>Ga0056128_1003641_pt1 | contig 19038 bp, 10 predicted proteins | sample WorMetLIZISLAND2_FD_71113 | JGI IMG/M metagenome (GOLD analysis project Ga0056128, IMG submission 71113) | Marine gutless worms symbiont microbial communities from Max Planck institute for Marine Microbiology, Germany - Olavius geniculatus... ... | reverse complement strand
GTTTTTCAAATCTAAAAAATTCAAAAAATCCAAAATATACGTTTTGTACAGAATTTTACTCTAAATGTGTGTAGGAATTTGTTTAATAACGACGTCATTATTGTGATGTATCTATTCACAGAAAACCATCCATATGTGTATTATTTTCCCCACCAGTAATCTGTCATAACTCGCAAGTGACAAACAGCACAGAAACAAAAAAAATGAATAAACTGAACAACATAATGCCATCTCTTTAAATGCTAAAGCTTAACATTTCATTTTTCAACATATCGTCCGAGTTCGCTCAAACAATTGTTAGATCTGTCAACAAACTTCTGAATGCTCGATGCAAAGAACGATGCTGGCTGATGTCCATGCCAATGCAGAACGACTGACTGCACCTCGGTATATGCTACAAATTTCTTACCACCTAGCATTTTCTTACACCAAACATGGTGTTCAATTCGTAAAGCACTTGTTGCCATATATTGGATGCATCTCAGAGTGAACCTTATTTGCATCTACTTTTTATACAATTACGGCATGCTGTTCATTAGGAGATGATTTCAATGGCAACTTCGCCATATTTAATGTTTATAAATGATGTCACAATGACGTCATCAGCACAAAAAACACAGATGCTATTCAAAATTAAATTCTGTATAAAACGCATATTTTGGATTTTTAATATTTGAAAAACTAACAGAATGACACTGTTTTGTAACTTATTTATCAAACGACCATCATAGTAGAGTGCAGTAGCTCTAGCAGCAGCAACAGTATAATGTGTAGTAGTAATGTGACCTAGAATGCAGCTGTAGTTGATAACGGTTGTTGTCATCATAACCATGCAATGACAAGACATGCGTGACTGACTTTATGAGCAGTCAGCGTTTTTATTGAATTTTTCACACAAAGAGAGAAAAATACCAAACAACTTACCACATTTCATGCCATATCTGGCCATAATCTACACCGTGGTCCATAAAAAAGTGCTACTTTTATTTTCTGAATAGTTCCGTGCAGCACTGGCTGATTTTAATAATTTTTGGCCAGCAACATCAGGAAGAAACTTCATGCAAATGAATATACTTTTGGCCAAGTCACTTAATTACTGTCGCTACACTACCTTGTGAAATGCAGGTTGTTGAGCCTGCTGTTTGCGAGAGGTGTCAACGTTTGCTGCTTGCATTCATGCTGGAAGACATTTTGAGCGCATACTGTAATAAAAAAATGTGATGTGACATGTGTAACTTTTCCAGATATAATTGTTGCCAATCGTGTTTGTCGCTTTTCATTTCTGAGCCAACATGTGTGCTATCCAGTATGAATTCGTTAGTGTAAATCGCCAAACTACAACTTCTGCATTTCACAAGGTAGCGAAGCAACGGTATTAAAGTGAGGTGGCCAAAACTATAGTCATTTGCGTCAAGTTCTTTCCTGATGTCACATGCCAAAAATTATTAAAATCGGCCAATGTTTCACGAAGCTATTCAAAAAACAAAAGTGGCACATTTTTCATGGACCATGGTGTATATCCAGCAGTAATATACAAAACACTCATGCTTTTCATCATCATTGTTTGTCACAATCACGAACGAAATGATAGTTAGCTATTCTAACAAAAGACAGGCCTAAGTGAAATTAGTTAGAGAAACAATGGCAGCTTCCTACTAAAAATCGGTATACCTTGAAATCAGCAACAAGCTTTGAAGCAACACTCGGCTGTATCTTGTTATCTAAACAATACACAACAAATTTTAACTTAGTACATGAAAACTGGATTGAAAATAAATTTACAAATAACAGAATAAATAAAAACATCAACTAAATCTAAAAAATAAGAAATACAGATCTTGACTAAAAACACAGCAATGACTATGAATATGGATCAAGCAAATTCGTGATTTCATAGCCTGACATTTTTGTTAGTAAAATTGGACTCTGTCTGCTGATGACCCATTCTTCCATAAAAGATGCAACAGATCTGTGAATTTCTACAAATACTGCTCCATTTTTAAATGATCTTAAGCCCCCTAATGCACTTCCAGAAAACTCAAAAAGCAGCACACAATGTTACATACTGATATAATATGTTAAAAGACTGTATGAGTTGTGAGAACTGAAAACTTAAACTTTTAGGCTAAGGTAATTAAGACAATACATTACAAATAAAGCTTTCACATCAACATTGTGAACTATAAAAATTTACTTACTTACCTACTTGAACTGTATCATAACAAGCAGCAAGCAGCTTACACAAAACAGTCACAAGTTGATCAACAAACTCATCTTCAAATACATTTCGCTCTCGCCACACTGTAAATATTCTTTCAACGCTGCTTCGAAGAGATGCATCCCTATATAAACATTAAATATAAACAATACCCGAATTATCTGCATATAAAACTCAACAGTGATTGAGTTCTTAGGAGAGCTATTTGATGTCCTGAGAGCAGGCATGTAAGCACACTGGAAGACATTCGCAAACTGTTCTGTATGACAGAGTACGAATAACTTGTAGTGAAATCATCACAGTTAATCTAGGAATGCTTAGTCAATAACATCACTTTCGGCCTTCAGTCATTCAGCTCAAAAATTCCATACTGTTAGTCACACCTGGACCTACTAATATGACACTTCTACCTATGTTGCGCCACAAACAATAGTTACGTTAGAACATTCTGTGACAAGAATTGTGAACAAGCAGCAATATGCTTTAACACAGTTTTATGTTAAGTTGTTTACTGACTTAACTAGAGTGGTAGCCTCCAGGATGACATCTTTAAATGAGTCTTTGAATGCTGTGGCATGCTTTCGCTTACACGTCTGCACTATTTCATTGCACAAGTACAGAAGGGTCAGCCGCATCTGTGCCTTAGCTGAAACACAACCATAACAAAACATAGTTAATGGCATGTACAAAGTATAAGATAATAACATCATGAAAGCTAAAAGCGACCACAAATCTCAAACCTCTGCTGAATATAGTGCTGCCACCTGGTAAACACAACGCAATCATTGATGCCCTATATTGTAATAGTAAATTAAAGAATTCTGGATAATCCAGAACCCTATTGGAATTCAGATTGCCACCAAAATATAAACAATAACAACATAACTACATTGCGTATATACCAAGTTCAGGTTAGGCTTTGTGTTAACCCTTGCTTACAGCAAATATGCACTGCATTACAGCATTAGTACTTAACCCTTCAAAGGGAAGCCAGGGACAAATTGACCCAGACCCTATAAATTGTTTAATATTAAAAATGGTTTAAACTTATATAGACAACACTTCATGACTTTTAATAATTTTTCATTGCCTTCAATCTGGCACTTTTAGTTTATGTTTTTGCCAATAGGGGGCGCTCCTACTGAGACTTTCTCGACACCCCCTCCATGCAACTGTGCAGGTCGGCATGTCTAAGAAAATAGCTCCTGTCAGATTTGCTTGCGAAAGCCTATAGCACGCAAAGTTAATATACAAATACCAAATTCTCTATCTGGATCGCATAACGATAGTTCAGTGGTGCCACCATGTGAATGATATAGACTTGTGTCACAACCCGAAATCGCCAAAAAAATCCATAAAACCCTCTATTTTGGCATTCAAGGTCATCCAAGGTCATTAAATTCGGTAGCAATCGAGAGCCAGTTTACAACTTCCTATTAGTGATTAATAGTAACCTAGGGCTACCTAGGCACTATATCGCACCGTTATTGAGATACGGCGACTTATTCACTAGAAATCACAAATTTTTCCCACCCCCCTCTCATTTAGTGCTTTTGTTCAGGGTGACCCCCTTCGAATTTATGGAAAAGCTTTACGGTTCCTGAAACTAGAGTCTTCCGAGCAGCCGACAGTGAAAATTTGGTAATCCTAGCTTGCACCATTTTTGACTAATCCACTTGTGTGATGGACGAACAGACGGACAGAACTGCGATGGCTAAGACGCGCTGAAAGCAGTAACTGCTTTCGCGCGTAAAAATTTTTTAAAAATGGCATTCCACTGTCTGACTCTGATAACACCCGGTTTGATACAAAGATCTTGAAAATATCTCTTATATAAAATACAGTTGCTATGGCAACAAAAACTCCTTAGCAATGTGGCTATAACACAAATATTACGTGCCTTAATGTGCTCACAATTCTGGCTGTGATGACCTATTCGTATGCTGCAGACTACAGTGAATCTAGCGGTGTATGTTTCACATAGCAACGGTTGCTATGGTGATGATTTTGCGTAGCAACAGCTTATCCAGCAGATATATTGACATGAAACCTTTACCAAATGTTAGTTACCATATAAAGCAAGACCAGTGGCTATAGTTATGCGTAGTATCCATTGCTATGGATGCCACATTGTTTAAATTTTCTGTATGTTGTCTAATTTTCGTTACAATAGCAACGAAGGTTGGTCGCAGTGAAATTTAAATAATGCCATTTAATTGTCTGACCCTGAAAACTTTTCAATTCATGCAACGATTTTGGAGATATTTTGTATAAAAGCTCTGATATAGCATATTTTCTGTTAAATTCTCCAAAATCCATTACCATAATAATGCGATCAATATTAGATAACAAAAATAATACTAACATTTTTTCTGAGTGAGAGCAACTAGTTGACATTCAAAACTTCACTTAAAACTGACAGAATCCACGATAGGATTCGCGGGGTCAAATTGACCCCAGCTTCCCGTCGGCGTTATAAAATTGGGCTTCCTGTCGAAGGGTTAATACAATACATTATCGGTCAATGGTAAAAAGCGAATCAGCAAATGTGTGGATCTGCAGATGTCACAACAATGTTAGGGCTGGGGTTAGAAATAACGTTAAGATTCAGGTGAGGGTTAAGGATAAGGTTAGTATATGATTAAACTAAAAAATTACCAACTGAACACATTCTCATCCGAGCTGATGAACGAACGAGAAGCAGTCATCCATATGAATTCCGTCACATAACCGCTCGCACCTCAGTCTACCATAATTCCTTTTTTCCTCGTACTGTGCCAGATTGGAATCTTCTTCCCATTGAGGCCGTCATGCCGACTACTCCTAATCTGGTGTCAACTGTCTCCCAGATCCTCCTCCCAGCATCTAGATGGCATCACCAGCTCTGCGTGATATCCTTCACAGGAGTTTGCAGAGGATACGGACAGAAACAGAAACTACCGCATTACCTTTTGCGACATCCGCAGATCCACGATCCACTTTTTACCTGTAGCCTACATTATCGTACACAATGCCGTGACATGCCCTACCAATGATTTTTTCAGCGCAGTCAATAGAATTTTTAGCGACACTACGAATGTTATAACAGAATCAACTTAATGCAAACAAACAGTCAAAGTAGTCTTATGTATAAGAACAGCTGCACGACATTACTCGCAAGAGGCTCTGCACATTATGGAAGGCAGAAAAAGAAGTTCTAAGAAGAATGCTGATATGGTAGTTAGCAATCATATACGATACGTACATTTCTTCAGAACACTAAACCAGACTTCCACGATTTTTGCATGATGCGCCTTCTGCTGCATGGCCCAGCTGGACACAGCCTGGATGCTCTCCTGTGTGTTCTTGGCGTTCAGAAACTTCGTCTCTGCTGCGGCCTCGTCAAAAACCTTCGACCCACCTGACGACATAATGCAAATCGATGCCAGCAAATTGCGCAGCTACAAAAATCACTTCTAGAAAGCACACTGAAGATAACAGCGTTTGTTTCTCAGAGTTACAGATTTATTGCACTCAGATTCAGAATGAACATGCCCTCAAATTCAGCAGCAACAACAACAACAACAATCCATCCTCCATTTTCCTGTCTAAAAACGGCACGCTAATAATAAATAAGTAAACGTACGATGTAATCGATGATAATCCAAAGATTATAGAGCTCTATAATCTTTGGATAATCATCAGACTTTGAAAATGCCATTCAGTACTTTGTTTAAGTACATTCAGAGCTTTAAGAGCTCGACTTTAATTAAACACTAAACAGTGAGTGAGTGAGTGAGTAGAATTTAACGTCCCACCCGACACAGTATAGATCAAACAGGACCATTATAACCTCGCCTTTAACTGATGTTGTGCACTTGGCAGATAACCTACACAGTGCAAGGTTTGTATATAGAGAACTCACTGTGGCTGAAAACTGCTTTCGGCTGTTCCTGCTGTTTCCTTCTCAGCTAAGCTTAGGTGCTTAGATCATGTTTCGCTTCAAAGAACTATCTTGTCACCCCACATGTCATTAAGCGACCCATCTCCTAAGTTGCTGATGATGCTGATCGACTATCGTCAGGTTCCGCTCAAGAATTAATTTTGACAATTTGTTATACTGTACTAAATGCTGCTGAACTTGTGTTTAATACAACTATTATAATATTATGCTAATTTTCCAATACAAAAATGAGTTTTTCTTTATTATATTCCTGCATTCTGTTATACTGCTGGTGGCAAGATGACATTTAAAAGACAGTATCATAGTTTAAGTACAAAGTAGTGATGCATCCAAGTCCCAGACATTCTCAAAACTAGGCTACAATTTTTATCAACAAATGCTTACAAACTACAAAGATATACAAATTGCATATATACACTGACAAGACAAAATCAGGGGCTGCCTCCCCCTTGAAAGTAAAAAAATATATAAAAATTATTGATAAAGGTTTGAAAAGCCTAATAGACCAATGCAAGAACTGTGAGCTACATGTACAACTGGGCCCCTTCCTTTACACATTTCTATTATACACCCCTGCACAAAATAGCCAACAAAGCTCTTGATGAAAATTTTCTTCATCAATATGACACAAATGATAACACAAACACGAGTTGTAGAAGTCAATCAACCAAACTGATCCAAATCTAAACCAGCGAACAAAACGAAACCGGTTCAATTATTTACAAGCATGCTAAAAAAGAAATATCAACAACATTGCTAAACAAGCATTACACTCAGTATCGGTGATGTTGTTGAAGCCAGCCCATAAATCTGGCAGAAAAAATTTTTTCCACTTGTTGACAAAATTTCTTCCATAAATACAACACTTAATGATAAAAATCAGACTTCTAATTCATGTGAATTTAGAGGCGAAGTGAAAACACTGGAAACAATATTTGTAAGCGATCTGTTGGTAATCTTCTGTGACCGAAATTTGCAGATGTCTGTCCAAGAACTGTAACTTCCTAGCTGACCCAACAACTTCTGTAGCTCAAGACAACACTGAACACAATGCAGACTTAGGCCAGTTGCTACAATATGGCTATAAATGAACTGTTTATCCAGCTGATTTACCTCACAATTCAAGCCGCTAATGGCGATAACAACAAATGCCAAATTGACGTTTTAAGACAATATATTGTGACAAACACAAAATAATATGCAAGAACTGACAGTTCACAAAACTGCCTACACATTTATTATGTAAAATGGACGGCATTGTAATTATTTAATAGTTCTTCATTTGCGGCAAAGTGAGCGGCTTAGCGAGCTAGCAGATGCATATGCCTGAATTGCCGTTGATGGCTGTCGTCGATTCAAATTCTCCAATCTTCTGCCATCGTCGTTCGACGTCCAGATATCTGCTGATGTCGTCTGTTGTTGACTGAAAACAATCTCAACGTCAGGTCACGTGGTACACTTCATGTTGTCCCGGAATTACCCAGAAATTCTCGGTTATCGACAACACCTTCTTGCCGAGTCAATGAAAATTATGTGTCCACGCCCAAATCATCAGATTCGATTTAATCAGCACTTTCAACGTTCAGCAAAGCCTTTCTGTCGAACTACGACCACACTTGCGATTTTCCATATTTCGATACTAATTCTCATGTGAGAAATCTTCTTTTCTAACTGAAAATACAATGTTTTATACGTGCCCAACCTTGGCACCTCAATTCAAACTCTCCATCTTATAAACAACTTGTTTTTTTAGATTATTTGTCTAGCATGCATTAAATAAAGTAAGTCATTTCAAGAATAATGAAACATGCAAACTCTACTGGGCGATGAAAGTAACTGCTTCCAAGAAATTGCAAAACCACACGACCAACAATAATGGCAACAACAGTAGTAGTCAGATTTGCTCATAAACGCAATGAATCATTGAAATAATCTTGTAGTTGGTAATCAATAGCACCAAGTTGTACAAAATAATATTGGTAGAATCAAGTTCAGCATTCAGACATCTGCAATATACATCAATATGAATATATGGACATTTCTTTGCCTGCCGCATGCTAGACAAAAAATCTTAAAAAAGCTAAAGCAAGACGTCGGCAAACTACTGATAATACTTGAAATATGAAAAGTGAAGTGAGAATAAACGGATTTCATAAATCTCTTACCACATTCCAACTCACATATTTTATTACAATTTTCAATAATTCAATCGTAGTATTTTGTAAGTTCAACGCATTCATCTTATATTCAACGTTGCTATTTTTTATTCATTATATCTTCGTGACTACATGTATTGCATAATCCAGACAAATTAGCCTGACAATGAATAAATCACTGGGTGTGTGTGTACAATACACATTTTTGTTATCAGTAACCACTGAAAATAGCTGGACCAAAGCTTTATATGGTAGCTAAATACAATTAACTTTCTTGTCATGCCCTCCCTATATTATAGCCTGTTGCAAAATTTTCTTCCTGTCAAAAATATTTTTTCTAAAAATACAAAATACATAGAGGGAGGAGTAAGAATCGCATTTTAGAGGAATTAATAGCCAAAATTAGGCACCTATAATAGGCCATAATTTCCTTTGTCAGAAATTTGCCGAGTTCTCCGTCTGTCAACTTCCTGCCCGCAATTTTTTTAATCCACCATGATCACAAGAAATTTGAGCGAATGTAAGTACATAATGCTGATCGATTGCATTAATTGAGTTGTTATATTTTTACGGGCAAAACTACTGCTTTCATCACGTCTTAGCCATCGCAATTCTGTCCATCTGTCTGCCTGTCTCTCCGTCCGACCATCACACTCGTGGAACGAGATAGGGCCTAGGTTAGACCTTGGCGCCACACTACTATCGTTTGTGATCCAGATGGAGAATTTGGTATTTGTATATTAACTTAGCATGAACACCCCAATTTTCAGCTAAACTACTGAACTGGAACTGCTACAGGCTTTCACGCATCTCGTGAGCATTAGCTAAAATTTCTTGTTTACTGATCCACTCGTGTGACAGACGGATGGACGGATGAACAGACAGACAGACAGATAGACGGACAGAATTGCGATGGCTAAGATGCGCTGAAAGCAGTAGCTGCTTTCGTGCGTAAAAACAGTGAATGACAGAGAGTATTAAAAACAATCAGCAACAAGCCTGAAACATAATTAAGTTGCACACGTGCACTGCTAACCTGACATATTGAAAACATCTAAACGTGTTTCCTTCTACTGTTTAACTTCTGCCTACAACATTCACATTTACACCATAAAATGCTAATAATTATAATCTACAAAGTGCAGACAGAATAGAAAAAAGTCAGATCACAGTACTGCTAAAAACTATAAAACAATATCACAATATAAAAAGTAAAATCATTCCCAAGCCTTCTGCCAAGCCAGTTCAGTAGTTTAGCTGAAAATTGGGGTGTTCATGCTAAGTTAATATAAAAATACCAAAATACCAAAATACCACAGGGCAACACTGATCTCCATTTCGTTATCACTCAGCCCTGACAGACAGACACCAGTTTACACTACAAGACCATAGATACAAGGCTAGCGTTACATTCAAGTTTTTGCTAGTATTCATTGCACTTACAATACATATAAAGGGATGGCCAGGCTGAGTTGACCTGAGAGGTTGGTTTGATAGCAATGTGGTTAACCCATCTCCTGATGGTCAGCCATCCAAGTTCTAACCAAACTCAGCATCAATTAACTTTGTTGCTGCAACCAGCAGTGTTACCAACTAAATCAAACTGCAACTTTAAATCACAATTCTAACAAGAAAATATGCTCAACAATGAAAACCGTTCATATACCTTAAATCAAATGCATTGTTTGCTGTACCAGAACTGTTAGCAGCATGATGTGTCAACTGCACTTGAGCTCTGCTGTCATAATGAAAGAACATTTCAAACATGCAAGCCAGTGAATAACACCAATGCAAGAAAATATATCATAAAATACAGTTTCGTATCATATCATAACAAGAAATTTGCGCTAATGCTCACGAAAGGCGTGAAAGCCTATAGCAGTTCTGGTTCAGTAGTTTAGCTGAAAATTGGGGTGTTCACGCTAAGTTAAATTCTCTATCTGGATCGCATAACGATAGTAAAATGGCTCCACCTTGTGAATGTTATAGACTTGTGTCGCAGGCCGAAATCGCCAAAAAATCCATAAACCCCCTATTTTGGCGTTCAAGATCATTCAATGTCATTGAATTTGGCGCCAATCGATATCCAGTGTACGACTTCCTATTAGTGATTAATAGTAACCTAGGCCCTATCTCGCACCGTTACTGAGATACAGCAACTTATTGCCCAAAAATCGCAAATTTTGCCCACCCCCCTCTCATTTAGCACTCGTTCGAGGTGACCCCCTTCGAATTTATAGAAAAGCTTTAGTTCCTGAAACTAGAGTCTTCCAGGCACCCGACGGTGAAGATTTGATGACTCTAACTTGCACCGCTTTTGACTGATCCACCTATGTGACAGACAGACGGACAGAATTGCGATGGCTAAGACGCGCTGAAAGCAGTTGCTGCTTTCGTGCGTAAAAACTTGCAATGTTGCCTCTCATCAGTACACGGGAAAACAATATTTCATTTCCATGAAATATTAAAAGACAAAATAAAAATAAAACAGAATACAAATTACAACAACATACGTCACACTCACGTTAAAAAATAAAATAAAACTTAGACAGTACATAGTGCAAAATTAAAATGTTTGTTGCAAACATGAGCTTTGAGCATATGTAAAAACACAGTTTGAAGTGTGGCACTTTGCATTAGTTTTGCATGAAATGCTGACTTTATCAAAATATACATTTAAAATACTCACAGTTTTTAACCACTGGTGTCACTTTTGCCCAAGTTGCCTGTGTGCATCTGCATTAAAATGGCTCCTGCAAAAATTGTTACAGCAGATCGTAGCATTTGCTTTAAACTGAAAACTTTTCCCTCACTCAGCCAGGATTCGCCACAAAAATGACAAGATTAAAATTCAATAACTAACATACACAGCACTTGAACTGATTAGATAAGAATAATCAACTAAAAAACGGAGAATTCCGAAAACGAAAAACTTAGTCAAGCAAACCAGACCTGTTGTCTTTCTTCAGATGCATCGCACTGTTAACACGACCAAGAGACAAGTTGTCCGACTGCGAATGTGAATCTCTCGTTGCACTTCTGCCTAAAGTTGGTCGTCGTGCACTCTGTGTATCTCTACTGCCTGACAACATCACATCAGCCGAAGGCACTATGACAGACTTGACTACATTCGAAGCTGCTGTCCTGGCCACTGCGCGGAAACCTTGGCAACTGCCAGCACTAACTTTTACTTGTCCACTTCCACGGCTCTTACCAACAGACGTCAAATGAGGCAAAACAGAGTTTGAGGTATGTAACATATTTTGATCATTTCTAGCTGCTGGTTGCTGCTGATCATGAGAAATGTGCGGCATATAGTTAGTACCAGTACTAGCTGATTGTGGTTTATCTCTAATGTCTGAACCAGCTTGAGGCACAGTACTCGGTGTATCTAAAATATTCTGATGACATTTAGCTGACACATGACCCAATGATTGCTGCTGATCATCAGAAACTTTAGACATACCAATACTAGTCGATGGTATTTTACCTCTAATGTTTGAAGTAGAGGGAGAAGGCATAGTGCTGATGAGTACCGGTTTCTGCCGATGGACTACTTCTCGTTCACTGCTCTTTGTTGTTCCGTGCTGCAGCCGATGGCTCACTGACTTAGCAGTCTGTTCCAGCTTTTTCATGTCAACATGCTGCTCGATGGTTGCTGCAATCAGTGCTCCAAGACGGATGGAGCAGTCGGTGTCTGAGTGGCACAGCTGCAATGGCGATGTGTTTTCACTGCTGTCTCCGAGCTCCTCAGACAAAGTTTCGCTACCATTGAACTCCGGTCTCACATGCAGCAGACAGAATCCTTTGTTCAACTGCTGGATGACCGTCACTGAGTCTGGATCAAAATCACGTCGTGTCATCTTTCGAGCTTGGTCCAGATATGATGCCAGGTCAAATGGTGTGCCTACAGTGAGATTTTCAGCTGGTCTTTTTGTCTTTGGTGATGGCTGATTTCCTTCCGCACTGATGTTAACTGATGACGTTTCTTCAGCTATAGGTTTATGATCAGCAGCTACAGTGTTTCGACCATTTTTATCAACTTCTGTCTTGCACTGCAACTTTACCGGTGGTTTTTCCACTGCGTCTGGTGAATGCAGCCTCTTGTGACATCTCTTGTCTGCAAGTTCCTTATCAAACTCTGGAAAACAATGGATGGAATTTGGTTTACTAAAAGGCATTCTGTCATTGTTATCATGGGAAACATATGCTCTGGAGGTCTGGCTATCATGAGCTGATATATTTCTGTTCATTCCGTGAATATCATGGTCAGTACCTTTAGACAAATTCTTATGTAGAGACACAGTTTCCTTTTGGTTATGCTGTAACAATGCGGCAGTTGTCCTAGACATGAATGCACACATAGCAGATTTATCACAAACAAACCCAAAAAATACAAACAATAACCAGAAAAAGTTGCTGCCAATGAGCCACTGATGCAATAGAAAGTGGCCACTGCGGAATGAGTGAGTGAGTGAGTAGGGTTTAACGTCCCGCCTGACAAAGTATAGGTCATTTCGGGGACGGCCTTCCCAGGCAGAATACACACAAACACATAGTAATGTAATGGTAAGTTTAACCTTTACAGAAACACAAAACAAAAAATGAGCTAAACCGAACATTGTAAGAACTCCATTATACGCATGCATATGTAATTAACTATAACAGTAGTTCTGATAATCTTCAGTTATCCTCCAGACAGTCATTAATTTCAGGCCACTGCTGAAGCTCTTGGCCATAGTGACAGAGTGTTGGGAGTTGATAAAGGTGTGGTGGCAAAAATCAAGTCAATCTTTCAATCCCAACAATTCAGCAGACAGCAAACTGATGAACAAGTCCTGCACCGTGATAAAAATCTACCAGTCATAATGCAGTTAAACAATACAACTTAACACATGCTTGTAACTATCATCATTTATTCAATGCTAGGTAAATGGATTTAACATATTCACCGCCGCCAAGGAGGTTATGTTTTTGCCGGTTTTTGTTTGTCTGTCTGTCTGTTAGCAAGATAACTCAAAAAGTTATGGACGAACCTTTCTGAAATTTTGAGGGTATGTCGGACATGGCATAAGCTACCAGTGATTCAATTTTCGACATGATACGGCAGGAATCCTGGATTCTGGATCACTTTGAAATTTTTGTTAGCATTGCATTAAAGGGGGCATAAGGGAACTGCTGGCAAAGCAAAGATGGTGACACCACCTGGCAAATAACTATGCCTTGGCGGAGGTACCTGCAGGCTACGACTGCTTTCTAGTTCATTCATGCTTTCAGCATAACGTTAAAAGTCATCATTACTAATCATTCGATGACAAACTTTAGTCACAGAAGTAAATCTAATCCAGCACTAAATAATTTTTTCTTTCTAGCAGCATAAAAAACTTGCAAACAAAATACTTCATCTATAAAAAATGAAACTGATCCATCAATTATCAGCCTACTGGTTAGTTTCAAACTATCATTTAACTGTTACCCTTTTCTGGCTTTCGGAGTTCTGCCTGTTTCATTGACACCAGTGGAAGAGCTGCTTCTGCTGGGTGGTGCCTTCCATTCTGTCACACATGGTTGACTAACTGACCTGCAAAACAGACATAGCACCACCGCAATCTAGCATAGTTATCTATTCACTTAAAATTTAATACGAAGTTAACAACGTTCAATAATAACAATAACAACATTTTTCTAAATCCCATTTCGCTAACTGCCAAAAAATCCCATTTTGCCAAATCCCATTTTGCCAAAAGAAAATTGCACGATTGAGAATTCGGCAAAAAGGGTAGAGTTAAGAAGTGGAACACGGTTCCTACTACTCTGCAGAATTCATTCTCCCTGCCTTTTCCCCGACTTTCCAGTACAGACTGAATCATTTTCCCTGACTAATTTGTTCATGCAAATTACCAATGTTGGTTTTAAATCGCTTGCAATCACACCAAAAACAAGGGCGATGGAACAAATTTAAAAGTGGAAGTACAAATAATCTGCAAGCAAAGCAAGCAGATAAAAAATTTAAACTGTTGTACAGTCTGCATACAACACTTCAAATTTTTTCTGCATGTTTGTTAACTTTGGCACACTGGTACTTTTAAATTCCCTGGCTTTCCCTGATCCTCTGATTTTTCCCTGACTTCCCCTGACCGTAGGAACCACGTGGAATTTGGCGAAATGGAATGGAACCATCAGTAAACCAATGCAAACTTGCCCAAACGAATAATGTACATAATGCAATACAAAAGTTATTGCAGTTCATCATATACCTGTCACGGGTGTTATGGCAATGAGGATGAACTGATGCATCTGAACTGACAGACTTTCGGTGATCAATATCAGTACGAAGCTCAGTTGTGCTCGCATATCTCTTCACAGACGTCATTCGTTGCCACGGAAGTTTGCTTGAAAAATCTGGAGTCTGCAAGTTTCTGTCGGCCGCACTGCGCGGTGTCCTGGTGAATGACTCTGAACCGCGATGCTCCCGGTTAGCTTGTGGTCGTCCCCTCATGGCTGGGCGTGGTTTCAGCGAATAATCATCACTCCGCCTACGCTGCGACTTATAATAACTTGATGACCACTTAGACATTCCACAAAAAGACCAATATTAGCACTGATCAATCAAAAACAACAGTAACAAAAAAGCAACACGACAAAAAAGTAAAAACCAAAAACACAATGTTTACACTCTAACGTTTGTTTACACTAAACGGGAGGCACTAAATACCGAAACCTACAGAAAATGTTATGGCACGCGGATAAAACTCAACCATTTGCGGACGTTTAGTTTTTATTTTTAATTGCATGATTGATATTCTTTGTTGTGTTTGATGTTATTTCATGTGCACTGAAAATAGTGTCAAATGCCGTATGCAGTCGACATAGTCGTTAAGTAGTTAAATCGTAAGTGCTAATAATTGGTGCGGTATTGTTGATCATCTATAAATAGCGTAACTTATTGTCATTTTAAGCTAATTGGCTGCAATAATATTACCCGGGTTCTTGACAATGTTGCTGATAAATATTCTACTGCCGAGTCACGACTCCATGTAATAAAAATATGAACAATCGCTAGAGGTTTGTGGCAAGCGCATGATTTTACATCCACTGAACATCACATCATGCTCAGTGGGAGAAAAACTAAATGTAATATTGTGGTTGAAATTTCACGACACTGCATGTTTTGTGTTTGGTACAGTATGACTGCAGTGGTTTATTGTACACTTGACAAAAAAAGAGTGCTGTCAATTGAGAAAGTTTAGGATCTTCTCCAAAACGTTGACGTTTCAAGAGTGTCTACTGTCACTGCACACAGACCTAAGGCTGGTGAACTGTATGTCTACAGATATGGCGACACGACAACGAGGAATGATTGGGTCGTTGACAGATATCGCTGGCATAGTGTAGGTTGTGATAGACTTTCACGCCGTCATCCTGTACTGTACAAACTGAAATTCCAGACCTAGAAAAGTGTCGGGTCATCGTCTGAATTCAAGCGGCTTGCTTATAGTCAGCTAGCACTTGGTGCGAACCAGTACATCTTGGTACACTACATTGGTGACAAAACTGTAGCAGAAGATTTGCCACATGGCAACATAAAGAATCGTGAAGTAGCTCTACCCTACAAGCGTTCTCTGCCTTCTGCCCACCGAGCTGCCAAGTTAATACTACGATCATCGGAACTGGTGTCTACTGAGGAGGGGTTGCAAAACGACTCTGATTACCCTGTCAAGGTTAATAAGCATACTATTGAGACAAGGTGTGATTTAAGTAAACTTATGATTAACTTTGAACTCTAAAATTTTATGTAAGTGCATGTTTTGCAGTACACATGTCAGATGTATTGAAATGTGGTTTTTTTTAGCTCAGGATGCTAAATTTATAAAGTATGTATTATGATAACGAGCAGGATACATGTTTTGTCAATAAATTTTCATTGTTTCTGATTAAGAACATTGTTATTGCATATATTAGAAGCATTATCAAAAAGTCATGCTTCTATATTTTAATACAGTTGTTTTTGTGAAGTCCTGGAAAGTTATCCACCCTGCAAGAGTTCTGCCATATCATTTGCAGGAAAACTTTTCTTCTTGGAACAGACTGAGACTAACCACCAACCAGAAGTCAGTTGCGAGAAAGTTGATCAGGTAAGCAATAATGACAAGCAATAATGACATGCATGTATTTGAATGAAGGGTTGGTGTGTTTCTTTGCAGGAGGAGGACAGTGGTGGAGTGAGGATGGTGAAGACTTGCATAGTGAAAGGCTGTAAATCTCGTACAAGTGACCGCAGCGAGTGCAGATTTTTTTCCATTCCAGCTGTACCTCGACATCTCGATGAAGAGATACAGCAGTTGTGGACCGATCGACAGCGCAGCTGGATACTGGCAGCCGGCCACGACCCCACTGAGTTTGAGCTGAAAAACCATCACAGGATGTGCTCCGTTCATTTCATTTCCGGTATTTCAGTGATTTCTGTTCTGTTCCTGAGATATGAGTCCATTAGAACACAAAGTAAATTGATCATTTGATTTATGGAACTTTCGTACCCAAGATCTTTCAAGGTCATTCAAGGTTGATGATTTTTTTATCTCGCCTGAAAGGACGTATGCCACTAGTAATTAGTAGTATCTTTGGCTCTCTCTCACTGTTTCCGAGATACGGCCAGTTTTCCGCTGAAAAACGCACACTTTTTTTATCGCCATCCATTTAACCCCAAATTTGAAAATGTTTTCCTTGTTTTCCTTCCCAAATTTGGTATGCAGAGAGAATCAACACAGTGCTAATTATTGTAGCAAAAAGTTTTTCCCAACAATACATCTGTTACGGACAGATGACAGACAATGATACCATAGTTGCCTACGGCATAGCAGTAGCGCATCAAAAAATTGTGTACAGTATAGGCCTGATAGTCAGTGTTGGGGAACGAAAGTTCCAGGGAACGAAAGTTCCTGGGGACGAATGTTTTAGGGAATGCATTTCATTCCCAGGAACGAATGTTCTCGGGTATAAAAGTTCCAGTTACCGATCATTTTTGTGCAGTTGTTAGAATTCTGCTGTAACTGAACTGAATTTCCATGATCATTGTGTAAATAAAACAACCGTATGCTCAACAAAACACAGAAATAACGCTAATTATAATAATCATTAAATGTGAGGGTCATTCAAGAATTTTGTAGACTGAGACAAGTAGTCGAAAGACATTTTGATCATATTTTGTCACTTTTTAACAAAGTCTTCTAAAACTGAAATGCACTTGGTTTTGCATTTCTCAGAAGCTTGTATTTCATTGTACAAAAAATTTTTATCTTGGTCTTCTAGCCAATTTGGGACATTCATACAAACATTTTAAGTAACTTTGGTTTATATAATTATTTTTTAAAAGGTGTCAGTATTTTTTACAGCAGTGAAAGCCTGTGAAAGGAGAAGAATTTTGATAAGACTACGTTATGGGAGATGACGTAGCCTGAGCAGGCATAACTAATTAGCGAACGCAGCAACTCGGCAACGGCTTGCTGCGATTCATTCGCTGCTGTCTGATTTTAGCGAGAGCATCTCGCTCGATTTGCTGGTAAGACAAGGGTTTCCCGGACTTTATATTTCTACGAGTGTGTTTTCATCTCGATTCCCCAAATATTTTATGGCCCGTTACTTAAGCTAAATTCCCCAACCAAACATCACTAATAATTTTGTCTACAGAGCGACTTCCTTTTTTTTGCTTTATCATCTTAAATTATCATGGAGTGTCAAACAGGCCCCATAATAATTAAAAACAACTGTTGTTTTTTCTATTTTGCTTAATTTTTTCTGTATATGCTGGCTTGCAGGACAGCCTTCGAAAGATTCGAATGACGTTGATTGGGTGCCAACGTTGAAAATTGCATCGCTGTTAACAAATTATGCTGGTATGCATCAATTTACATTTACCGGTACTGGTATTTGTGTTAGTGCACTATTTTACATTGATAGTTTTCATTATCGGTTTTTCTATAGCTAGTTAGATTTAATTTTGCTTGCTGATTCTATTTTTTTGTGATTAGTTTCTGTTTTGTATATATATGCTGATGTTTCCCCATTCACTGTGTTGGTGTAGCGCATGTAAAGGGGATGTCAGACGATCGACAATGTCGGCCGACTTTTGTGGGCGTGGTTTAGTTTCTGGAGAAAATTGGCTAATAAAATCGATGAACCATGACACACGGACAATATTTTTGTCTGCTATTTTGTACCATATCAGCTGGCACAACAGCATAATGCAGATCGCAATATGATACTTGTATCACTTTTTTCTGCATCTAATGAACAAAAATAAATAACCATATAAATAGCTTAAATAAATATTCATCTTCCGTTGCAAACGATCACCATGGCAACGTAAACAAAATTTGCTGACCGTTATACAAAAATTTGGCCGACTAAATCGTCAAAGATAGAACATGCTCTACTTGGCTGACAGAATCAGGCGATTTTGTCGGCTGACAAAATTGCCCGATTTTTGCATGACATGCGATAGATTTTTGTTGGCAGATTTTATTGATCATCTGACATCCCCTTAAGAATGTAGCATATACACTGTGTCTCAAAAAAAACCGTCCCATTTGTGATTGTCCATATCTTCGTCAAATATTGACCGATTTTCAAAATTTTTTCACTGGCACATTTTGTAGCAGTAGTGTTATTATTAAACATACCACCACACCTTAACTGCATCTCTACACTACCATGTGAAACTC
>Ga0056128_1003639_pt1 | contig 19042 bp, 11 predicted proteins | sample WorMetLIZISLAND2_FD_71113 | JGI IMG/M metagenome (GOLD analysis project Ga0056128, IMG submission 71113) | Marine gutless worms symbiont microbial communities from Max Planck institute for Marine Microbiology, Germany - Olavius geniculatus... ... | reverse complement strand
AGGAGGCGCCACCGTCGCCAACGCCACACGCGCCTATGGCCGATGTGTATTAGGGTCCCGATGGGCCGAGTCCAAGTGATATGCAATTTTCGAAACTATAACTACTGAACTGGAAATGCTGTAGTCTTTCGCGCGTCTCGTGAGCTTTGCTCAAATTTCTTGCACAAACAGGTGATCACGGAAACCGGAAGTCAAAGACTGGCAGTTTTGAGCAGTCAAAGACAGAAAACGAAAAATTTTAAAACATACTTTTACAACCACACTAATAGGCGCATGTTAAATATTCCCAAAAACGAAAAATGCAGTGGTCAAGTAGTTGCAGTGAAAAAGTTATTTTTAAGTTTTTAATAACCCAAAAACTCCTCAAAGTTTAAATTTTAGATTTGTAGGTCTTTATCGATTGTGTAATTTAAGCTATAATACAAATTAAAATTAATTTTATACTCAATCGTAAGTTTGTGTTACGAAGTCACGACATTGGATGTGACATAGAGAATTGTGCGTAGAATGTTTTTTCTCGGTTTTGAAAATTTATGTCCTGTTTTTTATACACTTAAACATAAAAACGTTCTAAAAACTTTTAGAAGGCTGAAAAAACTTTTTTTTACAAAATTTGTACACGTTTTTTTGAAAAATCTAGGCCATTCCGGCGCTGGGTGAAAATGGCACTGCAGTCGGTCACGGTTGCAGCGCAAGTCGTCACAGACGGTCGCGTATGCTGTATGTCGTGATCGGTCGCCGGCAGGGCGTGTTGTATTGCTGGTTTGCAGCAAGGCTCTACTGGCGCTGTTCCGCCCTTGCAGCAAGCGGCGTACAGCAGCGTAGCAGTCGTATCAAGAATTAACGTCTGGTGTGCACGTATGGTGTCTCTGTGATACGCCGAGAGTCGTTTATTCACATAATCAGCTGCAGCAGTCGTCAGAATCACAACGCAGCGATGGGTTTGTGTCTTGTACTTCATGCTGTGTCGTAGCTTTCACTTGTATATAGTTTTGGCAAGGAGTTGTTTGTCAGACATGGTTCTAAAACGCTGAATGTGTGTATAAACTTACTAGTAGCTCTTCAAAAAATTTCAGAGCTACAGAACGTCATCACACAGTGGTACCTGCCATCGACACAGGCCAGCACGTCCCGCCTAAACCCCGGAGGGATGGAAGGCTGAGTTGACCTGGGTAGTTTGTTTTATACCGATATGGCTACTATTCGAAAATAATGTCGATTTGCCTGAAATACACAAAACATATAGAGTTGATAAGTTAAAAATACTTATCATAAAATCTAAAAAGTTATCTGTCACTTCCGATGTTAACTTAGTTGCCATCATTAATGCTTTCAGTTGTGCTGTGGTAAGCCAATAGAATTTGACAATACGGCTTAATTATTATTATTTTATTAACGTGATTTGCAACCAGAACAGCAGTACAGTAAAAAGGTGAAGACGGATAAAACAAACACAGAGAAAACTTAAATAATAAAATTAACACGTGCCAACATAAGTTTACTTTGTTTGTCTTTAGGAGCACGTGTGGGATGGATGGCTATTGTTAAACAATTCTATGTTGATGATGATAATGATCATGAACAATATAGTTTTATTAACAGCAGCAAATACTGTTAAAGGAATGGAAGGTCAGAAAAAATCTGACATCTTACACCATCCCTAACAAGTTACATGCTACACATACAATTTATAAAATCAAGTTTGTTAATCTATTTTTACAGACATACAGCGATGGTGCCAAGACAATATCACTATCTAAACTGTTCCAAACATCAATACTTCAGTTAGCAAAGCTAAACGCACGGCTGTTAACACGGCTAGCCTGTTTCATCAGCTTGAGTGGATGACCACGGGTAATGGAAGAGCCAAAAGTAAAAAAATAAGAAAACTCAAGAGCATTAAGACCATGAACAATACAATAAATCATTATCAAGTCAAACTTAAAACGTCGTATTTCAAGTGACTCTGCACACAATATATCAAGACGTTGAGCATACGTAAAAGACTTAAGTGTACCAATATGTTTCGTAAATCTACGTTGTACCGATTCAATTTTTGCAATATCACAACGATAATGAGGGTTCCAAACAGGTGAACAGTATGAAAGTAGGGCAGTATGAAACAGTATGATGATAGAAAAAAATTGTAAAATACGAGTACGTCTGTTAGCCTGCTACGAGAATTGTTGAGTTAGAATGCCGACATTGAGATGTAGGTTGCTGTGGATTTGTTCGGTTGTGTTTGCAGTATCCGTGAAAACGGTGAGTATAATACTAGCGGTGCTGGCGGCTGTTGTGCTCGGGCATGGCATAGCCGACATCCTCTACACGGCGCTGGTCATTTGTGACAACACGTCCAACGCTGGTCTCTCGATCTGTCCGCTCGGTGACAATCTCGCCATCCTTTTCACATGGATCGCCCCCAGCGTCTGGTGTTCCATTTTTGTAAGTCTGTTTTATATTATTCCTGTAACAATAGTCACAGTGGAGATTGGCTGTTCGCGCTCCCAATTGCCTCTTGTGGCTTGCTGCATCTTGACGATGAAGCGATCCGAGTCACCGTCGCACTGAGGCTTGGTCTCCTCGTGTGTTTTCCACACCAATGTCACTGTGGGTCACTGGTTGATGCCCATGGGGTTCACAGTTTCATCTGCAAGAAGGCACCTGGTCACACGGCTAGACTCCACGCCCTTAACGATCTAGTAGCTTGCTCGTTTGTCTTTGTCGGCATTCCAGTTACCAAGAAACCGAGTGGAATATCCCGGACTGATGGCAAACACCCTGACCGGATGACATTTATTCCACAGGCAGTCAGACTACGCTACGCAGAAATGTGTAGCAATAGACAACATCGTTTGCGCCGCAAAAGCGATTTTGCCTAATATAATAATACATTTTAGAATGTACATATATGGTGTCTTTTTGTTCAATTTTCACACAGTAAGACTTGTGACGCTTAATAATCGCATTTTACAGTATTTTCTGTTTATTTCTGTCGACAATTTTTTTTAATACGTCTTAGTACAATGAAAACCGGTCAATGATATGTGATGCTAATAATCCATGACGTCTTTTGTTTTTCACTTTTTATCTGACATGGTACGTTGGATAATGTCTTGCTCCATACTGTTATTTTTTTGCATACTTTGACTAAAGTATCTCAACTTTTTATTGTTTTGCCCAAGCGAAGTGTGATTCTGTTGAAAAATGACAAAGTTATAAACTTTTTAACATGATCGCCTACCGATTTTTAGCATTTAAAAATGTTTAAGCTAAAAATGCTGCTTAATTTTTAAAACGGTTACCACGTTACTGCCGATTACCTCACAGTGACGTCTTGATAACAGTAATTTATTTTGTTAATAAATTATTACTAAATTATCGTTCTTTTAAAGCAATCGCTGGCTGCCCACTGGGTTCATCTTCCAGCAAGACGGCGCGCTAGCACACACGGCGCGTAGCGCACAGAACTGGTTGCGGAGGCAACTGTTCAGATTTCATCACGAAAAAACTATAGTGGCCTCCAAATTTGCTGAATATAAACCCAATAGACTATCACATGTGGGGTGCAATGTTAGTGGCTTACCGCGATCTTAAAAGAAAGCCGAAAACAATCGCCGAATTTAAGGAAAAGCTTAAGGTTATCTGGGGCAACCTGCCACAAGGACCGATCGACAAGGTTGTGAAAGACTTTTCAAGTTAAGCAACTGATACTTGTGTTGGAGCTTGGAGCTAGCGGTGAACACTTCAAACATTCGCAGTGACAATGGAATTTTGGCATTTGATCATTAGATAACTGTGTTTTTTTAACGATGTTATTGAATTAGTGTGATAGCTTGTACATTTTTAACGCTAAAAAATTGGTAGGCTGTTATGTCAAAAAAGCGCATTTTACTTAATATTAAGATGTAAAACATTTCAGGAAATAAATTGGTAAAATTTTAGGCTAAAATGTCAAACGGTTGCTGAGAAAACAGCGAAAAACTTTTAGGGGCTACTTTTTGCCGCACCTGAAGATTCGTAGCATGGTTTCCTACAGCCGTGCGACACAATGGAACCATTTTGTTTCGCACTGTTACAGATACATTGCGTGTTAACTTCTCACTAAACACATTTTTACTAAAAGTCTGTTGCTGGTAGCATAGTTATTGTGCAAATTAGTGTAGCAATAAAAAAATAATTGATTAAGCATTTTATTGCAACTATTCTCCGGGTAGTGTGCCGAGAAAAAAAGAACCGGCCAGTGTTCGACAAAGTTACAATAAACACTGGATGGCGCACTAAACTACAAGACTTTATTAAATCAATTTATGACACTTGCTGACATCAATAAATAAACTGGGTTATTTGTTGCATTGTTACAATTTCAGCGAATATGTTTATTTAACGATACTTGGAGGCGTACGTTTTGCTTTACGATATAATGGGCTTATTAATAATCACGGCAACGGCAGTTATTATGGGGCCGTCCTTCCTAGAAAGAGGCCCCATCATGTGTTGATCCTGTCCGTCTGTCTGTCCCATGCCTCCACCTAGAAGGAAAAAGAAAAGGCCTACGAACACCAAACTTGGTAGGAAGTGTCGCTGGGACACCAGCACCCCGTGGATCAATTTCAAGGTCAATAGATCAGAGGTCAACGTCACGGCGGCTAATTGCGTTGTTGGCGAAAAATTCCCATAACTTCGCCGCCTGTTGTCCGATCAACTTGATATTTGGCAGGTGGCGTAAGGATCCCTTGCCGCCTTGCACGGGGTGACCTCGTTACCATGGCAACGGCCGTTCCCTCCGTCTGTCCGTACTCAACTACAAGGACGGCCCCATAGCGGGCGGCCCGTCAACGGCCGCACTCTCTTGTTTTTATTAACTTATTTTTTATGGTGTAATGTTTAACGTATTTCGCTTAACTTTTGTGCTATATTTCAGGTATTTATTACCGCCGTTTTTGGGTTACGCTATGCCGCCGATCCCGTCGGTCAGGTAACAACTTTGCGACTTTGCGCTTTTCTATTCGATTCCTATAATCACCATAGGAATTATAATAGGGAAGCTTTCATCCATCTTTGTTGAAAGCTTATCCTTTGAATAGATTTGGTGTTAATTTCTATACAGTCAAGCAATCGCTTAATCATTAATCTTTAATTTGAAGCAGACCACGTGGGTTCATATACAGTAAAGTTGAAAGCTAGAACGCAAAATGAAACATACTAATAAAACGCATTCTTTAAAAAAATAATAAAAATTTAAAAAAGCAAATTTGGGACACAATTTAACGCAAGGCCGCTTGACGCCGTAAGTTTTGTTGGGGAATATTTCGGAAGGTAAAAATTTTCTTGTAGCAATGTCAGGTGGCACGCATGCACTTGTGTTAGTCTAACCAGCACTCGTAGTGTTCAGCTTGGACGGGTCAACATGCGGGCCTAAAATTTTTTTTGTTAGTGTACCGCAGTTTACCAAAAAAAATTCATCGAACACGGGCAGCATCACAGTCAATCAAACTCGTTGCCGATTTTTGACATCTCGATCCATTTCAGGGATATTTGTGTCAAAATGAAAATCTAAAGTTGTCCGAAAGACTGCTTAAGTCAATTCGGCTTGATTTGGGTAATTTCATTTGCTAGATGCTCGCGAAAGCGACCGGAGCTACCCGCGGGCAGTACCTATTGTGAGCAAAGCTTGACGATCTGGTTTAGTTGACGATCGCGCATGGTGCATGGTTTGTCGTGTGACAGGGCAAGGTTTTCATGACGCTAGCGTTTCTGTCGGCCGTCTTCTTTCTACCAGTGATGGTCATCTTTTGTGCGCTGGAAGTGTACTGGGTACGACTTTGCTTTATTCTGTTTTACACATTTACCGCTTTAAAGAGTGCGCCAGATAATTAACTAGATAATCCCTGAAAAGTAGGTCAACAGGTAGCCTAAGCAGTCGCTTAAATTCAGAAGTTTATCACACATTGGCCAATTTAAAAACAAATTTATGACGCGCTTGTCAGATATAATACTGTGCAATAGGCCTATTACAATTTTCATCACTAGAAGTTTTTCCTTACCACAAATACTGTCTTACATTATTCACATATTTAACCACTTATATTTTACGATATGACGTATAACCGACTTTGTATTGCTTATTAATTCCCCGGAGACCCAACTGCAGGCTGTGTTTTTAGTCTCCCTTTACACTTTACGGCAAATACGCGCAATATTTTTCTTTTTTTCTAATTTTCTTACAGGGAAACGGAAAGTTGTTTGTTTTGCTACTTTTTGTGCTGCTGAGCCGCTGAATCCGTGTGTAATGTACGCCGTATACAGATAGTGTCTGCGACACCGGGTTCGACTGCCAGTGCGCCATTATGGGACATCAACAACCCAGGCGATCCATACGTCATCAAGTTCGTCATACCACTGGCGGCTACTATCGCCGGATTTCTCGAGTTCTTAATCACCGCTGGACTTCTAATCTATGCATGCGTCAAAACACCCAAGGTAAGGCGTTAACAATATTTGTTTGTGCTGCCGGCTGACTCCGTTTCTAAAAATAATCTCAGTTTCAAAAATCTCTATTGGACCTTCAGAAATATTCATGCGGTTTTTTTTGTTTACCTTGTAAGTTTTACTGAAAATAAAACAGTTTGTGTTTAGTCTGTTATGCTGCAGTATGTTTGCGTTAGTTCCAATGCGTACCATTCAGTGTGTCACGCTTTCATTAAAGGCCTAGGCAGGTTAGATTTGCACCATGTTTTTATGTTAAGACGTGTGAATTTTTTATCTTCGTTTACGAAGTAGTGGCCTTACCGTTTTGCATAATGTGTTATGGTCCAGCTTACGCCTGAACTATTCCGACTGGATTTTATTTTGTGTTTGTTATGATCACAGTAAATATGAGATTATGCATAAGATTTTTGATGATTGTTAGATGGTCACGTTGATTTTTAGCATAGCATTATATTCTGTAGTATCTGTACTTTTTGTTCACCATCATCATCATCATCATTTAGCCTAGTTTTTTTTATTATTCTGACTCTTGTGTCGAAATAAAGTGGTCATATCGTATCATTTGCTACGGCGCCCCTTAGGCTATTCGTAGCACAGGGGTGCCACAATGAACAATTAACTGAGCACGGAACCATGCAGTAATAAAATGAAACGGAAAATGCGATAAAGACCAGAGTCCGTAGTCAGCAAAACATGTATAACATTTTTATCATTTGTTCGGTTTGCTTTTTTAGTCCGTTTCAGAACATCTATACAACTCGTTCATTTACATCTGTTTAGGCTACGGGCGGCTCCGAATCGAATGCCTCACTTGGTGGAACGTCAGTGGGGGTCCTGTAAAAATTAATTTAAAAAGTAACATAGTATTTGCTCTTGTTTTTGTCTGTCCAAGTATAAAAGCACCTGAGTGTTCGTGCGTCCGTGCGTCCGTGCGTCCAACTTTTCTTAAGTTATCTTTCTTCCACCTTCCCATTTCTTTCCCTTTTCCTTTCTTTTTTCTATTCCCTTTCCCCTTTCCTTTTCCTTATTTTTCTTTCCCTTTCCCTACCCCTTCTCTATCCCCTTTTTCTTTCCTTTTTCCTTTCCCTTTCCCTTTCCCTTCCGCTTCCTTTTTTCTTTACCTTTCGCTTTTCCTTTCCTTTACCTTTCTTTTTCCGACGGACATATACTGTAAACTATCGAAGTGCATTGGACAGACTTCGTGTTCGTATGAACATTATCTTGTTTTTGTAATATTTACTCAAAAAGGTTGATACCCAGGTGTGAACGCAAAAAACAAAATTAGGCATTTAGCGAAAAGATGAAGTTTTTTATATGCCTATTACTCAATTCTAACGTAAATGAGCCTAATATTTACCCAAATTTATAGACAGAAAGCTACCACAGGTTAATGTGCGAGTAACAATTAATTTTTTAGAGGTTTTTACGGGAACCCTACTATGTGGTGACGTTTGTGCTTATGAAGCATGTGTTGATAGTACAGTTTTTGGTGCTGACCTTGCGTGTGTGATGCGTGACAGGAGGACGAAGACATGATGATGATGGAAGAAGAAAGGGAGCCGAGAATGAAGCCTAGAGGACCCTCGGGGCCGAGACCCTCGGGGCCGAGGCCTGGTCTGCCCTCAGCGAGACCCGTCGGTCCGCGTCCTGGTCCAATGAATGCTCCCGGTTTCGGTTACTACTACCCGCGGTCGGCGTACCAAATGCCGGCGGCCAGACCTTACGGCTATCCGTACGGATCGTACTACTACTGATTACCTGGACACAGCTTCGATCAGCTGACATTCGAACTAACCGATTTCCGTCGACGTTTCTCTCGTTCGTTCACAACCGATCAGTCAATTCGAGTTCAGTTACTCAGGAGCCGATCCCGCTTTACTTTGGGGGCCACGGGAGGGGAAAGGGGGCAGCGTCAAACTGCAATGCAGTCTGACGACGAACATACCCGATGTTGTTGAATGAAGCGCAAAAGGGTGAATAATCTGTGTCGTTGAGGCTATCAAACTTTTTAGCTAATCTAAGGCTTATTGTTGCATTTTTAGATAAAACATGGGTCTTTGGGAGAGCTTGGATAGCAACGGGTTTTCGTCTGCTAATTGGCTCATAGAGTAATATTGTGTTACTAGGGCGAATCGCATTATTCGTTCGCGGTGCAACTGTCTGTGAACTGTTTCGTGCGTGCAGCCGAGTTTTAAAGCGATGGAGTGATAGCCTGCTATCACTCCATCGCAGTGATAGCACGACAACATGACCACCGTTTTCCCACGACTTTATTTACTTTCACGTTTCCCGTCGACCGCTAAACGAGATTTCGGCTTTTGTCACGACTCAGTACTGAGATAAGGCTTTGTTTAAACAGGAATTTCAGATGTCGCTAAGATGGGGCCGACCGTACTGGTTGTCACTGACCTTGAAGGTCATCCAAGGTCAATGATTTTTTTATTTTATCTGAAAGGGCGTATGCCACTTTTTATTAGTGATTAGTAGCAACCGAGGTCCTATCTTGCACCGTTTAGCTACAGTACGTCAGTGACAGACAGACGGACAACGGACGGACAAACGACAACTTATAACAAAAGGCGACAATGTGTAAGCTTAGAGCTTACAGCTTAGCGGTCGGCCGAGAAACTGTTATGCCGTTTTTCTTGTAAGCTGTATATCAAAATTTAGCTTAATTTCATTTTTAAAATTTCCACAAATTGTTATACTCGTACTTTTATTCCATGCCAGCTTTACGCAAAGGAGTTAAAAACCTATATGTGTTTGTGTAAATATTTAGAATGCAAAGCGACAGACTCGGGCGCAGGCTAGGGGTAAGCTTATATTAAAATGTCTGCGCAAACTAACTTAGTATTTAAACAGTAATTATTATAAGCGAATCAGGCCACTTGCGAAGTTTGTTATCGTCGCTTACAATTTAAATTTGTACGTGCATTAGACAATGTTGTTGTCGGATAATTCGCTTTTACAGCGACTCTGCGAATGTGGCCTACATGTATGTGATAAGTCGATTGCTTTAATTCAATTGACATTGGATTAATAGCACCGTTGCTAGGTGTATATTGTTGGGCTTAAACGTTGTATATAATGGTCTGATTTTTACGCGCGAAAGCAGAATGCTTCGCGCGTCTTTGCCATCGTCTGGGCGTCCGTCCGTCTGTCTGTCCGTGTCACACTCATGATCTGTATCAAAACGGCGCAAGCTAGGATCACGAAATCTTCAGTGTGAGCTGCCTCAAGTCTCTAGTTTTTCGTGACAAAATTTCGTGCCCCTGGGTTCAGGGGTTCCCCTTGAACGAGGGCGTCAAAAAGGGGTACCACCTTAAAAAGACGTCATTTTGCCGTTATTGGCTCGAATAATGTGAAAACGGTTGCAGATAGGTACATACATGCTGCTTATCATAACAAGGCTTTTGAAATTTATCAACATCGATGATCTTTGACGACCTTGAACCCCTCAAAAAGAGGTTTTTAGTGAATTTTTCGCAATTTTTGGATGCAGCGCACATTTCAACACTGAATTTCGACGAATTGGCTGGAGATAGACCAGGACAACCTACACATGAAATTTTCAGCATTCAACGTAGATTTTAGCAGTTCAAGTCCCGACCCCCTAGGTTCAAGGAGGCCGGCGCAGGCGGGCGTCAAAGACAGCTACCCTCCTAAAAAGTGATTATTTTACCGCAATTATCTCGTGTAGCGTAAACACGGTTGCAGATAGGCACAGACATGCTGCTTATCATAACAAGCACTGGTGACAGGCTTTTTAAATTTATGAACATTGATGACCTTGAACCTTCCTAAAAGGGGGTTTTTAGTGAATTTTTTGCACAATTTTGCGCTGCGACACGCATTTTAAGAGTGAATTGCGCCAAAATGGCTGCAGATAGACCAAGACAACCTGCATATGAAATTTTCAGCATGGAATGTAGATTTTAGCAGTCCAAGTCCGGACCCTATAGATTTAAGCAGGCCTGCGCACGTGGATGTCAACGAGAGGTACCCCTTTAAAAAGTGGTTATTTATACTCTGTTGGCTTGTCTAGCGTGTAAATGGTTGCAGATAGGCACAGCCATGCTGCCTATCATAACAAGCACTGATGAGGAGCCTCTTACGAATGTCAACATCGATAACCTTGAATGACCTTGAACCCTAAAAATATTGATTTAACGTGATTTTTTGGCGATTTTGGCTGCAAAAGAGTACGACAAAATGGATAGAGATCGACTAAGATTACCTGCGAACAGGAACTGCTATAGGCTTTCGCGCGTCTCGTGAGCTTTGCTCAAATTTCTTGTTACCTCCATTAAGGAGGTTATGTTTTTGCCAGACTTTGTTTTGTGTTTGTCTGTTTGTCTGTTTGTTAGCAAGATAACTCAAAAAGTTATGGACGGATCTTTCTGAAATTTTGAGGGTATGTCGGGCATGGCATAAACTACAGGTGATTAAATTTTAGGGGCAATCCGGCAGGGATCCTGGATTCTGGATCACTTTGAAATTTTCGTTACCATTGCGTTAAAGCGGGCATACGGGAACCGCTGGCAAAGCGAAGATGGTAACGCCACCTAGCGAATAGCATTGCGTTGGCGGAGGTACCTGCGAGCTATGATTGCTTTCTAGTTTCGTCTTGTTTTTGGCGCTTCCATGTAATGTTAAAACTATAACAGTACAACCTCTTCAAAAACTCGAACGGGGTTAGTGCATCGTACGGTGTGCCCGTTTACGTCTTATCTTTCGCCGATACTCACTGTGCTGATCCAAAAACTGATTTAACTGAGTTGACCCGGAATTTAAACGAAAAGCCTAGACATACCAAAATGGTGTCAACGTTTTCTTGTAGGCCTAAAGTGTATTAACCGCTGAGCAAATTTTGAGCTGGAACGAGAGTTGAAAACGGCCAAAGGACAAATGATGCATGCCTCTGGATGTCAAAACATTTCTCAAAATGACGCATATCTGGTGTGCATTATGTTTATTCTTGTGACTGGCAGATCAACGTGTTTGCATTTTATTAACATAATATGTAATTTAATCAACTAAACACGTCGCTGTTTCTGATTGATATTGTGTTGTTTCTGAGTATAGCATTGTGATCTGCAATACAAGCCACGTTGTCGTCCGTACCATCAGTAGCAGTTTGTCTCGAATAACTGTTGTTCTATATAACAGGGCTGTACTTACTGCAAATATAGAGAATTAAAACGTTCTTGATGAATTTTCTGATATCTTACGCTCTGTGTATAGGTATATTATTGAATATTAGTATTAGCCATCTAATTTCGTGTGTTATGTCATTATTAGATAGCCCACACTTGTTGCGGTTGTCGTTTATTATTTTGCATTTTTACGAAAGATCTGTCGCTAACTGGCGGTCGTGTGATGCACCGCGATGTACATGACTGTTGCGCTAACGGACCCACCACACGCTATACGTTATTGTCGGTCGCTGATGTTTACAGCCATGCTGCCTAATGACAACTAAAACCAAAGTAATATAGCAAAAGGCGAAATCGATGTGGCAAGTCTACCTAACTTCTCGTTTTTATTCGGTAGGTGGCAGCATAAGACTGACGTTTCGGTCACAATTTGCAATAATTTTGCATGTTTCGGCTGAGCGGTTTGACACATCTGGCACAGCGCGTCTTTGGACTCCACAAGTAGAGTTTTATTAGTGATTAGTAGCAACTTAGGCCCTATCTTGCACCGTTTAGCTACAGTACATCCGTCTAAGCCTGCCAAATGACACTTAAATCCGTCGTACGGTTTAAGCAGGGTCCACGAATGTGACAAACGACAACGCTACGGAGAGATGTGCAGGAACAGACGGAATCGCTTGCGCTGCAAGAAGCGATTCCATCTAATAATGAGAACCTGCAAGGCAGTGTTTAAGATATCATCATCGCAAAGTATTTGCGAGAAATCACAGAACTACGTCAAAATTGTGTTCGTTTGATAATAAACGCAACACGTTCACTACAGCATGAAAGTACAGTTACTAAACCTACTCAAGTCTCGAAATTTTTAGCATTTTTGCCAAGACCAAAAACATTATTTTCTGCACCAAAACCAAAACCAAGACTAATTTTTCAAGACAAAGGCCAAGATTCTACATTTATTTTTTGTCCTCGAGGCGCCTCGACACCATAACCTTGGTCTCAACGACTACATCATCTGTAAAAACTGCAAAAACGTCTCATTTAAAAAATACAGCTTAAATAAGTCGATGCTGACTTTTACTGTTTTATTGCAAAACTAAACATTTCAAGCATATTCTGACAATTACGTGGAAAACATTTAAAAAACGGTTTATACACAAATTAACGCAGCAGCCACATAAACATAGGGCAACTGGAAAACAATGCAAGCAAATCTAAGACATTTACTACAGTTCCGTTTAAAAGCATAGCTACAAATTACTGGAACAAGAACAATCACCAAAACTATACTATATGCAACATACAGGGACGTCTACCCCCCACCCCCGCGCCCCCTCTGCATGATATTTTTTTCTGAATTACAGCCCCTGGAATACAATAAGATATGCATGAAATTTAATCCCAAAGAGGGTGCACGGGGACCCCTGTCACCTGCCCGAAGAAGAGTTTTTGGAGAAGCCCACAGTGAAGATTTCGTGATTCTAGCGAGCGCCGTTTTGACAGGGGGTGCAGAGTGTGACGGACAGACAGGCGGACGCCTGAGCTATAGCTAAAACGGGCGAAGCATTCTGCTGTCGCGCGTAATAAAATTGGTGTTGTTGTGTGTTTTTGTTAACAACCTGATCTGCCATTTTTTCTCACTTGATTTATAGTTACTGTGTGTAAAATTTCAGACGAAATGTTTCAGTTTATCTTGAATTATAGCTATTTGTTTTGGGGCCACTTTTTATTTCCTCCACATTGTACTAGACAAATGCGCGTTAAGTAACGCGTAAGCAGTCATGAAAATTACTCGTATATCTGTGAAAATTGCCGTTTGTGTCAGGAAACGTTTCAGCTGCATATTTTGCAGCACTGCTAGTTGGCGTCTTAAGCCATGTACGGAGTGACAGAATCTAAACTGCACAGAACTAAAATTTTAGTTCAGTTTAGTTGCGTTGCACGGACTGTACAAAACAAAGGAATAGGCAGTTTAGTTTACTTCAGCTCAGTCTATTTTGACATAAGACAGATGGATATTTTCCTGGACATTTTCCCCAGAAATTACTGGGAAAAACGAACTCTACAGGCCTGCTCATTGATGGCGAACTTCACATAGAAGAAACCTGTGTACATGTAGGCCTACGCCGTACGCGCGGTTAATCACACTCTATAGTCCGGGCGAGCATATAGATTTCGTAATGCTGAAGATTTTTTCCGGTCACGGTTGGTTGAAAAGGCGTCGCAGGCTCGTATAACTAAGCTCGTATATACGCCGACGTTATCGTGTATACACAATCATCGTCGCGCCCACACACAACTTCACTCAGTTACGACAACGTCACAGCTAGTACATAGGCTAATCCATATGTTTTATACGTAGTCTGTTTGTTTTGATAATTCGACGTCACCTGAAGGCAGCCACCGAAATTCGAACAGAGCGATGGGTGAGTTTATTGTTTACTATCTCACAGCATTTTAATCTAGACCAAGTCCTCATGAATACGAAGTGTCTGGTTTTGCAACTAAATTTGATAAAATTTGCGAAGATACATCAACGCTTTGGACAAAGATATTACATCCCATCTTTGTTAAAACAATCCTTAGAACATATCTAAAGTATCAAATATGCCAAACGGTTTGCGCCAAATGCCACAATTTTACTGTTAATCAAACGAAACGGGTCGCCTGAAAATGCAGGATTGGAAAATGGCAAACGAATATGAAGGGCTGAAATTTGACGGACTAACAATGCGTGCCAGAGTTCAAAAGACACAGTTTTGGGGTGTTTACACGATCCAGCGAACGTCCAGCAAACTTTCAGCAAATGTATTTAAAATACACGAGCTAATGTTGGACTTTTGCTAAAAGTTTGCTGGACGTTTGCTGGATCGTGTAAACACCCTATAAGGGTAGCTGTCACAAACATTAAGTTAAAACTGCTTGCTGCAACTCTAGCTTTTTAATTTACACGTGTTTTTATACATTAAAGCATACACAGTCTATCACAAACTTACGACTAGACATGATGCTTCAGATAATGAGGTTCTTGCCCGACAACTTTATTGCTTTACTGATATAATATATGAGGTTTATGAACAGTTAATTAAAGCCGTTGAAGCTAAATAAAATAACTCCATGTTTTACGGGACGTGTCATCATGCCAAAAATCGACTTGTTCAAAGAAAAATTTTTTTGTCAAAAATGTCACTTACAAGGTTTTGTTTCAAACTGCACATCGTTGATCACAGTCTAAAAGTAAGCACGTTTCAATAGGGTCAAACTGTGCTCTCCAACGTGTTACCGACAACACAGTTCTAGCAGTAGACCTATATCTTCAAAACAGTATATAACCATTTTTCAGTTCTGCATTTTCCAGTTCTGCATTTTTAGCGCCACTAATCAAACAGATTTATGAAATCTAGAAATAGTGCACATTGATAGCTGGGTTGTGCTGCACAACGGAAATAGGCCCACGGTTATGGATTAAAATTGCCGAGCGTTGATCCATAACGAACACAGTGCATAAAGATTTTTTAGTAATCGAGTAATTACATTGTTAAGTAGTCTACCAGATGTAATGAAAAATTGTGAGTATTCATTTCGTCAGTTCAACTCGAGTCACTTTGTAGTTTTAACGTTCGCGGCGCTGAAATCAGTCGACCGCAGTCGTACGAAGAAATGGACTGACGACATCACGGAGTGGACCGAACTGTCACTGTGCTAGCTGTTCGACTGTCACAAGATCGTGATTCATAGCAAGACTGCATTTTGTCCCAACTAACCATGGGACGAGAATTTGTTGTTAGTGCAATAAGCATGCTGTAGGCAATGTCTTGCATGTTGTAAGTTACTGTTTCAATATAGGCTTAGATACGGAACAAATAAATATTTTCTTCGTACTAGCAGACGAAGAAGAACAGGTGTAAAAATGTTTGCATCATTTAGAAAGTACCGCTTGAGATGCTAACGCCAGTTTGGCTGGCTGTGCATGTCTTGGGTGCAGATAGGAGAAAAGTTGGCGCTGTAACGGTAGCGTTACTAGCGACCCTCATATTCGGAGTTAGTCTTGCCGATATCGTCTACACAGCGCTCGTTCTCTGCCCCCGTTCAGACCTGGTTAATGTCTGCCCACTTGGCAATCTCGCATTTCTCTTCACGTGGCTCGGCTCCGGTGTCTGGGGATCGATGTTTGTAAGTCGGATTGTGAAATAAAATAATAAATAATACTACGCTTAACAATTTAACAACGAATAGTGACAAAGGTAATAATACACTGTGTTCCAAAAACATAGCTGGCATTTTTTTATTGTAACATGAAGCGAGATTATCAGATTTTAACATTTTCGGTCTAAATATTCCTGAAACAATTGGCCATTAAGTAACTGTTTAATTTCCCACGTCATTCAACGTCTGCTTTTGCACTGTTCAGGGAAAACATAATTAACAAAATATAAAAATTTTGGCCAAATGCGATATTATTACCTTATTCAAAATAACGCACAAAAAAATATTTTGTTCGTGTGTCTGAACCTTGCCTGATATTTTATTTAATCGTTAAGTTTTTTAGCTGCTTAGGCCTATAGTAAAATTGCTCGAAATGTAGGCCCAGCGTGCGAACATCTGCACGAAGACGCTGTCTCTATTCGTTACCAGTATCGATAATGTTCTGCTCCAAACTAATCCAGACTTTACCAGTCGCTTACTAATTCATTTATAAACAGTCCTAAACTTCATCTGGTAAACACACTGCTGCATGACAGTCAAACCTTGTAACTGACTGGCTGTTGAGTGCCTCAGATGCGGATAAATAAAAATTGTTGACGTTTTTTTTATTTATTTTAACTCGTATTTTGCTTGGTTAGCTTTTCCCAGGTAGTGTAGAAGCAAACGTTGGATGAGATGAAAACTTAATCAACCATTTAATAACCAATTGTGCTAGAAAAATACAAGGCAACAATTATTAAAATTTGGGATAAGGTTCTAAACGTTTATCGACGTTTTGTCTATTTCAATGCATATTTCGTTTGATCTGATTTCCATAGGTAGTGCAGAAGCAGATGCTGGGTTAAGTGGAAAACTGGACAGTTATTTGATAGCACGTTGTGTCAGGAGTTAATATTCATACTAAAAGTTATTGAAATCTGTTAATTCTTTTTCAAGCTATAGCCCAATCGAAAATGTCGGGGATGTTTTTGGGACACAGTGTTAAATTACCAGTGTCATCATTAACAACAAAACAAAACCAGTAATCCTCGGTTTAATGCGATATTTTATGTAGTAATATTTAATACTATTGCACAATTTGCATTGAATCTTAACTTTATGTTTTTGCAACAAACACCAGCTGTGCACAAATATTTACATAATTACTAAAATTCGCCTTGATTACATAAAGTACCAATAATATTAACAGTTGCAATACCTACAACGAAATGTATTGATTACGACCTACTTTGGGTTTATATCGTTTCTGTACTTATGTTTTATCGGTTTAGTTTACAGTAAACGATAATTTGCTGTTGTTTTTAGATTTTTGCCAATGGCATTATAGCACTACGCTTCATCAGTGAGCCGTGCCGCTGGGTAATTCGCTAATCGCAGTGCAGTGTCTGCACCTTTCACGTTCATGGCATTAACTCATGTGTATTTATAAAAGACACGCACAATCTAGGCGCGGGGCCTTATTGATATGGGCCATAAGCAACCTTCAGTAATACAGTTTCTTACTGTAAAATACCAAAAGTGGAAACAGTCGTTGAAATATATAGTTTCTAACACTGCTTTTTTCAAAAGAAAATTTTAAATAGCACTCTTTCAGGAAACGTTTTTAAGACTGAATTTCAGTTTGTCTTTTCCAGTTTTTATCTCTTTAGTTGTTTTAGTCTTAATCTGATCTTATTTTTAATTTTATTAGCCAGATAATTTTATCAATAAACAATTGACTGATGGCATGAGACGTTAAACTTGGTACACAACTACCAAAAAGTTCAATGTCGGGTATTTGTTTTTAATTCAACATCCACGCATACGAGATACTAATATACGTTTATTATTCTGATTGTTACCTCGAGTATATAGCTGGATTTGTTGACAACAATTTGCGTACATTTTAAATATCATTTCGGTTATCCGGACATGCTTTCTGTAGCTGGAATGTTTTGCATATCTGTATAGTTGTTTGCATATTTGTTTCTTTATTTGACGTCTGTCCGTGTTTAACTGACCGAAGCGTGGAACTTGTTGTGACAGGAAAAAGTCTTCACGACGATGTGCTTAATGGTGGCCATTTTCTTCGCACCAGTGATAACTGTTCTCAACGCAGTGGAAGCATACATGGTACCGTACAACTTGTTTCAAGTTTAACACGTCTAACACAGTAACAGTAAATCAGTTATCTACACAAAATAGGTCTGTTTGGTTAAGTTAATACAGTAAAGCATGCAAAATACCTGTTTGCCTGGGGTGTCGGTAAAATGCGTCTGGTGCGTCTGCGTCTAGTGCGTCTGGGCCAACGGGTATTTTGCGTCTAAATAATGCGTCTGAGAGAAACAGCAAAAAATACGTCCAGACGGGTACAATGCCTCTACACAATTTGCGTCTTGCCAAGCCTACAAACCCTACAAACAGCCGTCGTGACACTGTTTATCATTTCACGTATGGCGGCACGAATCAATTCGTAACTGATAAAAATGTCTTTTCTATTGAAAGTACCGTACGCATTATTAAAAATATAGAATATTTAAAAATAACCAGTGTAAACTTTAAATAAGCCGAGAGTTTTAAATCTTTCCTACATTGTTCTCTGAACACTCTGAACCATGCTGCATGTAGCCTAGTGACTGTTTGTCAGCAGCTTTATAGTGTGTACAAATTCATTCAACCAATGTTAATTACCATCGCTATCCTACACTTGAAGTGATTCTACGCTATGCTATCTTTGTTGACTGCAGTAAGAGTCCATTGATGCATGCGTATAGTTTAAAACTTAAACGTTCATGAAAAGCAACTATCAAAACCTAACCTAATTCAAACTAACCTAATACAAATGTGCGTATAAATACGTAATTAAAAATCACATGATAGTCGTGGACCAGGACCAGGACAATAGGCCGTCAATCAAACCTGAGGCCAGTGACGTCATTTGAGATGAAACGGGTAATACGCGTCTATTAGACGCACTATTTAGACGCAAAGTACCCGTTGGCTCATACGCACCAGACGCAGACGCACCGGACGCATTTTACCGACACCCGTTTGCCTTATGATACACGATTAACACTAGAACAGCCGAGAGCGTCAATTGACGCAATACAGTATGTCGCCATTGTAGCACGTACTCTAGGCGTTACACTGCTTGCAGATGTTCACCGTACACTGGCCACAGACTGGTCTTTTGCAGCTGCCACACAGTG
>Ga0056128_1003638_pt1 | contig 19048 bp, 9 predicted proteins | sample WorMetLIZISLAND2_FD_71113 | JGI IMG/M metagenome (GOLD analysis project Ga0056128, IMG submission 71113) | Marine gutless worms symbiont microbial communities from Max Planck institute for Marine Microbiology, Germany - Olavius geniculatus... ... | reverse complement strand
ATGACGCAGCTATGACGTCATTGTTAAGCTGGTACTTGGTTACGCTGGTTGTGTCAAATTATGTCCTCAATAACCGAAAAAATTTTCATTTAAAATTCTTCCGCCGTTTTAGATAATGCATTTTTGTAGTGGGGTCTTTAATTTTGCTGCACCCTGTATACTTGAACACTTAGCAACAACAGCGTTAAACAGAACAACTAGAAGTGAATAACATCTATGGACATTAATAGGAAACAGGTATGACCACTAAGTGGAAAGAATTATGACATCACTCTGTCACAGAGAGCTAAACAACATCTGTTGCTGGTGCTGTTGTTGACGACGATGATGAACTGAAGAACTGATGAAGTTACAGCTGCAGTCATAAACATGCTAATGATATACTCTGGATAACAGTTTCATTTCTAGTTCACAACAGAATGCGGATATCTTATGTCATTATCTCAAATGCTGCAACATGCCTCAGACATCCGAGTCCAGAAGTCACGAATCATGCTTGCTATCATGCTGGCAATGCGTATTGTTTTGACATGCTGCAGCTGACGCTGGTGCTCGTGGTATTTCATGACAGCATGAGCCAGCTAGACAACAAACAACATAAAGGTAGAAGTAAAAATGATGTATAGCTCTCAATAAAAAAACCCATCACAAATTTACGGAGCATGACCTTCCATACGGAAATCACACGGTGTTAGCTGCCACCCAACAGAGGTGAACACAACCCACCTTAACCCCAACCAAACAGGTTGGTACTTGATTTACCTACCGCAGAAGGATGGAAGGCTGAGTTGACCTTGGTGTTGGTTATAGACCGAGATGGTTTACCTTTCCACCAATAGTCACCCATCCGAGTAGTAGGCACATGACAGTGACCTGATCGGGAGTCAAACCCATGAACTTGATCAATGATCGTAGGCACAACACCCTACCATTACACTACGAAGCCACAAGGGTGCATAAACTCACAAATATCTTACCAAAAATCACATGCAAAATGAAGCGGGAGTGACAGCAGCAGTTACAACTAATAACATAAAAATTTCATCACATGAAAACAAGCATTAACCTGTACGCTGTACATTAAGCATGTAAATGTCGAGTAACGAACAAGCAAAAATGCTGGCAAAGTGTGAACATACGAAAATCATCCCAAAAGTTTCCAGCTTCTACACATTAGACAATAATTTTCCACAATCTATGCATCCTTTGCGAAGTCTGTTGCGATATGATGTCATTGTAATTTATGACATCATAGAGATGATAGAGCTCTAAATGGAAATGACTTAGAGCATTAACGTGAACAGCATAGAATCAGGCTCACTGTTGCATGAAAATTTCCCAGTCTATAGCTGGATTTGTAAAAGCAGGGGTCCGTGGCATCTGATTTTGTAAAAACACTGACAGATATGTATATGAATTTCTCATTCGATTTGGTAAATATAGAATAGCTTAAATCTACACTGAGCGTAAAGCTTTTTTCATAAATTTGAAAGGGGTCACCCCCAGCGAGAGTGCTAAATGAGAAAAAGGTGGGGAAAATTTGCGATTTTCACTCAATAAGTCGCTGTATCTCAGTAACGATGCGAGATAAGACCTAGGTTACTATTAATCACTAACAGGGAGTCATACACTGGCTCTCGATTGCCACTGAAATCAATGACCTTGGATGACCTCAAATGCCAAAATAGGGGTTTTTATGAATTTTTTTGTCAATTTTCGGCTGTGAGACACATTTCAAGAGCGAATTGTGCCAAAATCAATTGAGACAGATATGGAGAAGCTGCACATGAAATTTTCAGCATTGAATGTAGATTTCAACGGTCCAAGTCTCGATTTTATAGATTCAAGGAAACCTGCACATGAGGGCATCAAAGAGCGGTATCCCCAGAAATGTGAAATGTCGTTATTTTACCGTTGTTGGCCAGTCTTTCGTGAAAATGGTTGCAGATAGGCATGGGCATGCTGTCTATCACAACAAGCACTAGTGATGAGCTTTACAGTCGTATCAACATCGATGACTTTGAAAGACCCTAAACTTTTAAAATAAGGGGTTTTTATTGATTTTTGCAATCTTCGGCTGTAGCGCACAATCCAAGAATGAACTGCAACGAAATGGCTGGAGATAGACTGACAGTTTGCGAACAAAAACTGCTAGAGGCTTTCCTGCATCTCGTGAGCATTAGTTCAAATTTCTTGTTATATATTATATAGCATGTGGATGTCAACATATGTATACCATGCACTGTACAACCCAAACTAGTCTAACCCAAACCACCAGTTATTCCTGTCAGGAGGAATGTTCTAGCCAATAATAGTCTTTCTGGTTTCGATTTAAAAGCCCGTGTCAGACAGACAGATGGATGGGCATTGGGTAAGACCTATATTTAGCAAAGCCACAATAAAGATATCACATAAAGTATTTGACCGTGTTCAGCACACTCACACCACAAATATATCACAGTCCTGAATTTGACCTGTTTAGCTGCGGCCATCTTCCATTGTCGTTCCTGTGCAAAATCAACAGCAAGCCATTGCATCTCGTCGAGCATGTAGTCCCAGTGTGCCTTGCAGCGCGGCATATCCTGCACCTTGGGCAGTCGACGTGATGACCACATACCAGTGCGACGCAATTCACTCACACGCTGCAACACCTGCGCTTCCTGGACAAACGTTAGCCACAACAGAATAGTACATTTTATCATTCAGGTGTTATTTGGCTGAATATGAAAAAAACACAAATAGTTCATGCAAGTTTACAGACCTGCTTTCATCGCTGAAACCTTCGGTGAAGAGTTTCCAAATCAGACTTATTGTATCACGTTAAAAGAATGATTCTAACAAAAAATTACAGGCAGTATGAAACATGCTGTACTCATGACATGGAGCAAACTAAATGGATTTAGAACGGAAAATTCCACAGCATCGCTTGTGGGCATTAGGCTGATGACACAACCAAACTGACAGCAGCTGTCTTTCAGGCTAAATGTCGCAGCAATGAGTGGCGATGGTGTGGCATCTATTATTCGCATTTGGTCTATTTTTGCACTACTATCCAGCCGAATACGAGTATCTATTCAGCTTACTATTCAAACGCAATAAAATATTCCAGCCAGTGACAGAGACAAGACCCATACTGTGGCTTATTAGGATACAATAAGTCCCAAACCTGTCTGGCTTGTTCCACGACGGCATCATGTGAAGACGAGGTGTAAGTGCCGTTGCTGCTGCTGACAACAGCTAGTGCACTGCTGCCAAGTGACAATGTTGGCAGATATGCTGACGACGACAGTGTCTGAAGCGATGGTGTCGATGTGACGCATGTTGTTATGACAGAACTGGTAACACTGGCACCAGCCGATGACACACTGCAACAGTCATACCACACGTAAGCCTCATCATCAACCACAACTGGGTATTATCAACAATTATTAAGAACTAAACTTCACAACGCAGAACCTTATCTTGCTGATCTCTTACATCATCACAAATCTACAAGATTCACATGATCATCTTCCAGTCATCTAACTGACATTCAGTGCTGTAACTTGTCATTTGGTTCCCGTGGATTTCAAGTTGCGACACCAATCATCATAAGTATATAATTCCTTTCCTCTACATTATTTGTCAAGCCCAAACACTCGCCTCCTTCAGACGTCATCTTAAGACTTATTATTTTTGGTCTGCTTATCATACCTTCTAGCTCCCTTCCCAATGCACCCTGATTCTCTTGTGAGATTGTGGTGCTATATAATTTGGTACTTACTTACTTACTTAAGATGGTGCACTGCATAGTAATGCCTGCCCTACTAGTACATGATGATTGCAGTTGAGTCCAAATTCCTGTCCAAACATCTGCCATTTATGGATCAAAGTTTAATGAATTAAGACATCATTATGACTACACTGTGTCTCAAAAAAACATCTTGGACATTTTTGATTCTAGCTTGAACAAAAATTATCAGATTCTCATAATTCTTGGTGTGAATATTCCTGACACAACTTGCCATTAAATGGTAGTTCAGTTTTTCACCTCGCCCAATTTCTGCTTCTGCACTATCTCAGGAAAGTAAACCAAGAGAAATATGCATCGAAACATGCAAAAAAATGAAAAACATCCCCAACATTATTGATCATAACTTGAAGCATGATTATCAGATTTCAATAATTTCTGACACAACTGGCTATTAAATGACTGTTTAAGTTTTCACCTCACCCAATGTCTGCTTCTGCACTACCTGGGGAAATCAGATCTAGCAAATCATATGTTAAAATAATAAAAAAATCAATAAATTCCATCTATCCTGATCTGTGGCCCCCAAGAGCCAGCCGAATACAAGATTTGACTGTTGTGCAGCAGTACATCTACCATACAATGTTAAGAAATGTTTATGATTTTAAGAAGCAACTGTTAAGTCTGGATTAGTCTGGAGCATAACGTTATCGATACTGCTGTCAATGTTTGTGATTGCACAACTGACCAACATTTCGATCAATTTTATTGCAGGCAGCTGAAAAGCGAAACAATTGGATAAAATGTCGGCCAAAATGACAAAAATGTAAACATGATGTGTTTTTGTGCATTATTTACATTAGTAATAATACCACTTTAGATAAAATTGCAATATTTCTTTGGTTCTGATTTCCCCAGGTAGTGCAGCAACATACAATGGGTAAGGTGAGAAACTACATAATGGTTAGATGGCCAGTTGTCCCTGAAATATTCTTACCAAAAATTACTAAAATCCGATTATCCTTCTTCAAGTTACAATGTTAGAAAATGTTCGGGCTGTTTTTTGAGACACAGTGTACGTATCAGGGCCAACGTTACGCTCATCAAATAAAGCATTATTGGTATCTTCTCCTTCAATCCCAAACTCATTGGGCGACTTCACTTTTTGACTTAAACTTTCGCTGAGACTTTCGCTGAATCTAAACTTACCTACTTAAACCGAAGTTTGCACTCAGTGAAAGTCTCAGCGATTCGCTGAGTCCAAAAGTACCTACTTAGACCAAAGTTGAGCCAAACTAACCTGGCTAAAGTCGGTTCGAATTACATGGAAGAGATAGCTTTAGGCCTTAGGGCTTAACTTTCGCTGAGCCTGAATCCACTTCAACTTTTGACTTTAGCTGACCAAAAACATGGCGACTATTTACAGTCCTATGCGTATGGACAGTTTAGTAAATTAAAGCAGTATGGTACCAAAAATAAACGCCGTAATGAATATGCAATAACGTCAGATGTTACATAATTACGTTATTTGCATGCGCGGCGCAATTAAATAAGCAAGTCCAAGCGTAAATGGTTGAGTTAGTTCCTGTTAGGCTTACCTGTTTTTCCGCCATTTTTAATCGTTTTGGTCTAATTACTGACTTAAACCAAAGTTTAGTTGAACTGTGGTCTAAGTACAGACTTTAGCCTTCAGCTTTAGCTTACGCTCAGCAAAAAGACTCAGCGAAAGTCTAAGTCAAAAAGTGAAGTCGCTTATTGTCATATAACTGTAGATTCACCAAACTTCTCGACAGTTCAAAGCGAAATTTTAATTAAAACAAAACTGAGTGCCACTGCCTACAGTAAAAGCGACTCAGCCACAAACATCACTGACTTAGTGTCGCTACCAAAATGTGATGCGATTGTCTGAGACTGAATGATACCAATCACTGACCTTGGAAGAATAGCTGGCCGGGAATAATGGACAGAAGTTAAAGTGGAGTCATCGTAGTGATGGCCATTAGCAGGCTTGTTGCCGACGTCAAACACAGACAGTGTGTTATCCGATGAAGCTACTGAACAGCTGAATGTGAATGGACTCGGAGAGCCTACAGTTGTACTGGCAGCCGTCGGACTCAACGGCATTCCACCTACATACACACAGCCATGCTATGATATCACAATGACCAATGTAATCTGGTAAAAGGTGAAATCATCACTTATAGATGATGCTTCTTAAGTAATCACAAATCTTCTTTTTTCCAAAGTCGAAAGCAATTGCATGTTCTATCTGCGAGTTAGACCCCCAATTTCTCCCTTTCCACCAAGGCGTCACTTGGGTCAGAGACCCCCATCTGACACAACATGTCACTGGAATCCACAAAGGCACCTGACAAACAGCAAGAAAAACTTCAACAGCTCACATATTCATTATAAACAAATTCCTCAACATCAAAAATAACTACAAAGAGCGGTTGCTTGTTCTTTTGCGTGTTAATTGGATAAGCACCTAGTTAATAGCTTAGATAACCCATTGATTAAGAAACAGAAACAGTCCCTAAGACCACCACACTGCCACTGCTTTTAGCAAGAGTAATAATTCCCACAACAACGCCAGAAACCCAAAGTCACACTGAGTTGCTAAAAAAATCCATATGTATGACAAAAAAAACTAAAACTGTTTCAGATTATCTGTACTCCAAGAATAAACATGCTTAACTATTAAATAAATACAGATATATCTAACTATTTATCTCGAAAACAGATCCAAAATGCACAAATGACAGAAACAGAGACATGCTGGATGACTACACTATGTCCAGAAAAACCGGCACCCAAGATGCTGTGCAACGAAAGAAAACCAGTTTTATGCACTTTATTTCTAAACAAACCCACTATTTGCACAACAAATCAATCACTCATTCACTGGTAATTTTTAGCACGTCTACTTTTTACTAAGCTACCTCCAAATATGATATTAATATAAACAACCGTTGTTTTTCTTCAAAATTTCATGATAAACAAATCTGCGAACTTAAATACTTTGTTTGACAAATGGTTATCAGCAAACTGTTCAAAATTGTTCCACATTATTAAATTTTATCCAACTCAGAATAGCCAGTTATCAGCAAAGGCTATGAAATCAGTTTTTCTGCCACGGTGCAATTAATGACACACTGATGGAGGTAATATCAAACTCAATACAGGGTGGGCCAAAAAACGCGACACTTTACTTTTGTCCATATCTTCACCAGTTATTGATCGATTTTTAAAATTCTTCCACTAGTACACTCTGCGGACAATTTGCAATAATGTGATTATTCCTCCTTCCTTCCTTGGAGTAATCCGTCAATTACGACGATGATGCTGTGCTAGAGGTCAGTCGGGTGTGGCTTTGGAGGTGGCTACGAAGCCCGAAGTCTGATGCACAGACTCTGCCACAGATGTGACAAGTGGCACCGAAAGAAGAAGTAGACGCTGCATGTCTACGAGCACGTCCGCTTTCAGCATCAGCAGCATAATTGGAGCGAAAGATGGTCAAACCCTGATTGCACGTGGTACGCCAGGTATCGCGGTCAGAGGCAAGGACTTCTAGTTGCTCGAGCGGTATGCCGCACTTCTTAAGTGTGTCTTTGATATGGATAGAGAAGCACTTTTTCTGACCTCCGGCAGACCTCTGACCCTGCTGCAATGCGCCGTAGAGGAGATGACGGAGGAGGTGGTATGATGGCATCCTGATGACATGTCCGAGCCAATGAAGTTGCCTCTGCATGATCCAAGATTCTGTGCATTCCAAGTAAGCTTTTCGCCAGATCTCAGCGTGAGGTACCTTATGCCACCATCGAACACCAAGTATACTTTGGAGACATTTAATGTGATGAGCCTCCAGGGCTTTTACGTGGCGGCGATACGAGTGTCCAGCTCTCACATCCATAGAGGAGCATAGCAAGGCAGATGGCATGGTAAACAGAGACTTTGGTGGCGACTGTAATATTGTGGTTGAGGAACACACGCTAGGAGAGTCGCCCAAAGTGATTATTACATATCCTAACACCACATAAATGCGTCCCTGCATTACCTTGTGAAATATCAACGAAATATACATATATAATGATAATAACAAACAAACATTTTAGTAAAATAAAAAAAACACTTCAGACCAACAATACAGTGAATGGTCTATATGGCACCAGACTGCGTAGGTATAACAGTTTAGTGTCATATGAATCATTCATCGCAATGTTGGTCTGAAGTGTTTTTTCATTTATCTAAATTTTTGTTATTATCGTTAGTTTTTGCTTACATTTATATTTCACTAGGTAGTGTAAAGACACAGTTACTGTGTGGCGAGATATACAATAATCACATTATTGCAAATTGTCTGCAGAGTGTGGAAGTGAACGAATTCTGAAAATCGGTCAATAATTGGCAAAGATATGAACAAAGGTAAAGTACCACGTTTTTTGTGGCCCACAGTGTATATGCACCTTTCTTGATGTACAAACAATTCAGTAACTAACAACAGTAAAGATAAGATCAAATTCAATACCAAGAAAGACGATCATTAATCAACAAACAACTTCAGCAAGTCGAGATGACAAGCTTGGACACCACATGATCAGCAACAAAAATTCAACAATTAACTTCAATCGAGAGAAAAAGATTTATTTCATAGCAGATGTATGCATGGGCTGAGTGGCTCACAGGCAAAGCAAAGCCCTGAAATCACATCAAAATGGCTCACGCCAGGTAACACTGAAAAACCGACACGCCAGGCCACGAAACAGACTCACTCAAAATGGCTGGGTACCAGGTTAAAAAGTAAACGGACCAAGCCAAATAATTCAGCCTCATGCAGAGGTCTGTTTTAGACATAAACACAATTCAACAGAATGAACCACACACTGACAACGACAACGAACATCGTGCATTAGTTCACTACAGTCAAACCAACGATTCACGATCAACGACCAGTACAGCCAAATTCACATCTAGCAAGCAAACTGACACGAGGCTAAGATGGTAGGCACAGTACCTGGCACCAAGGGTGGCAAATGGATGGCTTTTGGCGAGACATAGCCAAAGACCATGCCATGCCGGCCACCCACCTTGCGAAACACACCGGAGTCACGCAAAGAGTCTGCAGTCATTTCATGAGATCAAGAGTTTGAACACGATCATCAGACAAAATACATATTAATATTATTGTGCTTATATGCTAACTGCATATTTCCTACTTTTAATCCTTACTGTATTTCTTATTACTGTTTCTCATTTGTATTATGCGTTTTTGGTCAATATTGAACAAGTAAAAACAGGAGTTATTAACCTATATACTTCCGATAAAGCATTCAATGTGCAACTGTTTAGCAATCATGACTGTCAATATGTTTATGTTTAATGTTAATGTTAAACCAATAGAAGCAAGAGTAATGCAGCAGCAATAAAGACATAAGATAGCCGACACATGTGTGAAAAAAACTGACATATTACTCATGTCTCTCATTCTGTGTCACAGCATCAATAAACAGACCAAGTGAGCACATTCAAACAGCTACAAAATGCAAATAACATCTGGCAAAATAAGATAAATTCCTTATACTTGCTGATACTTTGCTTAATAATACTTACTTATAAACATATAATAAAACAGATATAAAATCAGTAATGAGTGACCATCTCAAACCTTGTTGCTGTAAGGCAGTTATAGATGGCGGCAGTGTGGTAGCGGTAGCAACGGGAGTCACAACAGGAATTGTACTTGCACCAGGGATAAAGAGCTTCATCTGATCACAACATCCAACATTAGTATACTTTTTACGCACAATGCAAACCAAAGAACATGATTTTGGGCCTTCACTGCAGCTCGCCTGACATACAGCTATTTCTGGCAACATGCAGAGGCAAATCACTCAGGAGCGAGCGAACAAGTCACAAGGTGAATGAGCTAAGGGGCAAATTGTCTAAGGTGAGGCCCTGCAGGGGCAAATCAGCCAGTGGTGAAACAAGCCAAGAGGCGAATCAGACAAGCACAGATGGCAAATGAGCCAGGGGCAAATGGCAAATGGGCCAAAAAGCCAGACATTCTACTCAAAGCTGAATGCAGCAGAACCTGTCTTGGCTTTTTATAATTTCAGTGATATGACAATATGATGCACTCTGCGTCACAGCTGACTTAACTGGACAATAGCATCATCACTTGATCATCACTTGATTATCAATCATGTAATCACTTATATTTCATTCAACTGCATCTCCACTGATCTTGATCTTTGACCCTCTGAGCAAAAACCTGGCACACTGGTTATAACTATCCTGGGAACAATTTCACACCAAATGTTTTCAGGTTAGGCATCAATACGAGATGAACAGACGGGCATCAGGCAAGATCCATACTGCAGGCTGTTACAATGAAATAAAATGCATGAAATGACATACCTTATCTTCTGGTCTTGTATCGTCAGTGCTATCAAGGCTTGCCGACTGCAACAGGTTGCTGAGATGAATGTTGGGACGTTTTGACCATGCGATATAATCCATCAAATTCCCGCCATTCTCCAGGAAAAACAGCTCCATGAGGTGCTCCTGGTACGACGAGCGAAGCTCCAAGAGTTCGTTCTCTCGACTGTTGATATACAGCGTCCGACAGAACGATGATGGCGATGTGGCAGACATCAAAGAAATGTCGTACGATGGCTCTAACTTTATCCTCTTGCGCGCCTGCGTATCAGCAACATCAACTGACAAGTCTGACGATAAATGTGGTCTTTCTGGCATGATATTAGCAGGTGCTTGTAAACTAGCCGATTGCTGTAGCTGGCTACATAGGTGGGCAAACGATGATTCTCGTGGAGGATCAACTGGTGGGCCGTGGTGATGCACTGTCGCTCCAGTACTCTTGGGTGAAATGACACTGCTACTGCCTGGCATTACAGCTCCTCGACTGTCACCAACCACGAATGTACCATTCCCGGCTCCACAGGATTGACCACTGGTCATTAATGCTGCTGCGGCTGCAGAAGCTCCTGCAGACACAACACCGACATTGCCTGACAAAACACACGCACACCATCATCATCATCTACATCAGCATCATTTGTCTATCAGAACGCAGACAGCTACAATGACAATACAATGCACAAAATACTAGATAAAGTATTTTAACAGAGAGAAAGATTAATAGTGGTTACAGCTACCATACAAGTCAAAATGAAAAAAAAACAAATAGGGATGTGACGAAGTTTGTATTCGCATTCGACAAAATGCGAATATTCGACAACTTTACAGCTATTCAATATTTGACGAATAGTTGGGGGCGTTTCTGGCAAATACAAATATTTCACTTTATTTAACTTGATTGAACTTTACTGAATTTTAAATAGAAAATACTGACAGTAAAGAGAACACAGCACTCTGGATGTTTCATTTTCTTAATTGAACTGGATTGACTAAACTTTGCCTTAGGTGCCAATGCCGATTTTTACTGACTGAACACTGAACAACTATATTTGGATGTTTTGCTTTATTCAAATACTGGTATAGAGAAGTTTTCTTGAGGCTGAATAAATATTCACATTCGCATTCGTTATTCGACAAAAAGTACAGTTAATATTCGCATTCGATGAATACAAATATTTTTCGCCTCGTCACATCCCTAAAAACAAAGACTGTCTTATATTATTGACCGTTTGTATTTCTCATCATATGTATGCAAGAACCTAAATATACTGTATTCTGTCAACTAAACAATAAAGCAAAACCATTTATTAGCTTCTGTGGTATTTCTTTAGCAGGTTATTGCCAAACTATGCACAGCATTCACTGTGCACAGCAAAGTGCATGTATTTTCTTAATTGCACACTGACTGGCATTTGTGTTACCGTACTGATCGTCCAGAGGCTAACATTCTTCTGACGAACTACAGTACAGTATGGTAGCTTACAATTTGTGTAACAATGTTTCAGCACCTATGACCGAATGTAAAACACAGTGAACTAAAAAGTCGATGATTACCAAGTAACTGTGCACTTGTCTGTGGCTGAGATACACTTGCTTGCTGCAGAATATGCCGAATCTGACTTTGCCAATCCTCCATTACTGCACCCCTGCAGCCTAGGCACTCTACATAACACCAGCAGTCCGTACCAGTACTTTGATGTAAACATTGTAAACTTACAAGCACAGCCCACAATAACTGTTCAATTCTACATACTGGAAGTGGGACCATTATAATCTAACCAGGAATGTTGGATCTGACATAAAAGAGCCATTCAAAAAGGCTCACAAAAACCTGTCTTAGATGATGATAAAACTGCACTTATTAAATGCTAAACTAACATTGACCTTAACCGTAACCTTATACCTAACCATATCCCTAACTCTATCCTTAACCCTATCTCTAACCATAGTGGACTTTCAAAATGGTGGTCCTTTGGAATGGCGGGCTGACAATGGAATGACTCTATTTCTTCTTCTTCTTCTTCGGAATAAATGCCAACTTCACTATGTTAAAGGCTCCGGCACGGTATCAACATCATCATCATCAATAAATAGCCGGAAGCAGGCCAAAGGCCTCTATTTCCATTCGAAGTAAATAACTTGAACACAAGTATCAACAAAAAACTAAACTAATACTTTTTTTACACTGACTTCCGGTACTAAATGATGGATTTATAATCATAATATAAACTAAAACCACGCCAGAGCAAATTTAAACATCTCTTAAAACTACTAACACTACATGCCGATACCACATCATGAGGTAGTGAGTTCCATAGCTTAACTAGTCTATTAACAAAAAAGTAAGATCATATTTACACAACTCGGACACCAATTTATATCTGTGTTCCCTGGTATCACGAAACTAACATAGATTTATACTACAACTGTAACACAAAATTGGTATCATACTTGTTGTTTACATATTTGCACAACTGAATCATATCCCCTCTTAATTGTATGACAGACACGTGATAGTAGACTGGCACAGACGTATAGTTAAAAAAGTGCCAGTTTAAACGTTTTATAAACACAATATGGTACAGCAAATTTGCCATGAATATGGTTAATATTATTGTTATGATATTCGATTTGAAATTAAAAATTGCGATTTTTTCTCGAAATCAAATCAAATCAAATCGAAATCGTGATTTCTGTGCACCACCAAAACGATTTTGTCCATTGTAGCATTTTGTTCATTCAGGCTGCCGCGCTGTGATGTACAATCACAGCGCAGCGCCAGTATAGACACCGCGCCAACACTTGCCTTTTATGCGTGGGCAAGCGCTGCTGACTGACCGCTGCTCGGCTGTAGTGCGACTGCCAGAGGGGCGCAGTTGTGGTTGCTTCAGTTAACATTCACAATTGCTGGGGAATGGGGAACACAATGTCAATGGTCAATGGTCATCTATATAGATGTAGGTCTAATTACTTGACAATGGCACTGACAGTCTGTAGGAGCAGTTGCTATGAATAGACTTATTGTTCACTCCTGCTGGAATGAAGTGAATGATCTCTGCATAGGCGTATAGAAAGGAAAGCTTGTAATTACTTGACGCTGGCGAGTATATAGAATCAGCTAACAGTAGGCCCTGAGTAGGGATGTTAATTATCGAGAATTTTGTTTCTCGATATGAGAATTTCTATTCTTGGGACTCGACGAGAACTCGTGACCTTAATACGTGCAATGCAGAGAAGACGACGCTCGCCGTGGCTGCCATTGCAAACGTCCCAGGCATCAGGCACATCACACAGGTGTCTGCCTGCAGGCATGCACTGGATGCTGTGAGTCTCCTGGCAATGGGGGAGACATGGATGCCACATGCAGGGGGGGGCAATAACCTGCTGCAAGGACAGACAGGCGGCAGGTGCGGGCGGCGGTGTCAAGGCACCCCCATCAACCATCAATAGCGCATTCTTTCGCTAAGTTGCCAGAAGCGCCTCAGATCAGCGCCTGACGGGAAGGTATAGTTCGCGGAATGCAGTTAGCGAAATTTTGAAAAGGTGTATTTTGCGGAATTTCACCTGCGGAAAATCTTTGCGGAATAAAGTGTATTTTGCAGAATTAAAATTGTGGAAAATGTTCTTGTTGTTGAGTTATGTCAATTGAAAAGTGTACAATTCTAGAGAGCTTGACCACCATGCTCACAAGCCCCGTTGTGTCTTGCAGGAGGAGATGGATGCTAATTTTATCATTGTTTTGGTAGGCCTACGTTACCTTGATATAATATCAGGCTAATAAGTGACCCGCATTGAATAACTGTATTATATTAACTGGCATTTTAACGTGCCAAACGTGCAATGCAAAATGAAAAATGCAAATACTGAAAAGTTTGTCATTGCGATGAACGGCTCTAATATAGCATCTCTGTCTGCTCAGGTATAGGCCTAACTATCCGCGAACTATTCACAGCAGCGGCAATTGTCTTTCTTAATTAGGCCTACCTGAGCAGACGTCTCGGCCATCACCGCGGCGGCAACCGTTTTGTGATTAGGTGTATTTGAGCTGAATTCTTTAGCTGTCTTTGATCGTGCCTTAACGGTAGTTCATCAGGCAGCAGGCCTTCTTAATGACCTAGGCTACTTGAGTTGACCTCGCATTCGTGTGTGATGTGTTGGTTTACGCTCGTGAGTAGAGTTAACGAACTTCAAGGCCTTTTAAGAGCGCCATTTGTGATGTGCCGATGTTGATTCGAGACTCAAATGTAAGCTTAAGCCTACGCGAAGTTGATTATTTGATTTTATTTGAATTTTGCAAAATGTGGAATGCGGATAAAATCTAAGATTTAATTTGCGGTACATTCCGCAAGAGAAATTCCGCAAAATACATCTTTTAAATCTCTGCATTCTGCAATCCGCATTCCGCAAAGTACACCTTCCCGCGCCTGACAGTGATGGCAGCAGAATGTCAGCGGCCTGGTGGTGTCGGGCGTTATCTGTTTTCCCTGAACTGAAAGTAGCAAAATCTGCGTTGCTCTCTATCGGTTCGCCGAACTGAAAATAGAATTAACGTTATGAAAATATGAAGTGGCTATGCTGACCCGTTATTTAGGCAGTATTAGTGATTGCAATCCCGGGACTGAGATTGAGATCTGGGACTGAGAAAATTGTAATCCTGGGATCCCGTTTCGAGATTAGGCATGCAGATTGGTCGTTATTTTGGTGTTATTTCATGGATAAGATGTGGTAGACTATAGTACGAAAGGTATGTCAGAACGGTGTAAGGAGTGACTGTGACTGTCAAAATACAAATTACCGAGCAGAGCAAGGAGTAGCACTTAGCGTGCATAAAATATTTTATTCATTAGACCTCTAGAATTGTACTCCACCGACTCTGGTGAAAGGGAGTCGCGACCATTCCGTGAGAAGCCAGAGACACTTCTCTATTTTAATTAGCACTTAGTTTTGCACCGGAACATCGTTCATGATTTTTTCTTTACGCACTCAGCACTGCCGGCATGTCCACAACCACTACTGGTTAGGAGTCTTCAACTTGTTGAAGTTCGACCATAAGCCGATGAAGATTGTATAATTTTTAGCATTTAACGCTCTCAAAAACGCGATTTTAACGAATTTTTGTAACCCCGAAATCCCGGGATTGTGATTGGCGAAAACGGCCGGGATTGCAATCACTAGGCAGTGGGGCCGCAGTATTTATAAACAATTTAAAGAAGTCCATCAGAAACTGCATCAAAAAAGCGAATTCGGTCCAATCGTAACCACCGGTGCGCAAAAACAAAACTGCATTAATAAGTTATTCACCGTATCATTAATATGTAGAATAACAATGAAAGTTGTTATTTTATATTATTCTTATAGCTCGCCATTTTTATTTCCTGAAGCCGCCTTGCTAAAGGTCCTCAAAATTAAACAGTAATCAACAGTCAACTCTGGGGAGTGGGGACTCTCGGTCGCTCGCTCGCTGTTAGGTTAGAATTAACCAGAGAGCTGGGGCAAAATTTTCGAAACTTTTTTGGAAACTTCTTAGGAAGAATTTAGGCAAATATATAGGAAAGCACTAACCTTGATCTACATGGAGAAAGCTGTGTAGATTAGACGTCATATAGCTTACCGGATAGCTTACCGGACGGGGCCTCACCAATGTACTGGATTGGCCCCTGGGGTCATTAGACATCAGTCCAGACGTGACCCATCTGCCTTGTCATTTTCCATTTGTTGAGACTGTTCTTAAAACTCTTGAGGGAAGAAGCCGAGATAGTCAGTTCATCTAGATTATTCCATATGTTGATTATCCGTTCGGTGAAAAAGTGTCTATGAAGGTTACTGTTAAAGCGGCTCTTCTTCAACTTCAAGAAATGACCTCTCGTTTTAGAACACGTATCCAGCTCAAAGAAATTTTGACGTCATAGGTTTTTTGCGTAACGCTGTGGTAAAATCAACAATGAGTAAGTAAAGGAAATTGACGTTTGGTCAAGTTAACAAGAAATTTGAGTTAATGCTCAGCTCACGGACGCGCAAAAGCCTGTAGCAGTTTCTGCCCGCAGGCAGTCGCCAATCGCAGTATTAACCGGGCCCGGCGTAGAGTAACTTCGTTTCAGCAGAAACGCGTTACCAACTAGGCCACGCCACCAACGCCAGTACCGTGGCACTGCCTTGTGAATGATTTTGTGTCGCAGCCCGAAATCGCCCGAAAAATCCATAAAAAAATCCCTATTTTGGCATTCAAGGTCATCCAAGGTCATTGAATTCGGCGCCAATCGAAAGCCAGTATATGATTTCCTATTAGTGTTTAATAGTAACCTATGTCTTTACTAGCACCGTTTCTGAGATACAGCGACTTATTGGCCAAAAATCGCAAATTTTGCCCACCCCCTCTCAATTAGCAACCTCGTTCAGGGTGACTCCCTTCGAATTTACAAAAAAGCTTTATGGTTACTGAAACTAGAGTCTTCCAGGCAGCCGATGGTGAAGATTTGGAGATCCTAGCTTGGACCGTTTTTGCCCTAGCTGATCCACCCGTGTGACAGATGGAGAGACAGACGGAATTGTGATGGCTAAGATGCACTGAAAGCATAGCTGTTTGGTGCGTAAAAAACGAAGCGGTGTGTAAAATGCGTTTCCCGTGGACGTGCTAAGATAAGAAGTTTTCGAAAGAAGTTTTGATTACGTCACATGGTCGGAACATAAGCGCATCTGATTGGTTGAACTAGTTTAGGAAGATGAGAAAAGAAGTTCTTAGGAAACGCAAACAAAGCCGTCGAAAATTCGGATAAGAAAACTTCTTTGGCATTCCTAAATCATCTGACATAGGAAGATCTTTGGAAAATGTCTTAGGAAAGTTTCGAAAATTTGGCCCCTGGGCTGTAACGAAATTACATGTAATTCAATTACATAATTCAATTACAAATTACAATTGTATTTTGTAATTCAATTACATTTGGTTTTGATGTAATTTGTAATTCAATTAAATGGTTATGTAATTTCAAATTACTTTACAGTTTTCAATTACATTTGAAAATTTCAAGTGGTAACATCTATTATTACGCGCGAAAGCAGCTACTGCCTTCAGCGCATCTTAGCCATCGCAATTCTGTCACACGGGTAAATCAGTCAAAAACGGTGCAAGCTAGGATCATCAAATCTCCACCCTCGGCTGTCTGGAAGACTCTTGTTTCAGGAATCGTAAAGCTTTTCCATAAATTCGAAAGAGGTCACCCTGAACAAAAGCACTAAATAAGAGGGGGTGGGAAAATTTAGCGATTTTTAGTGAATAAGTCGCCGTATGTCAATAACGGTGCGAGATAGGGCCCAGGTTACTATTAATCACTAATAGGAAGTCGTACACTGGCTCTCGATTGCTACCTAATTCAATGACCTCGAACGCCAAAATAGGGGTTTTATGGATTTTTTGGCAATTTTGGACTGCGACACAATTCTACATCATTCACAAAGTGGCGCCATGGAACTATCGTTATGTGATCCAGATAATTTGGTATTTGTATATTAACTTAGCGTGAACACCCCAATTTTCAGCTAAATTACTGAACAGGAACTGCTATAGGCTTTCGCGCGTCTCATGAGCATTAGCTGAAATTTCTTGTTTTTATATCAAGCACCATGTCAATCTTTGTTAACTACACTTTGCCATGTGATTTACATTTTCAGTTATAACTGTTTTTTTCTGTGCAAGTTATTTTTGTAACTAACGTAGACTGTAGATAGCAGACCTTCCATTTCGTTAATCGTGGAATGAACACTGAACAGTCTGCATCACCGATTTTTGTCAAGTCATAAAACATTTCTGCAGTTGCTCCTTTCCCAGGTCTTAAAATGATTTACATGATGTAACTTACAGTTCTAAACATAAGTTGTGCTCGCTAATAGTGTATACAGTAGTTGACATTACCAGGTAATTGGCGTGTTGCTGCTTGCTCCTGGTGTTTTTTTGGTCTGATAATAAATAGCGACCGCATTACTAGTGTAGGCTACTACTGCTAGTTTGTTAAACCTATTAATTGGGAAACAAGATTAGCAATTGCATGTAATTTGTAATTGAAGTAATCTAAGTTACGTAATTTGTAATTTGGCCTCTGATTCCAAAGTAATTTGTAACTTCAGTTACATTCATGTCAGTAATTTGTAATTGAATTACATTTGAGCCAGTAATTTGCCCAGCTCTGGACCTCTCGGATACGGTGAAAGTTAGATACGGCCTGGGCTACTATTAATCACTAACAGGAAGTCGTATACGTCATACAAGGTCAATGTGATTCCCATTTAATCTGTTAAATGGGAATCACATTGACCTTGTATGATCTTGAAGTCATAATGCACTATGCAATGCCAATCATGCGATATTGTGGATAAATGGAAGTCGTAGAGGGTCTGTGACAGCACCAGCAGATAGGGCGGTGGTGACTTCCTATAGGCTGTCAATGGTAACCATGCGACCGTCTGCAGCAGTTTGGCCGCAACTTTGGACGGAATGACTAAAGCTATTAAGCTTAATTTCCAGAATTACATAATGCAACGGAAGGATTTTTCCGCAAGCTAAAGACGATGCGTAAAAAAGTCTATACCGTACCGCAACGTAAGTGCTGTATAATAAAGATAGCACATCAAAGATGACATAGAAATGTTATGCAGTTATAGTCAAATACTGAACTAATCCAAAATTATGACAGATTTTGTCAACAAAATGTTTCAAATTAGCCTAAACCAGTGCTGTCCAACTCGCAGCCCATGAGCCGCATGCGGCCAGCGAGGGGATTCCATGTGGCCCGCCATCGTCCCACATAAATTGTAGTTTTGGTCCGGTGATTAGTCAGATGAAATCAACTTGCAAAATTCAACAATGTTTGATGGTCTTTTGCGTTTCCA
>Ga0056128_1003637_pt1 | contig 19049 bp, 10 predicted proteins | sample WorMetLIZISLAND2_FD_71113 | JGI IMG/M metagenome (GOLD analysis project Ga0056128, IMG submission 71113) | Marine gutless worms symbiont microbial communities from Max Planck institute for Marine Microbiology, Germany - Olavius geniculatus... ... | reverse complement strand
GGGGAAGACAGTGAAAAAAGGGGGATAAAGTTTAGGAAAGGGTGGGAAGAAAAATTGGTGCAAAAATGGGGGAAAAGGGGAAAGTAGTGGGGAATTTGAGCCTAATTTCAATACTAGATTTGTGGAGATGAAGCCCCTATGCTGTACAGGGTGGTGAGTAATTTGACAGTTTTATAAACAATTAGTTTTGATCACTGCGAAGAAGTGTGTTTATGTTGACCGTTGTGTTCAAATGTTCTACGTGACCATCTTTCATTTCGGTGATTGAGGCTAATCATTTACAAAACTATTGAATCGCTCCTCTATGAAACAACATATATGTTTTACTTTTTACGTGTCACCCTGTATTTTTATTCGTTTACGGCAATTCTTTGTAGAGTGGAATGGAGCACTTTTGTTGCACATATTGCTCTTTACGTTTGTTTTTGTTAATTTCAGTTTTTCTGTTTATTTTTAGTTATGTTTTGTGACGGATAGTATTCATCGGTGTTTTATATTTTTAATTTTTTTGGCTAACGTTGTGGCGGCATATTCTGTTCTCACATTCTTTATTTAATTGTATCAGATTCTTCACTGCCACACATTCACACACACACAATGTGTCTTAAAGTTGTACTTGTGGCAGGTTGTTAATTAGTTGCTCAGAAGAATAATTAAAAACTTACCTTGCATAATGTGAGTTAATTGATTAGCAACCATGCTGATCACAGTTGATTTGGTGTAATATATTTAACAAGAAAGCCCAGCTGTCGCTAGGGAAGATACACTACAGCCTGTACAGTGTCTGTTCAAGGTCATCCAAGGTTGATGATTTTCATCTTATCTGAAAGGGCATATGCCATATCCTGTTAGTGATTAATAGTAACCTTGGCTCTCTCTCCCCATTTTTGAGGTATGCTAGTTTTTCATTGAAAAATGCACATTTTTTACCCCCCCATTTCACCTCAAATTTGAAAATGTTTCCCTTGCACTGCACTCCCCAAATTTTGTGCGAAGAGAGACTTGACTCAGGGTTAATTATTTGTGCAAAAAGTTTTCCCCTACGACCCAATGCGTAGCCACAATACATTTGTTACATACGGACGGACGGATGGACCGATGGACTCACGACAACTCTTACCATAGGCACCTACACTATAACATGGCTGTAGCTCATTAATATCATGGTTGTTTAATTTAAGGTGAAGATTGAATACCATTGCCGTCCGTTTTTGTGTGCCTGCTTCACACAGAGTCATGGTATTACAGTCTGGAGGAAGAAAATCATGCATTTGATTATCATAAATCAGTCAGACTGGTTAATATTGTTGTTGTTTGTTTTTTTTGTTTTGTCAGTTTATTTGCATTTTTGCATATTTATTGCATTTGTCCCTGTTCTGGTGCTTTGGTGTTTCGTTTATTTGTGTGATTTACATGTTATATGCTTTAGTTGGTGGTCTCATCTTCGTTTAAATGTCTCTTCTGTGTACAGCAGATCTGTGCACATTTCACAGGCTTGAATCATTTTTCCCATCCATTTGATTTTCAGCCCAGTCCACTGCGCAGTCCGACCTGACTTGTTTACTTACTGTGCAGCCCAGTCGCACTGCGTCATGCAGGCCAGTTAAGAGGGGAGAAGGGGGAACAGTTTTCCCAGGCGTCACAACGTTTGGGGGCCTCTGTTGTCGCTCGTAAAATTCATTTGCTATGTGTTCGACAGTGGGGTGGATCATCTGAATTAAGCTTACGTCAGTCGTCAGTTATATTTTGCGACGATTTCACAACAAATCCGACTATTTCTTGAATGAATGAATGTATGCTGCTGGGGGCTCCATTCATACTCTATGCTTGCCATCGTCCACTCTCCATTTGGCGCATCCTATATCTGCCCCTGTCAGCCTTGCCTTTGCTTACTGATTTATCTCCTTGGTTCTTGCACAGGTCTGGGTTGTCTTTCTCACTTTTGACTGCTTGTCGAATATATTGGTTGTTAATAGTTTATAATTTTGTTAGCTGTTTGTTATAGTCTGGTAGTTTTGTTTGACATTCGTCTGTCTTTATTGCGGTTTATGCTGTGTGTTAGCACTCAAAGCAGTAAGAATGCACTGCATGCGTTTGTGGTGTATTCAGATGTGTGATAATTCTGTCTGTTCACTTTTGACGCTGCTGTTAGCATTTGTTGGTGAATTTTGCTGTGGACTGCCACCCGTGTTTTTCAATAGACAGCATTATGAGATTGATGACTGTCTGGAGGATAACAGGGAAGATTATCAGAACTGCCTTTAGTCTTACATATGCACAATTATAATCGGCAGTTCTTACAATGTTAGATGTAGGTCGTTTCTGTGTTTAATGTTTCATATTAGGTTTTTCGGTAAAGGTTAAACTTACTGTTTCATTATTATATAAGTGCATTTTGCCTGGAAAGGCCGTCCTTGAAATGACCTATACTGTATCGGGTAGGACGTTAAACCCTACTCATTCACTTGCTGTAGCCTGCTTTTTGTTACATTGATATATTTGTTGTTAGCGTCAGTTGTTGAATATAAAATAATTTTGTAATTTTAGCTTGTGAGTGGTTCAGTTATTTTCTCATTCATTATTTAAATTTAATTGCATATTTAGTGCAATAATGCCTGCAATAAAATTTGTCACTACACTGTATTGAAATTCTACCCATAGAAATTGATGTGTATTTTACTTATCTTTAGTCATGTAAAATGTTCAATAGTTTTAGACCTTTGTAATTTTTTCTGTGTCACTCTGTGTCATAATATACAGTTTTGTGGGCTTAGTGTAATATATGTTGTAGTTTGCATACTATTTATTATAGTGCAATAAAGTTTGTATGTTACTATTAAGTTACAGTACTAGTGATAATACACAGATACACTAGTGTAGCCATAGGGGTGGCACTGGGGGCACGTGCCCCCCCCCCCCTGTTAGGAGCCTACTCAGTTACTCAAAATAGTGCCAAAAATGCACCAATACACATCATTTTCACATCAAAAAATCAAAAAAGTTTGTGCGGAGGGGACACCCCTGTCCATACCCCACCCTTCAAGTGCCCCCACAACAACTAGATCCTGGCTATGCCACTGCACAGATATAGTTTATATGTAGTGTCGTATATGTTTTTTTCTGAGGTGAGTAATTCGTAAGAAATGCTACCATGTGTCAGGCAAAGACTCATTTTCTGGAGGTCATGTTTAGAAAAAAGTTCTAGGGAATTAACATACCAATACAATGACAGTTAAATTCGAAATAGCTTGTGGGTTTTCAATGTGCAGTCTTCGACTGTTTAAGCTTAGAATACTGTGGCTGGTTGGGCAATTTTAAAACAGCTGGAAAAGTTATAATATTATGCCAAAGTCCCCTAAATGGAATCATGCACCTGGCTTTTCTGCAGCTGTATATTTAAAGTCAGTAATTGATACACGTTGGCTGCATTAAGTTGTTTGCTGGTTTCTACGTGTTAGTGTTTGAAACATTTCTCTGCTTGTGGAGTGTTTGTGAAGTGTCTTTTTGGTGCTATGTATTGCTGTCCACAACAGCTTATTATTATAAATTTCGTCTTGTTACTTTTTGTCTCTGTTTGTGGCTGATAAACATAGAAGTAGTGAGATCTTGATCTAATGACTTGTATGCCTACCTGCCGTAATGTTCTGGAACTCAAGCAGTAAAGTTCTGCCACGTGACACGTGATGATTTCTGATGCCTAGTTAAGTTGCAGTTTCTTTGGTTAATTTACAAACTGCCATTAGTTCACTATTCACATTCGCTCAGTATTTTCTGCTTTCACAGCTCGGTCTTCGCTCAAGATATACTGATTTCACTCTGGGAAACAGCTAGAAAGCAGGAATAATTGAGAGTTGGCCATTCTTTGTGGAGCATCTCCACTAGTTCCTCTCTTGTCATCTTTACACACAGTAACACTTGAAACTGGTGACTTAATTGGTGCTCGTTTACCGCTAGCTGGTCTACTGTCAGGTTATTGTGAGTCAAGCCTATTTTCGAAAGTAAACTCTGTGGAAAATTATTGTGACAGAACATTCACATGCTGACTGAGCTTCCATTGGCATTTGCTTCTGTTATAGATAAATCCTACAATTTCATATTTTATTATTTCATCAAGTTATAGTGCATAGGTCAGTGGTCGAGAGTCGCACTATGCTTGCATTATATATAGTCATATTTGACAGCAATTTTTTGCATTATTTTTTTATGGTGTGCAATGTACAGTAATTGCATATTGAGACACTTTTTCTGGGACTTTATTTCTGAGACAAGAGACATTGCCAACGCACTGTCCAGTTGGCCTAGCTGACATTTCAACAATGTCAGAATGCACATATTAGACCAGTCTTACTGATAGCAAGAAGCCCAGCTGTCGTTAGGGAAGACACGCTACAACATGCACTTTCAGTTGCACTACTGATATTGAAGGCCATCCAAGGTAAATGATTTTCATGTCATATGAAAGGGCGTATGCCACTTTCTATTAGTGATTAATAGTAACCTTGGCCCTATCTCTCACCGTTACCGAGATGTGGCCATTTTCCCCTTGAAAACGCACATTTTTGCACTCCTCTATTCAAATCTCAACCCAAATTTGAAAATGTTTCCCATGCACTGCATCCGTCAAATTTTGTACGCAAAGAGCCTTGACACAGAATTTATTACTCGTGTAAAAGTTTTCCCCTGACACCCGTTACCTAGGGTGCATCCGCGGCCAACAGATCGACGGACTGACGGACGACAATCGTGCCGTGGACGCACTGCAGCATTGCTGTAGAGCGTTAAAAACTGTATCAAGACTCCACTACTAAGCTAACTACAGTCGTTGATTTGGCGAATAAAAAATCTAAGTAGAAACATGAAGGTGCTAGACTGACCCAAGTCAAGGACATGCTTCAGCCTGAGTCCATATGACAATACGATACGACTTACGTTCGAAATCTATGGTAACCAAAACAGTGACGTGCGTGACATATGTATTTTAGATTTGGCAAGAATACGTTTGTTTACGTAGTAGTTGAAATAAAATTTGTTAGTTTTTTAAACATTTTTTTCAAGTTGAAAGCGTCCTGTTGAACGTGTTTTAAAACATAAGCACAAGTTGTATTCGAATTTTAATTTGCTTGCTTTTAAATTGGTAAATATTACATATTTTAGTCGTGCGTATAGTGGGCCGGGGCGTAGACAAATAGTGAGGCAGTAGCTTACGGTGTCATGCGAAAGTACGCCGTGTTCTATAGCTAGTGAAGCAGGTGTTTCTTGAAGAGCTACTCTGTATTTATTGCGTATACAGCTGCTTCCAGTGTTCGCCGCCTAGCATAGGGCAGCAAACCCCGTTCCTGGCCCTATTCTTATCCCAAACCGAAAGCTTAGGATCCTTGTCACTGAGTTAGTCACCATTTATAGTGCACTTAAATCTAGCTAAGTTGGCTTTATTTGCTTTACTGTACTACTGTTAACACTCAAGCAGTATTGATCAGCACTGGTTGCATTGATCTGTATAATTCGTGGATGAGAACATGTCGTGCAAACTTAGCAGCGTGTGAAGTCTTAGTGAAAATGCAAAACTTATGTGTCTCTCCATTACAAACTGTGGCCCCCCTGTTTTTCAATAGACAGCATTATGAGATTGATGACTGTCTGGAGGATAACAGGGAAGGTTATTAGAACTGCCATTATGAATACATATGCACAATTAAAATCAGCAGTTCTTACAATTTTAGGTTTAGGTCATTTTTTGTGCTTTGTGTTTCATAAAGGTTAAACCTTTTGTTTCGTTATTATGTGTACTAGCAAAGTACCCGCCCTATGGGTGGGTTACTTTACTACTCACTCACTCACTGTGGCAAAGAAACAGTTTACTAAGTGTAAATGAACTTACTAAACCAGTCAGAAATGTCATCCGTGAATTTCTTTTCATTTTTATTTTGCGCAGCAGTAATATGAGATTGTGTGTATTTCATTTTAGCACTAATCTGTCAAAACACAGTGGATATGCTGTCCTGATTTTTGCTACAGTCTGCTATTACAAATCACAGTCATCGAATCGTGAATGGAGTATTTTACAGTCAGATAAATCAGCTATTTTCATGTGAATGGTGATGACATTATCTGTTGGTCTATAAAAGCCAGTGAAATGTCTTTGTCAAGATCGAGAACTCCGTCACCTTCTGTTCCAGTCTGCGTAGATTCTGATACTGAGCAGCCTTTGTCAAGCCCTAGTCCTTCACCTACACTTGTCAGTGAAGAGTGCCATCGCAGTTCTCATGCCATGTAAGTTTGCTCTTTCTTGTGGCAACACTGTGGTACCAAGGATGTTGTTTAATATCTGTTGTATAAGCATATAGCTAGCAAAGACTTGATCGCTTTTCATAATCAAGTTAACGTTATATTTAGCTGACACTGTTTGTTTGATCTGCATGCTACCTAAGTGTTATCCATATATCTTCAGGCTCTGTCATGCTATGTAATTGCTCTGTTCTTTTTATTGTTTCATTATTGTTATTGTTAAGTGTGCTGGCTGTTGTACTGCAGCTTTGTGAGATGTTGGAATCGTGGGGAAAACAGTTGTTCACGCTGTGACTTTGAATATGTGCCAGTTCCTAATTCAAGATGTGCGTGTAAGAGAGAGATTGAGTCGGTGAAGTCTTGTGAGAGTAATGCAAAGCCCTCGCTGACTGGTTCACGTAAGCTGCCGTATGACGACAAACACATGGACGTCAAGAAAGAAGAAAGGGTACAACTTTCTCTGTATATGCATATTTTCTCATGTGTAATTATTTGTTAATTTCAATGATCAATAGTTAATGAAGATCTCACTTATTTACAGTATAATTTATTTCACAAAAGATTATTTCAAGTCGAACATATGTAGCAGGCTGACTCTTTTACAGTATGTAAATGGTTTTAGTCAATTTTCTTCTAATGAAGTTGCTCACTAATGTATACGTTTGATTTTTCAATGATTATTATTGTTCTGTCATTTCTAGCATTATTATTATTAACATGGACAGTGTAAATGAATATTTTATTGTAAGTTAATTATTATTTATTATGAATCTTAATTATCTTCTTTTAATTACATTTTGGTTTCTTCAGTTATCACCAGCATTAAAGAAACGACCGGCGCCGGAGAACTTGGGCAGCGATGCACAGATTGTGAGCTCGTTGATGGGCAATGCACAGCGGCTGCAATGCGACAATGCAGCATTGCATGCCTATATGATGATTCATGACCCAACGCCCGCTCTACGCCAGCTCTCAGAATATGCCAGACCACATCTTGGTCACTTTTTCTCTTAAATTGTCTCTCTGTTAGTCTGCAGCGTAGTATGGGACTGGATCAACTGCTTCAAGATGTTGCTTAAAGTCTGTGAAGTTGAGTCATGTCGTACAAAAAGTAGGCCAAATATCAAACAATTGACCTGATTAAATTTAGATATTGTCACCTAGTTTAAGAGTCGCTTGTCTTTTGCCAGCTCAGTTGTAAGTTTCAGAGGAGGTAGACTTTGAAACCGGGGGAATTTGTAACTGTGAGGTTTCATGACCTTGACATTGATGTTGGATGGGTTAAGATGGCATATTGTTGTCTAGCAGTCATTGACCTTTGCTTATAATTACCTCCGCCAAGGAGGTTATGCTTTTGCTAGAGTTTGTCTGTCTGTGTGTTAGCAAAATAGCTGAAAAAGTTATGGAAGGATCTTTCTGAAACTTTTAGGGAATGTTGGGAATGGCAAAAACTACAAGTGATTCACTTTTGGGGGTGATCCATTCCATGTTTGGATAAAAAAAATAGGACTACAATGTTGTGTCAAATCAATATGCTTGGCGGAGGTCTGCGCTCTCTGGGTGCTTTTCTAGTTAGATACTAAAATTCATTTGAATCAGATATAGTTTTGTAGGTGGCATTGGGCGTTTGACAGACATTCTTTATTTGGTTAGTTCCTTGATTAAGTTGACTTAACTAGTATATTGTATTTAAAATTGATCTTTTATTCCTGGCTGTTTTTTTTACATTGGTTGCAGGTGGAAAACATGACGTTATGCCACCTGTAAATCAGGGACTGCCTGCACCAAGTGCTCTGTCATTTGGTCCTACAGATATCTCCTACATGCAGAGGCTGCAGGCGAGAGAAAGGTGATTAAAGATTGATTGTTCAGTGCATTGTAAATTATTGTCGTTACTGATTAGAACACTGCAGCTGCAGCAGTGTTAATATTTTCCTCTTTGTGTTGTATTTAGTAAGCTTTTAGAGCTGTCTCATTAATGCCATAAACTTTTCAGACACATTAATATGCACTTTTGTGTGTGCTGCAGAATACGTTGGATAGTACTGTATGTAGTAGATTTGAATATGCTGTAGCTTGTTTTAACCGTAACTGTTTGATTTATGCAATGATAAGCTTGCCTTGTAGCAAACCACAGGTATCACAATTCACCCATTTTGCACTTCTGTTAAGCTTCATCCATCGTTTTTCTGCATTAGTGCATATGCTGTAATGTACAGTAGACTGATTATATTATTGAAACTTACCGTTTCTTGTATGCAGTGATAATATGTGAAACATTTTTTGGAAATGGTGATCTGTGTTTACTGTAGCTTGAGTTCATGATATAGGTTGCAGTTTCTTGTCATTGAGGAACAACATTTGGTTAAAAACAAACTGAAAGACGTGTTTGCTGTAGTGTTGAATGAAGACATTGTTGGCAGCAGTTTGCTGATATTGCATTGATATGATACAATATGATAAGGATTTGCACTTGAAAACTGACAGATAAGCTGTCGGTTTAATCTAGCACTTAAACTAAACAGAACTGAAATCTATTTAAATAGAAATAAAATGAGAGAAACTGAAATAGAAGTATGTTTGTTATGTAAAGCATAAACAAGAAGCCCATCTGGTGCTAGGCAAGGCCACCTATACACCAGTGTCCAAAGGCCAGCAAATGTGAACATAGTTTTTATTTATTTCTTGAACTTGATATTAATATTCTGTTGTTAATTATCATTCATTGATTGGATAATTGATAGGTTTGAGGAGTTGGAGAGGCAAGCTCATTTGTGGCGTCGTGGGGATGAGATGAAGTCGGACAGAGATTGGCCCACAGCAGCAGCAGCAGCATCGGTGGCCGCCACTGGTCTGCCAGCGCCACTGAATGCTACAGCCGCCGCCACAGCACCTGATCTGCCACTAGCAGAACTGCAGCGTTTGTATGGACCATCATTTCTACTGCCAGTCAGTGGTCTTGCTGCTGGACCGCCCCTCCTGCCTCAGGCCTTCTATCAGTCGCCGGAGTTAGCCGCGGAACTGTTGCAGCGAGAGCGAGAACGTTTAGAACAGCTATGTGAGTGCATTGCTGACATTGAATTATTTGCTAATTCTGCTATAACTGCCATCTTGTCATTGTTGTAAGTGCATTTATGGAGTTTATATTCTGTTAAATTTAATGTCTACATCATGTATATCGTAGATAGAGATAATTCTGTATATTTTGTTGGAAAACATATACTTTTCTTTTTTTTTCAATCAGCTTTGGTTTTTCTGGAGCTTATCATCATCACACTGTGTGCCCAGGAAGGAACCTCTGATTTCTTTAACTAGTATTTTAAAGGATGCGTGTCCTTCCGGTTAGACGATCGACAACAAAGTGCATAAACTGCATATTGCTTAATAATTAGATATTAGATATTCTAAAAAAATTTTCCAGTGTTTCATGTTGCTTTTCTACTGTGTGGCTACAACTTGTACTTAACACTTGATCTGTACATTTTTGAATGTTGCTGATTTGGACATAAATCAATTGCAGCACATAAATGCCGGGTTCCCAATACATGCAGTGATGCACATGCAGGGATGGGTTCAAGGCCAATATTTTTGAGGCCAGTGGTCTTTAAGGCCAGGCAAATGGCCTTTCAGGCCAAGGCCAAGACCACTATGTAACTGAGTCTAAAGATGGGCTTTCTAATAACCTATCTGCATTCGAGTTAAAACTGTAGATTCAGATACTTTGTGGTACACAGTCACGGCGACATGACAAAGTGGATTTAATGGATATATCATACAAATACTATCAGCTTTCTGCAGAGAGCACATTCACTACAAATGACTAAACGCTATGACGTCTAGTCTAAGGCTAAAGCTAAGGCCAAGACCACGATTTTTTATCGTTGAACTGATCCTCAAGGTCAGGTCGAGGGCAGTCTTTGTGGACTCCATGTCTGTTATTGTGTGACGTGGTGCAGCTGGTGCCGGACCAATGCATGCGGTGCCTGGTTATCCAGCACCTATTGATCCCGTTGTTGCCGCTGCTGCTAGCCGTATACCAGCAGCCGAGAGACTTAACATACCGTCGGACCCACTGTTAAGACTACAGCTTGCGTCGGCGGGTCTGACCGGCCCGGCATTCGCTGGTGACACTGTACCAACGCCGGCGGCAGTGAGTGCTGCTGAGCTGGCCCATACACACACCCACTCCCACACGCATCTGCACCTCCATCAGCCCGAGTCAGCCTCCGCAGCCGCGGCCAATCTACTCCCGCCGCTACACCCGCTGCTGGCGTCACAGCTGCTGCAGTCGTCAGCACTCAACCCACCAGGTAGATAATAGCAACTCTGGCATAAATAAGCATCTTGTTGTAGTTTTTGTTGCATGAAAATATTTTATCGACTTAGGCAAACAAGCATTTTTTAATTTATCTACAGTGATATTCAGAGTTCACAGTTTTTTGTAACACAAATAGTTTGCTGAAAAGGCATGTTTCAGTAGAATAAAATAGATTGTTACCTGACCAGTTTTATATAATCTTTGTTCTATAAATTAACAGCGTTTTAGGCCAGTCCAGATGGAAAAGTGAACGGGCCAGATCAAATACTTAAACTTTCTGCAGAGGTCTAGTAAAAATTCTGCCATATACTGTGAACTATTGTACAAGATATATTGCAGGTTTAAGTGATTATATAATGATAGCCATATTTTTCTATCACTACATCGTGGTTTTGGGGCATCGTTGTAGCTTTTTCTGCCATGTTAGCTGCAAGATCTAGTTTTTGTCTGTCTTTGTCTTGAAACTGTGTGGATGGCCATTGGCTTCATATCATATTGGCTACATATACATAGCATTGTTGTGCATCTTGTTATTGTTGGATGAATGTAGTTAGAACTGGTGTTGTTAATATAATATATCAGTGTGTTGTCATGTGTTCAGTTGATCCACTGGTAGTCGGGGAAAATCCAGCAGCGAGTGCTGTCCATCGGTCACTGGCCGGCTACGGCTCAGTGCCTGGCGTGCCGTTACCTCCCGCCGTCAGTCCCGCTGCACAGACATTGGCTGCCGCACAGCAACAAGAGCTGCTGTACCGTGAACTGTTGAGCAGGGCTCCATATGCCAACGACCCGGTCCTCACTCAGCAGGTCAGGCTAGCAAAATAGGTAAAAAAAAATAGGTAAAAAAGCAGTTCATATTTTCCAGATTTTATATTACTTGTGCACGTCTAATTTGTTTAGACTGTACAGCGCTATATCTATATGCCTTTTCATTGACTGGCCACTCGGATCGATTGACAAAGTTTCAAAACATGGCAAAACACGGAGGGAAGGTGCTTCGACTGTGCACTGTGTTATATGTAGCTATATGTAGTTCTAGCAGGGTTGACACTTTTTTACAGACAAAAAAATCATACAGGATTTTTCAGGACACCCATGAAAAATTTTCCGGAATCTTTTACAGCCCACAAATGTTTAAATGTAATGTACTCGTTCCACAAATTCAAAAATAAGGGACTGCAAGTAATCTGCAAGCAAAGCAAGCAGGAAAAAAATGATTTACACTTGTACCTATGAAAACTGCGTGATTTTCAGGGATATTTTTCCATGACCGTAGGCTTTAATTTCCAGGACTTTCCAGGAAATTAAACCCTAAGGTCCTGGACTTTCCAGGTTCTCGAATTTTCAAGAAAAAGATCCACGACTTTCCAGGAGGCATGGGAACCCTGTGTAGTTGACAATAGTCCAGTTTTCTGTTGATCGTGCCACTGTACTGCAGTTTTCTTTGTGTGTTGCATTATTATTTGCAGGAGGCTCGATTTGCTAGTTGCTATTATGCTGCTGTGATATCTTGTGATGTGGCTGGCAGCATCTTTCTGCAGTGATTTTAATGACTCACAAAATATTGATGAAATTTTTGAATTCACGAGACAGCGGGCATATTGCTATATAACCTGTGTTATATAGCAATCAAACTGAATTCACGCATTTCTGGTCTGTTAATGGATTTTTTTGCTTGCAGTTTTTTTCAGTTTTTTATTTTAGTTTTCATCATGGTTTTCTTTTCTCCAGCTTCTTTCTTTTTTATAATTTGCCTGTTTTTGACTTTTTAATTTTAACGTAGCACTTTCCTGTTTTTTAAATTTCATTTTATGCTGTAGGGTGTGCTAAAAAATGACCCAACTTGTTTTTCTCAGAACACCCTGTAGAGTTAACTGGCAGCTTGCCTGCCAGTTTTTTCGCTCATATAATAAGGTCATAGTGAGCTTTTTGCCATTTCTTGTTTTTGTTTTTTTGCTAGTACCTGTTACTGTCTTTACTATCACATGTTTCGCTGATATATGCAGTGCTGACGGGAGGATGTCTTGCTGTGGTTGTTTGCAGTTATTGGCTCAAGCGGCAGCTATCCAGCATGAAGCAGCGCAACATATCGACCGTGAACTTGCACTCAAGATGCCACGCTGACTACGCCTCTTGTACAGGCTGGCATCAAAAACGTAGCCCCCCTTAAGTTTTTGTCATAACTGCATCAAGTAACAACCTTTTTTCAGAATTCTTTCTCAGTAAAGTTACGGCTGAGTTTTTTAAAGATCACATCCCTTCCAAGATGGATCTCTTGACTATCGTGTGAAATGGAATTTTAAATGGTTGAGTTAAAAGCTAATGAAATGATGGCATTTTTTACAATTTCCTGGTTTACCAGCTCTGCGGCTAGTGAAAGAATATTGAAAATTTTCATATTGTTTGATTAAGTTATAAGTGTGTGAAATTTAGCGCTTGCTGTATCTAGAGGGCAGTTCATAAAAAGCAACAGATTTTCTACTGCATCTGAACTTCTCGTTAGTTGTTGCTGAGCATCATGTGTATAATTTTATTTTATTTGTTATTGCCAGAACATTTATACGTCATAGCTACTGAACAGGTCATGTGCTGGACGTTAGATTGTTTGTGTGCAATTGTAAACAATTCTTTTGTTATCACTAATAGTTAGTAGTTGGCAGCTGTTGTTTGTCACAAGACAGTGTAGTTATTTGACCACTAGTGCAATATTTGCCAGAAGCTGAAACAATTGCAGTGTTGAACAGAGCTGTATATCAATTAGTTGCATTGCCATTCTGCATATTATGCTGTCACAGTTCATATCTTGTTCGTTTTTGTTAGTTTTTTCATTGCGTTTGTTGTATTAACGTACGTGTATCTTGCATGTAGTGTTAGATTGTTTTTTTTTGTTCTGTAAATATGTAAATCATTTCTGCATTTTGTGTGGTTTATGCAGTAGAACTAAGCCGCTGATGCATAGCAGTCTACGGCTGTTAGAGCAAACGTTTGTTCAGCAGTTGTCTGAGTTTAGCTACGCCATTGGTCGAGCTACAGTACGATAAAATGTAATATTTGCACTGGTAATCTGGTAGCTTAGCACACTTACCAGAACTGTTTTAAACAGATCCTCTGTCTTCCAATAGACAGCATTATGAGATTGATGACTGTCTGGAGAATAACAGGGAAGGTTATTAGAACTGCCATTAGTCTTACATATGCACAATTATAATCGACAGTTTTTACAATTTCAGTTTTTGGTCGTTTTTTTGTGTTTTCAGTTTCATAAAAGTTGAACTTTCTGTTTCGTTATTATGTGTATGTGCATTTTTCCTGGAAAGGCCATCCCTGAAATGACCTATACTGTGTCGAGCGGTACGTTAAACCCTACTCGCTCACTTACTGTTTTGAACAGAACAGAGTACGGAAATAAGAATGCGGAGAGCAAGTGCTTGAATATAGCGGATCAAAAATCAAGAAACAGTTGAGTAATAGCAGAGATGAGGTCCTGAGATCAAAAAGATCTTTTTAAAAGAAAGACGAATGAGAACTGAGGAAAAGAAAAGCCGCAATGGCAAGATAGAGATATACGGACTGGAGATCACTTTGCTAATCTGTATAATCAGTTCGGATGGAAGCAGTTTTCTATGAATGGCAGTCAGTGTTCAGTGGCGGATCCAGAAATCTGGAATAGGGGGCAGAAGGGTGGAGCGGAGCCCCCTGCCCAAAAAATTTTGGCAAAAATTATGCATTTTTGTGCAAAATTTCAACTTGTTTTAATATGTATCCGGTCAATAGGGGGAGGCGGCCACTCCATCTTTCCTCCGCCTCTTTTTTTTTGAATTTGCCACTGGCAGCGTTCTTTAGCATTGATTGCTTATGCAATATGCACACGTGGTTGTTATTTGGCATGCTATGTGGTGTAATCGTGTACTTGATCATATCTATTGTTCTTGCTTATTGTTGTCAGAGGTGTTTGACTGTGTGCAGTTGCATTGGTTTATTAGTTCATTTGGATGCATCTTTGTTTTTTGTTCCGTTGATTGTCTGTTAGTGACTTGCGGGAAGATGACCTGTCAACTACGGATGAAAAATTGGTTCAAAAACCTAGCTTTTTCTAGATTGTAAGTAACAATACATTAAAAACTGCAATAGTCTAATTTTTTTTTTTTATCTTGTGCAATTTATAGCACTGTCTTACCTTACCTTACCTCTGGGGTGGGCAGGCACCTGCCCAGCGCTGAGGCCATATCAGTTTGGCCCAATGCGCATCCCCGAATGTAATCATAAGGTTACGGGAAACAGCTGTGAAGCCGTGAACGGCTGTGAAGCCGTAGATAAATGACCGTGAAGTCGTAAAGTGTAAAGCCGAAGTAAGTGTAAAAGCCAAAAATTAACCAGTGCATGAGCATTGGTGATGCATCTGCTTATTTTGATCACCTTTTAGTTGGCTCCTACCCACCAGATTTTGGAAATCTTTCAGGTCGTTGGAGCACGAAGCCCCACCACCACGTCAAGGTCGCCAACCACGGTGGAGATTCGTCACACTGGTCAGATTTAAATGTGTATTTTAATTGTGATATCTGCTTTTTGACATCATGCCATTTCACTCCACAAAAAAGATGTGATATGTAGAATGGTGTATGGGATGCTTTTCCTGGGTCTTAAAATGTGTGTCCTGTGAACCAGCCTCTTGTTATGGTGTATTAGAGGACCAATGGTAACTGTAGAATTCTCATTACCTGTCGTTTGTTTTGGCCATTGGTGTGTACGTATCATTTCACTAATGTGAAGAAACTAAGTCTTTCCCTGGCCATAATGCACATAAGACAGCACTTTTCTATTTCTTAGCTCTCTGTCAGATTTACACTGCAGTATCATGAATTGCATGTTGTGGCGGGTTCAATTGCCTGTTTAGTTACGCATTAACTCCTCGCACCTTCCAGCGTTTGCTGGTAGTCATTGTGCATAGTCATGGAGGGAAGGCCAGGCTGAGTTGACCTGGGTTCATAAAAATAATGGTGCAAAAATGTCGATGCGAACATGAGGACCTGTGCTGATCATTAGCTAATCACCATTGCATAATTTCAGCATAAGTTTGGCAGTAAACTGCAATTATCCATGCAAGAAATATTACTGGATTGTGCCCAGTTTAATGTACTTCTCGTGCACATTATTCAAGTGTTTTTTCGTTTTTTTGCAATCTGTATTAGAGACCCGGCGTCAATTTCAGATGGGTCTGATATTGTACTAACAGTGACTATCATCAAGGTCGTTATTGAAAATTGTCTCCCTATTTATCTGGCATCGTTATCAAAATATGGTGCCTCAAAGATAGTGGGGTCACGACCTTGACATTTCTGGGTCACGTCCTTGACTCGCAGTGGTCGACTTCCTACTTCCTATGCGTGGTCCATAGTGACCATACATCTATCTAGCACAGTTATGGAGATATGGCCGTTTGAAGTTGGCTCTTCCAGGAGCGGAGGTTGGTCATCGGTTTGTCCTCAATATTACATTGATCTCATATACTCCTCTTCGCTACATTAGGAACGTAGTGCGTGAGGAGTAAAATTCAGCAGTCATTATATCTTTTTGCTGGCACTAAGTTATGTTTGAGCATTACTAGGGAACATCAGCACAGGTGGTTCAACTGCTTGCCCAATGTTGTCACTTCGCAGCCGATCGGTTGAGCCAGCCTATGTCAGTTACTGTCTTTGAATAGACTTATAGTTACTGTCTGTCACTTGTAAGAAAGATGTGCTCTCTGTTAGACTGTGCATTTTCAGACCTTGTGGTTGGCATTTGAATCTAAGAGTGAATTTTTGAATGTACGTTGTGTGTAATTCGTCGTATTCGAAAATATGTTATCTGCTCTGTGCTCCATATCGGACATTTTCATACTTGGAACAAATCTTGATGCATCAGTTGCATTTTACGTATGGTGGAAGTGTCTGTTGATTTCTTGTTTTTGTTAAGTTTTTGATGTTTTTTTAATAGAAAGCTTCTGTATACACGGTTTCATGTAGCTTAGTTTTGTGCATGTGTTCACTATTTTGTCTGTGAGTCCATTGTTAGTGAGCATTGGACTTGGTATAAGTACCCTAACACGAGCCATGAAACATTCTGCATCACATTGTACAGTTCCCAAGAGTCTAGTTATTCAGTAGCTATCTTACTGTTCACTGGATTTCGTTAACAATAATAGAACACAAGTTCACGTAGCCAACGTTTACTTTCCTCTGTAACTAGAATTTTGGAGCAGCTCTGGACATACTAGCTGCAACGTTACATAAATAACCAGGACTGCTATTGTTTACTAGCAGAAAGTTGCATGGTCACTTTTGATTTGTACATAAAGCAACGACCTTGGGTGACCTTGAAGGGTTAGTCACAACCAGATTTAACATCTGTAGAATGATTGTAGTCGTATGCTTCACAGTATTATACTATGGCATCAAAATGAATTTGAATGACAATGTTTAGTCCTATTGAGTTGAGTACCTGAAGCTAAAACAAGAATTCCAGTTGTTGGTATGGTGGGCCGACTGTACTGGTTGACAATGACCTTGAAGGTCATCCAAGGTCGATGATTTACATTTCATCTGAAAGGGCGTATGCCACATCCTATTGGTGATTATTGGTAACCTAGGCCATCTTTCACCATTTCCGAGATATGGCCATTTTTCCGATATCGCAGTGCATTATGATGCTTCAAAGTCATCGATTTATGTGTATTTGAAAGCCCGTATGCGACTTCCTATTAGTCATCAATAGCAACCTAAGTCCTATCTTGCACCATTTAGCCACAATACATCTGTTACGGTTACGGATAGACAGACAGTTTTTCTCGCAGCGTGTTATCAACCGATGGAACAGTTTGTCACAAGATGAAGTGGACGTTCCTTCAGTAAATTCATTCAAGAGCCGCTAGAAGAGACGTAGTCATCAGACGGACTTTTTTAAAGACTTAAACAAGTCTACAAGTCCTATCAGCTGTACGATTCGCAACAGTCATCTGCATGGAGTTCTGATGGATGATACGTGTGTCTGCAACGGGTGCAGCTGCACTCGGTGAGTACAGCATAGCTGTAGCGCGACAAAAAAATAACAAATATTGACAATTGCTACTCTACTTTTGTTCTATGCTATTCACGGGTGGTCTGCAACAGTAGTATCGTAAAATTAGTAATTGAACTTATTGCACGATATTTTCTGTAAACCGAATACTTGCAGTTGGAACCTCTCTAGATCTCGAGTTCCGAAACTGCTTATATATTCTACGCCGCTTGTTGTTGTTTACTGTTTAGAAAGTAAAGTTGCCGGTATTGTGCGTATTTAGAGAAAGTTACTACTGTAAGAAATTTGATACGCATATAGTTTAATACGCATTATTGTTGTCATTCACATTTCGCGGACGTTTTTTATCTAATGCTGTTATATTTATTTATACTACTCAATGACTGACATCGTATCACGTTGTTGCGTCATCCCGCTCATTCCGCTTCTAGCCTTCTAGAATTACTTATATTAATTTTAACGCGAGGTGCTGAATTCACCTGGAGCATAAGTAGGGTGTGCAATGGCAAATATTGGATAGACAGGTATATTGCTACAAGTGTAATGCTGCATAGCATAACTACGTGCGACACCACAGGTTGTGGAGCAGGGTTACGGGTAGCCTAGTTCTGTGCTGTCCGTGGACCACAATGGCCTGCTCGTGAACTTACAGCATGGACCTAAAATCTTACCGTGCAATTAAATTTATTTATTTCAGCTTTATTAGGTAGTTAATTAACTTTCTCCTACATTTTAGTCTCACCGTTGACTTCAAACGAAGTATCATGCAATGGCTGCAGTGACATCAGACCAGTACTCTTCAGCACCTAACAGTGACGGCGGCAGGACCTCAGCGGCCCGGCTGCATCAGGCACTATTCGTTTTCCCTGAACTGAAAGTAGCAAATTTTGCGTTGCTTCTATCAGTTCGCTGAACTGAAAATAGAATTAACGGTAATTTATTAGTTTAACCATCTCTTAATCCTGTTCGTAACCTTAACCCTAACCCCAATCTTAACCCTATTCCTGACTCTCTGTTGCGAAATCTGCAGATCCGCAAATCCGCCGATCTACTTTTTACCATCGTCCATGGAGCAGAGCAGATCTACGGGTTGGTGCTGTAAAATGGCAGCACTTAATACCGAAAACAACCAACTTCTTTTTGGTAGTTTTCGGTTATGGTTAGCGTTAGGATTTTGGTATCGAAAACTACCAAAAATGTTTTCGGTAGTTTTTGGTACTTTTTCAGTGTTTAGTGCCACCCCTATAAAAGGGAGTAAAATACACAAAGGATCCATGTCAGCAAATAGTCCTAAGCCAATATATACTCCGTTGTTATGTGGATCTTGCTTGATAAATCAGAAACAATAACAACTTTAGAAGTTTGGGGATGTCAAAAATTGGTTGTTTGT
>Ga0056128_1003634_pt1 | contig 19053 bp, 8 predicted proteins | sample WorMetLIZISLAND2_FD_71113 | JGI IMG/M metagenome (GOLD analysis project Ga0056128, IMG submission 71113) | Marine gutless worms symbiont microbial communities from Max Planck institute for Marine Microbiology, Germany - Olavius geniculatus... ... | reverse complement strand
CCAGAAGGGCCCCACGAAAATGTTTGGGGCCCCACAAGAATGTTTCCCCGGGCCCGCTGTGGCTCTCGACGGGCCTGCATGGAGGAAAAGTAAGTTACTGATCCAGGAATAATTATAGAAACAACAATAGAACTGTACGCCGTATTGAACCAATAACGTGCAAAAAAGTTCTACATAGAACCGTTTTAGAACCAGATACGTCGGTTCTATAATTGAACTTTAAGAAAAAGTTCTATATAGAACTGTTTGTTTTCTGAGTGCACGTGACGTCATCGGAACGTGACCATCGGACTCGGCGTGTGCACTTTCCTATTGGCGGTCAATGATACGGGGCTTCAAAGATTTTGGGGTCACGAGTTTGACCTTTTGGGGTCACATTACGTCATCGATAACGTGACCATCGGACTTGGCATGGGCACTTTCTTATTGGTGGTCAGTACAAAAAAAGAAAGAACCAAAAGTAGGCCTAAGCCAGAATTCGCCATTTTCGCATCGACCCCCTTCCCGTGGTCCCACATCAACCAAATTTTGCATGCGGGGTCGTATCCCGGATATCGTTCTTGGTTTGGAGTTTCAAAAAGATCGGCTCAAAAATGTGGGAGCAGTGGGGGTCGAATTTTTGGCTTTTCCATTGACTTGGCACATCGCTTAAATACAACAACTTGTTGCTATCGCACAGGCCGTGATTACGATAAGCAGCATGTATGTGCCTATCTGCAACCATTTCACGCTACACGAGATAATTGCGGTAAAATAACCACTTTTTAGGGGGTTGCTGTCTTTGACGCCCACCTGCGCCGGCCTCCTTGAACCTAGGGAGTCGAGACTTGGACTTTTAAAATCTACGTTTAATGATGAAAATTTCATACGCAGGTTGTATTGGTCTATCTCCAGCCATTTCGTCGAAATTCAGTGTTGAAATGTGCGTTGCGTCCAAAAATTGCAAAAAAAAATTCACTAAAAACTTTTTTTGGGGGTTCAAGATCGTTCAAGGTCATCGATGTTGAAAAATCTGAAAAGCCTGTCACCAGTGCTTGTTATGATAAGCATATCTGTATTATCTGTACCTATCTACAACCGTTTTCACACTATACGAGACAATAACGGCAAAATAACGTCTTTTTAGGGGGTACCCCTCTTTGACGCTCTCGTTCGAGGGGAACCCCCACACCCTCGAGCACGAAATTTTGTCACGATAAACTAGAGTCTTTGTGGCACCGCAAGGTGAAGGTTTTGTGATCCTAGTTCGCACCGTTTTGATACAGATCACGAGTGTGACGGACGGACGGGCTGAGACGCGGGAAGCATTCTGCTGTCGCGCATAAAAATGAATCCTGTAGACTAGGCAACGTCAAAAAAGATTACTATCGATCAATATCGCTCAATAGGCATAAGACTACGGGCACTTAATTCTGTTTGACAGCAACTGTCGCATGTCCGTGCTCCAGACGCCAAGCTCATTGATCCGCGGTGCACTCGAAACTGGCGAACTGCTCGGTTGTATTGTGTGGCCGTCCTAATACTAAACTGCAATACGGATTTTGCCCGTCTTTCCCTCTCCGTCTCGTAGCCTGCAAACTTTTAGGCCTAACTCAGAAATATTTTAAAAGCGCACCAAAAAGTTTTCCTCGGCAGAAGCGACTATTTTTCAGTTGTGGTTCAAAGCGATGAGTGGGTAGGGAATAGGAGAAGATATCTTCTCTCCGACTATAAGGTTTAGGTTAGAGCTATGCAGCTTTAAACGGATGGCTGCACGTTGTGTCGACACTAGGCTGGTATAGGCCCTTTATTTTTTTTTACAGTTTTTAAAGAGCTATGGCACGCGATTCTTCGAACTTTCGAACTCGGGAATTTTTTGGCGATCGATAGTTCTCCCTCGTCGACAAATAGCAAACCAGACCCTTGGAAAATGGCAACAAGAAGCCCAGCTGTCGCTAGGATAGCGGATCGTACTGGTTGTCAGTGACCTTCAAGGTCATCCAAGGTCGATGATTTTCATGTCATTTGAAAACCATATAGACTTCCTATCAGTGATCAATAGCAACATGCCATATCTTGCATTGTTTAGCCACAATAGCGCGTAACGGCCTTTAAGGTCATTCAAGGTCAGTGATCTTCATTTAATCTGACAGGGCCTATGCCACTTCCTAATAGTAATTAACAGTAACTTTCGCCGTATCTCTCACAGTTTTCGAGATATGGACAGTTTTTCGTTGAAAAAAAACACATTTTCCTACCCCCTTTCATTCAACCCTTAATTTAAAAATGTTCCCTTTGGATTAGATTGCTGAAATTTTGCATGCCAGGGTTTCACACGCATGGCTAATTATTCGTCCAAAAGTTTTCCCCTATGACCTACCTGTTAGCCAGAGTACATCCGTTACAGACGGACGGACAGACAGACGGACGACAACCATGCCGTTACTAAAATGCAGTAAGTTTATCTTGCTTTATGCGAATATCTACTATTTTACTGCCAGTACACGTAACCATCCATAAATTATATCACGGCAGTGCGGTGGTGACCACGGTTCCCGCATTTGTGGTAGAATCATTGAGGTATTTTTGCTACGCTCGCTAGACGAGGATGTTAAAATAAAAAATGCTAACATAAGCGTAGTCAAATATAGCCTACGGCTAGATCGCTAGGTGACAATGCCTCTAATTGCTTTCAGTAAAATTTACACTATAGGCCGCCCACGAAAGAGCACTAAGACTTTGCTGTTTCTAGAATGAACTCGAGATGAAAACCGATTAACTTGACTAAAATGTATCTGGTCCACGTGTGCTATAACCAAAAAAACTGCTCGCGGCTGTGCAGAGTTGAGCTTAAACTACATTACTTCGATTTGTTGTGCGATTTTAGTTTGTTGCAGAAAAAATAATAAAACAAGCGGTATAGGCACTGGCAATTTCTTAACACGCTGTTGTACAATTTGTTGAAAATTTACCGCAAGACTTTCGTTGTTATGCAGAGCGCTGCATAGCTTTTTGTACAGCGAATTCTCGAGAATCCCGACATATCGAAGAAAATAGAGTTTGGGCTTTGCAGACTACCGTCACTGCAGCAGCTGTGAATTGCTATAGTTGCCGTTGTAATTTGCGGGAGATGGCAAGCAGCTATAGGAGACTACAGCATTGTACACACGAAGACAGACAGTCGACTGATGGCTGCGTACTCACGCGCACCTGACAGTAATTATCAGCTGTTGTAAATGATACGGTGGCTAGCATCAGCAACAAGTCCATCCTTCGATCGCGTGTCAACTGCGATCATCATTGCAGCAAGAACGTGTTGTAACTTCCCCGGCAGCCTACACGACAGCTATAGGACCCATCTGCGCCGGCGACTCGTTATTAATTAGTAGAGATGGGTCGATATCACCATGTCAATTTCGATACGACATCGATAATTTATGAGTAAGTACATCTTGCGCCGTCCAACCCCAAAAGTATACAAAGTTGTTTTTCACATGTTTATATGTCGCGTTGTTGTTCTAGGTTAATTACGGGGCAACTCCTTGGGACAGAAACATCAGTCAAAAGCCGTGAAACCAATATCGCTATATCTCCGCAATTTCGATATTTAGTGTGCTGATACGGTAACCGGACACTTCGGATCTAAGACAGTTCGGACCTAGGTTTGAAGTGTCCAAACACTTCGGACCTAAAAGTACGAGACACTTCAGACGCATTTTTCAGTATATATTTTTCTGTTACTATTAACACGTTTTGGAGAATAACGGCTGTATATGTTAAGTCAAACATGAAAGCGCTGAGCGGCAGAACTGTCCGAACATTTCGAACATTTAGTGTAGGCCTTTGAACAATCGTGTGGCTCGGTAGTCTAACGGTAACGTGCCGGACTTGTAATCCTGAGGTCACTCAGGGGCGCAGGTTCGACTCCGCACCAGGTCACTGCCGGGTAATGACCTTAGGCAAGTTGTTCACACATGTGCCTCTGTTCACCAAGCAGTGTAATTTGGTACCGGTCAAAGGGCGGTGATGCCCCGAGGCTGGGAAGGTAACCGTAGGTCTGGCGTCGCACTGGCCATGCGTCACGGACTCAAGTGGTTTATCGATATACGGGCTCAACGGCCAACATATGGGAGATGAGCACCCCGCCTATGCTCCTGATGGGGCACGGCCAGGTTTGCCTTTTTTGGACAATTGAACAACTGGATGAAATGTCACAGTTACAAAAAATCGATATAATATGTGCTTTGTATATGCTAATGACAATGTTGAGTTAAATGGATTGACCGTTTGTTGGGATACAATGTACGTTCTCATATCTTTTATCGTAAGCCTATTTGAATCAGTTTCATGCTGCTATAGGTCTACAAAATGAGATTGACTCCGCAAACAAGCCATCGATCTCTCACACAAGAAGACGTAAGCCTATGCACGTAACTAAGTAGTTAACTTTAATTTTAGTCAAAAAACCATTAGACCACTATAAATGTCTAAGAGACTTAGGTCCGAAGTGTCCGGTAAGCGCTGATACGACACGATCATTCGACAGGCTTATATCGATATCGAAACGACATAGCGACCTCTCCTTGTTTAGCATACGACTGTATCTCATGCACCGAAGTAATTAAAAGCCCAAATAATACAAAAAATCTTTTGTTTTGTTTTTTTGCCTTTCAATGTCTATGAGCTTCCGCTCGATTTCCGCCTCCCCACACTGTTGCCTACATGTTAACGTTTGATGAAAAATTTACTGAAAGCAATGCATTAACCCGTACATGCGACCCACAGTGGCGTAATTACTTAGTAGGCGCCTACAGACGAAATAATATTTTATTTAACGCCGAAGTTTTTGACGCGCTACAATTATTTTTTACATATATATCTGCTGTTTTATTGCCAAAAGTTGGAGAATATGCCTGACGCGTGTAAAAAGTGCTAGGGCCTATAGCACGATCCGTATCTTTACCTTTCACCTTTTAAGGCAGAGCAGTATACCTCCGGTTTGGTACAGAACGCTGGATGTGTCTACTACTGCTGCTGTTCCTACTACGCTGCTGCTCGTTATACCTGGAAATCAAGGTTGGCTGTGGTAGACTTCGACTGACGTCATCTTGCTAAACTCTCAACCTACATCTTCGTCAGATGCAAGGATAATGGTGATATTTGTTGTACAAGCCGAGGTTTAGCCTATTTTGTCTTAAATTTTGTTGCCATGGCAACAAGGGTCGGTCGGGGTAAAATTCAGTTAGCAGCATTTGATGGCCCACCTCCGAAAACCCCCTAAAGGCAAAAAAATCGCAAAACTCTCTTACGCAAGCCGAGTTATAGCCAATTCTGTCCCAAATTTCGTTGCCATGGCAACGGGGCTCAATAGGGGTCAACCGGGGTAAATATAAATGTCACCATTAATTAGGCCGACCCCGAATACCCTATCTTAGAACCAAAAATTACGACTCTTATCTTGCGCACAACGGAAGTTATGACAGTTTAAAGAATTTTTAAATTTAAATTTTCCCCATAGGCGCCATTGTAATTTTTTCGATTTTTTGGAATAAATAAATCAAAAATTAAATTTTTTATTTTGTAACATTAAAAAAGCACTTCCTTGCGCAGAACCACGTCATTTGACCTATTAAGCGTAAAATCAGTCTAACGGACTCGCCTGTAGGCCAGTTGAAGAACCAAAAAAGTGTAGTAAATTTCGAACAGGAGAGGTGTATATTTCACCTATATGGGGAACCAAAACCTCTGGGCGGATTAAGCCCAAATTTATTTTGGTGGTAGGGGTCCACGACGTAATCACGCCATTCAAATTTGGTTACGATCGGTTCAGGGGTTTTTGGTTGGCTGAGGGTCAAATTTTGCCTTTTCCCGTAGACTTTGAAGGTCGTCCTTACGACACTCACACTATCATGTGAGGTGTGATTACAATATCGACTGTCCACAACAAAAAACGTTAATATTATAATATGACCCATTTATCAAAATAGCATTAGCAACGGTAATGTTACAGAGTAATAACACGCGAACAATCGGAAGAAAAATGACTGAGAGTGATGAAATAAGCTGTGAAAAGGATGGACCTGAGTGTAGGCTACCCATAACAGAAATAGTGTTGTTACTTTGTTAGGCCTTACTCCCTAGCTCATGCACTCACTCACTCATTTACTTCCTTACCCTTGTGATTATGTTTTTTGCGTTATTTTTTACTTTTAACGAGAAGAAGGGAACCGCAACTACGTAAGAGCAAGCAGTTACAATTTTAAGCGATGCAAAATATACCTACGAAATGTGCTGAATACGTCGCCTCATAGACCGATTTAGGAGTTGAAGTTGGGGGGGAGATCGAGCGCCAAAGGCGCGAGCCGAGTCGAGGCGCCGAAGGCGCCAGGAATGTGGAGTGTGGGGAGGGGGTCTGGGGAGGGAGCAGTGCCCCCACCCCAGAAATTTTTTTTAGATCTTAAGGTCAAAATGGCGTATTTTCGTAGACTGTGCTAAACTTCGTTTTTTTTTCTATGACCATAATAGTATAGAAATACAGCAATTATACAAAGACTGCTACGGATATTGACTTGCATGTGATAAAAAGCGTTATTCAAGGGCGTCTATACTCTTAAGTTCTTAGAGCAATCCCCCAAACTCAAGGTGATGCGCCGCAGGCGTCGACGGGAAGGGGAATGGGGAGAAAGTATCCATCTCCCCAGCCGACTAGGGACTCTGGGGGAGCGTCATGAGCTCCCCCAGCGGGGTCCGGGGCGAGCCCCGGCGAAAAACGAATTTGGTGCATTTTAAGCGTCACAGAACCCTTCTGGTTGCAAGATATCGTAAATATTATGAAAAATGCAAAATAATAATAATATTTAGCTCCCCCTAATTTTCCAAATAAAATCTTTTCTGGTTTTTCTTGCAGCGTTTGCTTCAATTAGGTTTATATGGTTTAAACTCTCCTGGCGTTATTTATGGTTCATTGTTACTTACTCTTACGTAGGCATAGCCAGAAATTGGAGTTACAAAAGGCGAACTAGCCCCCAAGGGCCAAAAATTGTAGCTAAAAGCCAAAAACAAAGGTGAACTTCTTGGGGAAAAGCCTGCCGCCGGGGCGCAGCCCCGGAAGCAAACGGTTTTTTGGGCATGAAAACCCCCTAAACTGCATATATTGAGTATAAATTTTATTAGTTTTACTGCAGAAATGCACTGCATATGCTAGGCAAAAAAGGCGACTTTGGCATCTTGGGGGGCATGGCCCCTTTGGCCCCCTAAAGCCGCCTATGCGTGGCCTCGATTTTTTTTATGTAAACGTTGTAAATTTAGTGAAAAATCTGTTGCAATTCCAGAAATGTAAAGTATTTCTTACGGGATGGTTTTATTGGCGCGCCCTGTGTAGACCTATGGAATAGTCAAACAGCTTGGGTGGTTTCTATTGTTCTTTGGAGATACGTTGAGTGGTAAAACAGTTGTGGGGGCGTTGGCAGACGGAGAGTAGCACCCACGCTTTTATGCAAATGTTGCTTTATTAGTGAACAAAAGGCCAAAAAAACTCAAACTAGGGAATTGTTTGATGTTGTGCAAACGGTTATGGATAAATCAATTTGAACTATTGCCTGAGTATTTTCGTCAGCTGATATTCGGTTTCGATCAATGTCTATACCTTTACTACAAAAGACCGGCCGCCCAGGAACCACCAACCAAAGTGTTCGTCTCCAGGTGACGCAAGACCACCCACGATGGCATACAATCGCCCATACATCAGCGCCGAGATGCAACAGCAATGCAGCATGCAAAGGCGCAGAGCATCAGAATGCAGCGCGTAATACATACGAGTAGTTAGCACACGTCAGTAACAACGTCATCTCTTTCCACGTGTTTGTAATGTAAGTATAACTGTATTCATCGTCACGTTCATTGTTTACGCAGTGCAGGCCTACAGGGTGGTCCATGAAAAGGAAGTCTCTAACTTTCATACATTAGCCTATAATTATCATCAAATATCGATTGACTTTCAAAATTCTTTCACTATAGCCATATCAGTGATAAACTTCACATATCGGTAACCATCAAATGTTAAAACTTAAATGCGTAGTTAAATATAGATTTCAGCTTTAAAATGCACTGAAAGTTACGCGGTAACTCAATTACACGTATTCTAAACTGGCTAGATTTCACAAAGTAGTGTAGCGATGCGTTTGGGGTGTGACGATTTTCATAATTTAACAATGATTTAATTGAAAATTGATTGCAGTGTACATTGGTCAAAGGATTTTGAAAAATAATTAAGCGCAGTTGAGTGACAAAAACAGACGAACTTACTTTTTATTAGGCTACTCTATATAAAGCATTGGGCATATATTAGGCGATAGACCGCAGAAAGTGTTTAACAAAAAACCTAGCTGTCGCTAGGATAGCCGACCGTACTGGTTGTCAGTGACCTTCAAAGTCATCCAAAGTCAATGATTTTTTTTTATCTCATCTGCGATTGCCTGTTAGTGATCAGTAGCAACCTAGGCCCTATCTTTCACCGTTTCCGATATTCGACCACTTATATCTTAAAATTTTCCATTCAAAATTGCGTCCAAACCGCTGCAGATGGAGCATGGTTACTACTGACAGTGTATAAAAAGTCGCCGGCGCCCTATTTGATGGTACCATCGCCGACCCCTTACGACTTATCGCTTAGCCACAATACCGCACGATTGGCATACAATAGTGCGTTATGACCCCTCATAGTCATCCAAGGTCAATAATTTACGTCATTTGAAAGCCAATAGTGATCAATAGCATCCTAAGCTTTTCTCGCACTGTTTAGCCACAATACATTTGTGAATCGTGACAGACGACGGAGAGACAGACAGATAGACGGACAGAAGAACGACAACCGTACCAAAACTTTGACCGTTACTTGAGTCCGGTCGGGTAAAAATGAAGGAGATGGTGGAAATAATTTGCTTTTTTCTCTCCTGGCAGCAAAGTGCCTCCGCCGTCATGACGCGAGGCGTTGCGTTCTAAAACACCGGACCGCCCAATGGTTAAGTATGAAGATTGAAAAGGCTTGTACTTAAGTTCAGCTGACCGGCAACTCTAGCTGACCGTCGAAAACAGCTGACGAAACATTAGTTTTTTCGAGCAGCTGAAACGCACCGACTTGGCACTCGATGTCAGCGAAACGTAAGTCTGCGAACTCAAGTGAGTTTGCTCACAAAGACTTGAATAAAGGTCAAATCAGATGCAATAGGAGGACGAAACTTCTGTACATGTTTTTGGTAGATGCTGTGTCTGTTGTTATCACATTCAGTGTTCTTATCTAATAGATTTCAGTGACCTATAAACAAGCTACATTGGTATTTTCTTTTAAAGTTCACCGAGGCTTTTAACAGATTGCTTAGCTGTGCACCTGGCACATCGGAAATACGCATTAGTTCCAGCGTAGTGGCCTCAGCGTCAGCGCTGAGCGACTCGCTCACCTCGATAGTATTAAGATAAAGGAGTCTGCGAGCAGTGGCTTCTATCCCTATGCCTGGTGGGTGTAGCTTGCGCCCAGCGAAAATAATTTGTGAGAAGAGTTTTGTTAAGGGTGTAGATCAAAACTGTCCTAAAATTTTTCACTGGGCAATCTACGCCCTTAACAACGAGTGTGTCCGCTATTTATCACTAGGCAGTCAACACCTTTGACAAGAAGCCCGAAAAATGGGGGCTTAAACTTGAAAGTGGGGGACTTGCACCCGATTCTGACTCCAGATTTGGGGGACAAACGCCACTGTCTTCGAGTCTGTGAATCTGTATGTTTAAATCTACAAAAGCAAGTTTCTGATTCGTAAACAGCCTCATTACCTCTGTTAAGTATCGGGAGCATAATTGACTCAAAAAATACTAACAAGTAATTTGAGCAAAGCTCGCGTGACGCGCGACAGCATCGGTCCTGACACCTGGACAATCAGTGTACAGCGTGCAATAAAATCAAATAATCATGCATCTTGAGGCCTTCGTATACGAAAGACTCCTTAAACCTAGAAGAATGAAACTAAAACGGTGAAAAATGTACGATCTACCCGGTACGCTAAAAGTTTCATATGTATGTTGTTCTGGTTTATCTTTAGTAATTTCGGCGCAATTCACTTTTGAAATGTGTGTTGCAGCCCGAAATAGCGAAAAATTTACGGAACTCCCTTATTTTAGGGGTGCAAGGTCGTACAAGGTCATCGATGTTAATACCTTAAAAAAGCTTGTCACCAGTGCTTGTTGTGATAAGCAGCATATCTGTACCTATCAGCAACCGTTTTTACGCTAGACAAACCAAAAGCGGTAAAATAAGGACTTAGGGATACCCCTTTTTACGTCCTCGTTCGAGGTGAACCCCTCACCCAGGGGCACGAAATTTTGTCACAAAAAACTAGAGTCCTTTGGCAGCTACATTGAAGATTTTAGCATACACTGCTATGATACAGCTCCAGAATGTGACAGACGGACGGATGCCTAGGCTATTGCTAAGACGCGCGAAGCATTCTGCTGTCGCGCGTAAAACGGCATACATAGGCCGAATAAGCCATAAAACTTCTTCAGCATTTGTCGTTCGATCTATAGCGTTTTACGTGTGTGTGGGTCTACTCGTTAATTGTTATGGACGAGATTTTGAATCATATTATGCCCACTGCGTTTCCGAGAAGTTTTTACAAATTCTTGGTGATTAATTTTTATTGCCGTGCTTTAATTGTTTGCCGTTGATTGACCATGAATGGCTGTTGTACTTTATTACTTATTGCATCGTATCATTTCAATCTCTGACGGTTGCAGTTTCTGAGAGACAGCTGTAATAAGGTGATGCAATTGGAGGGAAGCTGAATGCAGTGTAAGCATAATAGGATTTTGAGTGAATATTGATGCATTATATTGCACACTGCGAGTAGGCATCAAAAAATGACACCGAACACGTTTTGGAGTCCGTATCTTCGCGCCCATGGCTTTAAAAATTCGCTGGTGCATTTTTGTGAACTTTGCAATAAAGCGTTTAAGCTATCTATGCTATACGTATGTACGGTGTTTTAAAAAAAGACCCCTTTTTGGTTTTTTTCCTAATTCACTCAAATGATGATCAATTTACACAAAATTTGTACCAGTTGTAGCCGAAGAAATACTAATTCAAAATATTGCAACCAAATGTGGCAGTTGATTAAATATTTTTGGCTTGTCCTGACGTAATGCTGACGTCATAATGTGTCACTGGTACAAGCTGGATAGTCTCAACTGGTGCTGTCAGTTGCTACCCTGCTTCGATGGTAAGCTTAATCTGGTTCGCTAATGAAAAATGTTTATTGTGTCAGCACTAAGCAACATGGGGACATGAAATCAGGTGTCTTGCGATCTAAAGATGCAACCATTTTGCAAGCTTGCTGTGCTAATGCACTGTCTTGCTCGAACGCGTAAAAGTCCAACTATCCCCGGAGACACGTAAATGCCATCGCTTTGCATGTTTTTGTAACTGTAACTGTAAAACTTTAACAATTTGTCATGAATGAACCAGATTTTTCACCATTGGAGCAGAGTAGCAACTGACAGCACCAGTTGCGACTATCCAGTTTGTACCCGTGACACATTATGACGTCAGCATTACGTCAGGACTAGCAAAGAATATTTAATCAATTGCCATATTTTGTTGCAATAGTTTAAATTAGTATTTCTTTACCTACAACTGGTACAAATTTTGTGTAAATTGATCATCATTTGAGTGAATTATGAGAAAAAAAAACAAAAAGGGGTCCTTTTTATGAAACACCGTGTATAAAGCCAATAACGACCAGCCGCAAATTTATCGTTCCACAGGGCGGTCTGCTTTGCTGCGGATCATTTTTTCGCCGTGTTCTCGGTTTGAAGTGTTTAGAAAAAACGCCTGCTAAAGAACTGACCAAAGCAAACGGCTGAAGCTACCCAAACCAGTTGCCGAATGGCGTTTATTAACTTTGTTCGGTTTAATGGCAATATCAGCAGCGCGAAAAATTCACGGTACGATCGACTGCGTACGCCGTAGGGCCTATTTGCTGGACTGCACGACGCTCATAAACGACGTTCAGTCAATAGCATTAGTGGTAACAGTGCGTGGACATAATGCTGTACTGGTTTTGGTTTGATGTTAAATTGTCTTTTCCGGAGTCAATGTCGACGGAACATATTACTGTAACTTGCTTATGGCACAACCGTTTATGCCTGGATTCGCCCTAGAATATCTACGATCTCTTGACCAGGTCTGTATCATATTTCAGCAACACAGTGTCCCAAATTACAAATTACAGAACAGATCATAATTTTTGAAGATCTATAGGCCCTACTTGACAAGTTGACAAGACACTGTAGGCCTCTATAGTGTGCGAAGTGTTGAAGGCGTGGTTGAATTTCTACTACAAAACTTTCCAATGTGTCGGCTGAAAAGTTCTGATTGTGAAAATCGCTTATAGGCGGGCCTAATAGTTTAGCATTTTGTTTTTATAACTCACGGCGTATATTGTGATCTACATGCAACCTAATTGCTGCGGTGCTGCTTTGTTTGACGCAATTCTCTAAAATCACCTGCGCGTGTAGTGTAAGCCAACACTGAGCTAACGGATAATCCACGTGGATAGCGGTATTCGATGCATGCGCAGCAGCATACGGTAGGTTCACAGCATGATATAGGCGCCGAAGTCTCCGTGGGGGGCAACCTTGCCTCACACTAGGCCTACCTCCCTTTCTTTCTCAGTAAGCATTTTTACCTCCGCCAAGGAGGTTATGTTTTTGCCAGAGTTTGTTTGTCTGTCTGTGTGTTAGCAAGATAATTCAAAAAGTTATGGAAGGATCTTTCTGAAATTTTCAGGGAATGTCGGGAATGGCAAAAACTACAAGTGATTCAATTTTGGAAGTGATTCAGAAGGAATCCTGAATTCTGGATCACTTTAAAATTTTCGAATCAATATGCTTGGCGGAGGTCTGCGCTCTCCGAGTGCTTTTCTAGTCTGTAAATAACGCGAATGTGCTCGGTGTGCTATAGAGTGAAACGAGAAGTAAAAATGTTTGATATGTCGTCTAAAAGTAGAGAAAGTGTGTGCTGCATTTATGACAGTTCAGAAGAGCGTTTACAAGTAGATTGATCGGCTGGGCAGGTCCAAACGCATGCCTTCACGCGAAACCTATAGGGCATATAGTTTACAACAATTTACAGAACTGATATCAAAGATGTCTGAGGATTGCTGTGGGCTTTCCAGTCTAGTAAAAATGCAAATATGTCATTCTGTAACTGAAAACGCACAGTTTCACCGTCAAAATGTATATAAAAAGTTTGGCTTTTGGTCGTGGGGGCGATTTCCCAATCCTTCTCTTGCAGTAGCCTAGTCTGCGCCTGTGACATAGTCCTGCAGCAGTTTGAAAAGGACCGGTCACTGCAGCAGTGCGATGGAGCTTTCATAGATACAACGTATTCACCACGAACAATTACGCGAAATAGACGCATTCAGCATTGAATGCCTCAGATATATGGAATCTCTGCATTGCCGTCAAAATAGGCAATATCATGTACACGGTGTTTCGTAAAAAGGCACCCTTTTTGTTTCTTTTATAACTCAGTCGAATGGCGATCAATTTGCATGAAATGTTTATCAGATGTAACTGAAGAAATGCAAATTCAAACTATTTAGACAAAATGCGGCCGTTAGTTAAATATTCTTTGCTAGTCGTGATGTAATGCTGACGTCATAATGTGTCGTGAGTACAAACTGACTTGTCTCAACTGGTTCTGTCAGTTGCCACCCTGCTTCGATAGTGAACTTTTTCTTGTTCACTGATGAAAATTGTTCATCGTATCAGCACTAAGCAACATGGGGAATAAAATCAGGCGTGTCGCGATCCGAAAACTCAACCATCTCTCAAGCGATGCGTGCTGATGCATTGTCTTGCAGGAAGATGAAAAAGTTAAGCTATCCCCACAAGTGTGTGAAAGTGATCATTTTTAGCCTTTTTGTGGCTACAATGTTAAAACTTTAACAGCTTGTCATCAGTGAACCAGATAAAGTTCGCCATCGATGCACTCAGCAAGTCTGTCAGCACCGGTTGCAACAAGCCAGTTTGTACTTGCGGCACACTATGACGTCAGCATTACATCACGACTAACAAAGAATAGTTAACCAACAGCCATATTTTGTCCAAATATTAAATTAGCATTTCTTCAGCTACATCTGGTAAAAATTTCGTGTAAATTGATCATCATTTGACTGAGTTATAACAGAAACAAAAGGGTACCTTTTATGAAACACCGTGTACACGGGGGATACTGAAAGAGACACACATGGATGCGCATGACGCGCGTAAAAATATCCTCTGCAACGCGAAACGTAAGTAGGCTAAACAAATCTTTAAATGCACAAAGCAAACGTAAATGCAGAAACACACAAAAGATAAACACACAAGATATAGGCTACATAAGTTGAAAAGACAATGACTAGCAAAAGTACACTTGAAAAACCTACAAAATAAACACGTACAGCTGGGGAGCAAAAACTGGTGTCCAGAGCGACATAATGCCAAATCAAAGTTTTTTTTCATCTGATCTCAATAGGTCTATTTATACAGTGCTCACGTCGTTAAATTCGGGGCTACGCTAAAAAGATTCTAGACAACATTTATCAAAAACCTCAGATAGGCCTATTGTTAAACAAGTCGGTAGGCGACGTGTCTTGCTTACTGCTAACTGCTAGTGATAGCTGCTGTTCTGCGGACAGACATTTCAACCACAGAAACGCTGCCTGGCAATAAGGGTCGCTTATAACTGGCAACATCGCAAGCCAACGTTGGCTGCAGAAACATAGCGATGTGCATTTGTCAGGAACGCATTGATTTTGGCAGAAAGTTCAGCAGTCACGCCTGTCTGTGATCGCTCCTATTCGATTTTGATTAAGTTTTGCATAGGGCCTATTTGTTTGAGGGCCAAAAAGTAAGAATGAGTTTTAGAGTGAAACCCCATGCTCTATTTTTTGGTCCAATTTTGACACTTAGACCTGTCTAATGCATTTGTTTATTTTGGCCCTTTTGACCTAAAGAGCACAATAGATATTTTGTGTGTTTTATTTTGTACATGTATACTTTGCAGTGGTCGTGTTCTTGGAATAAATAAACAAGCAAACACATCAGAAGGTAGTTCGCATATCGGGGAAGGCCCACGCAGAAGGCCTACCTTTGATAGTACACTCAAATGGATTCTGTGACTTCGATATACATGTACGTAGGGTTAATCTCGTGAAAATGTTTGTCCGAGACTCCGAGTTAATTCGGCAACATTACTAACCACAATGCGAAGGCGTCCTGCGCGACCGCGACCCATCAATTCATTACGCCCTCAGCGCTCCATGGCATCCGACATATTATGACAGATGTTACCTTAGCGTGGTTTGTCAGTCCGTCAGAAATGTAGCCCATGGATGACTCCACGCGAATGCCTAGACTATAGCCATAGCGCCAATTGCAGCATGCCGCGGTTTACCTTTGACGGTAGGGCTTTGCCGTTTTCCAAATTCATGACAACTTTTACATCGCTGTTTAGATGTTTTTAGAACCTACTTGTTTACGCTGGCTAAGTTAATCACAGATAATTTATTGTTATCTTATTTGGCTGAATTTATAACCTAAAACAAAATGTCATGATAATTAAATATGAAAAAAAAACTTACCAGTTTACACTACTGTGTAAGGGCGACCAAGTCACACGTTTAAAACAGCAGAAATCATTTTTCTAGGACACAGAGTGATAGAACGACGAACTGGCTGCCCTTACAAACCCATGTGACGTGACCCCGTTTAACCTTTTCCACTTCTGCATTATCTCGTGAGCCAATAAACGGCTTACATTGATAGTCGCTCTTACAACAGTGTTACGCACTACCGTGCTACACTGTGACTGATGAGCCCAACACTATTTTAGACTTGCCTTTGTTTTAGGATTGATTTTATCGCAGATGTAGGCATCGTCGTTTTAAGTTTTATGTTTTGCTTTTTTGTTTTATCGCCCTTGTATCAGCACCGCCAAAAGCAACTGCTGCAAATGCATTTAGTGTACGTTTAGTCTGAGTTAGAGTCTAGAATACGAGTTTAGTGGCTGCAAATTTCGGATAAATTGTATCTACGGATGACGTGATTTACTGTTAAGTGCTATCTAATGATTGTAGAAACAGAGTCCTGATGATTAGCATCTATACCGTGCAGTATTGTAATTGCGCTATACACTTGATTAGGCCTATAATGTATGCCATGATATAGAGGTAAAAAGGTAAAAGGTAAAAGTCGGAATATAGCTCTTTAGAAAATTAAACCTCTTACAGAACTACGGAGCGTCACCTGCCACATAGGATCACACAATGCTACCTGCCACCCGACACAGGTGAACGCGCCCCGCTTTAACCCCAGCCAGATAGGCCGGTACTCGATTTACCTACCCCGGATGGATGGAAAGCTGAGTTGACCTAAGCAACTGGTTACATACCGAGATGGTTTACTTGCCCGCAGGCAGTCACCCATCGCAGTACTAACCCGGTCTGGTGTACAGTAACTTCGTTGATCGAATAAAACGCGTTACCGCTACGCTTGCAGGCCACCACCTAGGAGCATTTTAATAGGACGGCGTTGCATTATACAGCGTGCGACAATAAAAGACCCCAGTAAACGAATATCATTACTTTTAGTATCTTTCAATATTTTATAATATTTAGGCTTAAATACTATTTTTAACACAATTTGCCATTATTGTTGCAAAATTTATCATTGTATATTTTTGTTGCTCAGAAATAGCACAGCTTTAAATAAAAAATATTGTCAGACTCCAAAATTGGTGACCTAGTTATAGGGAAACATGATAAAATTTCAGCCCAGATGAGGCATAGTTCGGTTACCATCATCTCTAGAAAAAAAATCTGATTACGTCTGGAACGACGCAAGATAACAACCAACGTTACACTATTGATCAGTGGTATACGAGCTTTTATAATTGCTACCAAAATAAACAACCTTGGATAACCTTCAACATCGAACGTGTATTTTTCGGAGGCAACGAGAAAAAAATGAATAAAAGTATAGACTATAGACCCACGCTGTTAGCGCGGCAGAGGTACAGCATCCATGGGATACATTTCTGCCGCTAACATTGTGAGTGCTAGCGCTATACGCGTGTTCTCACTGTTGCACCGCGCAAGATGATTACGACAGTTCAGCTTATTCTTGTTATTATTTTGCAGAGATGATTGTGATCGCGATTTTGCTACGTTGATGCGAGGCACAAGATGAGAGTCGGTCGTCAGCGACGATTTGTCAACTACTTATTGTGCATGGTCGTTGTGCTCGAGGTGGCAACCGTCGGGCAGACATCCGGAGCGGCAGAATTGCTGCAGGGATTCTACGGCGACTATGGCGAAGGAATTCCAACGACACAGCGACAGCCGATTCGTCGACACGCGTCGTTCTCCGTGACACACGATCTGATGACGTTGACTAAGATGCTAAATGATGAATCGCAGAGGCGTCGAATGCACGGTGCCGCGGCATTCTTCAATTCTCTTCGCAAGCGTCGTCCGCAGACGTTGAAACAACCGTTGTACGCTGTACCAGCGCGGCACGTTTTGTTGACCGACGGAATTAACGTAGACTTAGACCTGCGTAGGTTACAAGACGGTACTTAAAACGTCTGCAAGCTACGGTAGTCGGATAATCTACCGACTAATAAAAATGCATATTTATGTTGTCTTATAAATTGGTCTAAACTCAGCGAAAAAATACTTGAGTGTCGTGCCTCTCATTTTCATTTAGGCCTACTACAAATGACGTTACGTGTATGCAGTGTAAGTCTATTTTCTTCTATCTAGCCGACTGTAAGTCACCACCACCAACGAGGGACTGCAAAAGACTGTTGATAATTGATTATTGCGTGTTTCATATGCAATTTTATACAATTTTGCACATGTTTAGTGCACTATTTGGAGGCTAGCTGCAAGCGAGCGAAACTAAACGTAGCAAGGAAATTACTAAAATGTAGCATGCGATGCACTTACAGAGTTCAAACTTTTGTAAGTACTGTGTTTTATTTTTTTCGGTGAAGGACAGTTTGAATTAGTACAAAAGACCAAACTGAAGCAAATCGTTATGTGCAACATTCATATTCAGGACATACATTACTGCATGTCACAAACTGGCTCTCCACTATTTAGCCTATCTCATCACTCAAGTATAACATGTAACTTTAATTACGACTTTTTTACGTCATTGACCAAAATGTACAGGGTAAACCAAAAAGTAAGCATTCATCTTTTCCCGTATCTTCGCAAAATATTGATCGATTCTCGAAATTTTTTAGTGGCACATTTTGTGAAATAAATGTGCTATACGTCATTATTAAACTTTCCACCACGCGTTAATTGCGTCGCTACGGTAAACTACCTTTTGAAATATAAATATTCAAAAATCACTGTAATCAAAATGCATATAGGTCTATATAGACCATATACACCGTGTCTCAAAAAACTGTGCCACTTTTATTTTTTTGAATAACTCTGTGAAACATTGGCCGATTTTGATGTCAGTTCAGTTCAGTTACTTTCAGTTTAGTTCACTTACTATACGTCGCTTTGTACGCGTCTCAAAAGGCGCCGCTGAATTCGCAGAAACCACGATCCATAATATCGCTACGACGAACAATTTGCTGCAGATTTGGTATAGAAAATTGTATGGTAAAAAGATTGTCTCGTCTCGGTTCATCGATTTTTGTCCTGTTGGGGTATAATTTTTACTGCACATCGCTTCTTTGATTCAACGGTCCATTTTGTTACGCGCGACAGCAGAATGCTTCGCGCGTCTTTGCCATCGTCTGGGCGTCTGTCCTTCTGTCCGTCTGTCCGTCCGTCTGTCTGTCTGTCTGTCTGTCACACTCGTGATCTGTATCAAAACGGTGCAAGCTAGGATCACGAACTGCCCCAAGGTCTCTAGTTTATCGTGACAAAATTTCGTGCCACTGGGTGCAGGGGTTCCCCTCGAACGAGGGCGTCAAAGAGGGGTACCCCCTAAAAAGACGTCATTTTGCCGTTATTG
>Ga0056128_1003632_pt1 | contig 19056 bp, 12 predicted proteins | sample WorMetLIZISLAND2_FD_71113 | JGI IMG/M metagenome (GOLD analysis project Ga0056128, IMG submission 71113) | Marine gutless worms symbiont microbial communities from Max Planck institute for Marine Microbiology, Germany - Olavius geniculatus... ... | reverse complement strand
TAATTTCCCCCGATCGGACTTAGGGCGCCGGGCGGACTCACAATGGGCTTTGCCCCAAATTTCTAGTTTGCCTCTAGATTTTCAAAAAATGTATTTTTTGGCCCAAATTTTGAAAATATTTGGACAAAACTTTTTACACGATTTTCCAACAGCCTAGAATTCAGAAAAAGACAACATTTTCTGACAAAAAATTTCCCATAGGCTTAAGATTAGAGTGCCAACTGCCGATGCCATGACGCCACTGAGACTAAGTTATCGTTGCATCTAAACAGAGAGTTCATGAATTAATTATCAACTGACATACTGATTGCAATCTGCAGCCTTGGCACCACCAGGTTTGATTGACACAACGTGCCACTCCACCGCTGCGGATCCAACAACGTTTCCCCGCATCTCAACTGAACTCTGAGCTTCTCCATCAGTGTCATTAACATCAGCAGCATTCTCATCATCAATTACGTCATCATCGTCATCATCATCACTGGATGCATCGTCAGTCTGAATCTGCTGCATCATGAAATGTTCTCCGGCATCGAATGTCTGCAACAAACAAAACGCAATGCACATTTTACCTATCTGTTAACTTTCCACTCAAAGCTGCTTATTATTAAGAAAAAGCTAACATCTTGGAATCAGCTTGCAGATTCATAGAAAAACTATCTACTTTAGAATAATAATATGCATATAATTACACCTGGCAGCATTAGCAGTCCTGTTACAAAAATGTTAAAACTGTAACTATAAAATGATTACCAAGAAAACCAGACCTCTAGTCACTCCAACATTTTGTTTTAACTTTTTTGCTTTAACCCCCGGGAACTTTTACTAGAGGGGGTATAAAAATATATAAAAACCGAAAAAAACTAAAAAGAATAAATTATATTGCAACTACACAATGTTGTCTGCTAATTATGTATTCTGCTGCATATTACAACAACAGCTGCAGGGTCTACACAAATGTCAGCAAAGTGAAACTAAATAAAAATAAAAACCTTGTTCCACAAACAAATCCTCTTAATGCTTAGCTTTAGACTACGTCAAGATGATACGCCCTATTAACTGCAGTCTGGGTAAAGATTTCGTAATCTAGCAGGTTATGCTTCTAAACTCACAGAAAACCATATATTCATGTATGCTATATTCAGCTATAAGATCCATGGACGTCAAAAGCCACAGCATGGCCCAGGGAAACATTCTTGTGGGGCCCCTGTGGAAAGAAAATTTTAAATTTTTTTTAAATGGTGCATTCTGGTGTACTTTATATTTATGAGCAAGGACCCCCAAACGTCGTGGGGGCCGGGGTAACCTATGCCCCTCCCCACCCACTCTCGATAGGCTTGATTCTAGCCATCTAATGAAATACTGTGTGATGCACGAAACTTTGCTGCAAACTGTAACTTGCATTTTGACAGTCACTCCCAATTTTCTGACAGCTTAGTTATTTTTCCTATCATGCATAATATAAGTCTAGTACGGCTAGTATAGACATACCAAATAACGACCGATGTGTAAACTTAATCCCGAAAAACGGGATCCTGGCATTACAAATTTCTTAATCCTGAAGCCCACGATTGAGAAATCAATCTCGGAGTTGGAGCTGAATACTCACATGTAATTGGTCTATAATCCTATGGTTAGGGTAAAGGGTTAGGAGTAGTCTGCAACATTACCAAAAGTTCACTGCAGTCTTCTGATACCAGCAATCAGGTACAATGTGTGCGGTACCTCGAATTTAAGCTTCAAATAAAGTGATTCCCAGAGATGCTCTGGAATGTTGGACGCCAAAAGTTGGACCTGATGAAGCGCTACGAACTCGTCCATAGTTTCACAGCTAGATTTAGATTTCTAGCATGAGGCATTTAAAACCACAAAAACAAACTTGAATGCCACGCCTTCCGCGTAACGTAAACAACAAGTAAGTAAAACGTGACAGAGTGTGTGAAGCAACTGACTCGGCTGAGTGCAGACTGTGCTTGAAATTTCAAGTTTTTGCACGCTGGCGAGTGGCAACGTGCTATAGGTAATGTTGTCCGTCGTGATAATTATGTCGTCGACTAGTCGATCAATTTAGTTGAAAAGACTAGTCGTCTGAAATAGTTAATAGGCTAAGCCTGATGTGCACTCGCTCTCTGCTCGACGATCACCTCACTTAAACCTCACCACTGTGTAAATCTTGCTATTGTTACAAAGATAATTTCTTTGCATATCACCGTGGTCCGTAAAAAGACGCCACTTACAGCAATAGGCTAAATTTATAATGCGTAGTGCATACTTCGGCTCAGAAAATTACTGAAACCACAAAAATCATTGAAAATTTGTTACTTAGTTAACGTTTACTGTATTTATTTTAAGACTTACGTCGATAAACTGAAATGACGCATCAACAGCGAATGTGCTGCACTGGGCCACGCGGTTATTGAACGTGCTGTTGACGAGTTGCGTCAACGTCTAGGCCTATAGTGCTTGCGTTTGTGCTGGAAGAAGACATTTTGAGCACATGCTGTGATAAAGATGATGTGATGTGACACGTGTGATTTTTTTGACAGACAGTAATCGCCAGGCGTGTTTGTCGCTATTCAGTTAATCATTTTTGAGCCGGCGCGGCGCGCAGTGCACAGTACGAAATTATTAATAAATTGTTTTAAATGACCAAACTATACGACTTTTGCATTTCACAAGAAAGTCTAGTGACATCATATGTGAGTGACTTGGACAAAGCTATAGTCGTTTACGTTAATTTTCTTCGCGATGTTGCCTGCCGAAAATTATTAAAATCAGCGAATGTTTTACGGAGCTATTCAAAAAATAAAAGTGGCATCTTTTTATGGACCACGGTGTAAACTTATAGGGGCCTACTAGTAATTTTACTAATTTTTGAAAATTTATTTTTCACATGGTAGTGTAGCGACACAGTTATAAAGCGTTGTGCGATATTTGAAAACTACATTATTGCTAATTGACCACAGTATGTGCCAGAGAAATTTTTTTTTGAAAATCGGTTAATATTTGGCAAAAGATATTATGGAAAATGACAAAGTGGAACGTTTTTGGGACCCACTGTAGACATAGGCCTAATTGTGCTAAAGCCTACAACTGAACGCTGGGCATAGCCAGCTAAAAACGTAATTAAAAAGCTTAGAAATTCTTTTGCAATAAATGCAGGCTCACGTGTATTACAGGCTACACACAAAATACGTCTGTGTAATTTGTATGACAAAATATAATCCATATTTTTCCAGTGAATTTTGCAGCTACTAATATTGGCGCTTTGATGTTGTACACTGTGTCTCAAAAAACATCCCAAATATTTTTCGATTGCAACTTGAAGAAGAATGAACAGATTTTAATAATTTTGCGTGAGACTATTCCTGAGATAACTGGTCATCAAATCATTACGTAGTTTCCCTCCTCACCACCGTCTGTTTCTGCGTTACCTGTGGAAATCAGAACCAACGAAATATTGCATTTTTACTTAAAGCGATATTATTACTAAATTTAAATACCGCACAAAAACACATTTTGTTCACATTTTTGACACCTTGGCTGACACTTCGTATTCATTATTCAGCTGCCTGTAATAAAATTGATCGAAATGTTGGCCCATTGTGCAAACACAGGCATGGAGATGAATTCTCCATTCATTGACAGCAGTATCGAGAGGCCTAATGTTCTACTCCAGACTAATCCAGACTTCACAAGTTGCTTCTTGAATTCATAAACATTCCTGAACGTCATCTGGTAGACACACTGATGCACGACACTCAAAACTTGTAATCGACTGACTTTTTGGGGTCACAGATCTGGACAGACGGAATCTATGGACGTTTTTCATTCACTTTAACGCGTGGTGACAAACTGAACAGTCATTTGATGGCAAGTTGTGTCAGAAATATTCGCATGAAAAATTATGAGAATCTGATAATTTTTGTTCAAGTTAGAACGGAAAATGTCCGGGATGTTTTTTTTGAGACACAGTCAGTCACAGTCAGTGGCGTAGCCAGAAATGTGAACTGGAAAAGGACTCGCCTTCCTTCATTTTTATCAACCATATTAATTCTGTAAGATTTTCATTCATTTTCGTTTTTCATTGATTTTAACACGTACTGTATTATGCCTGCTCTGCTTTCCCCAGGTAGTGCAAAAACAGACGTTGGGTGAGGTGGAAGCTAAAACATTTATTTAATAGCCAGTTGTGTCAGAAATATTTCTGCCAAATATTATCAACATCTGCTAATCTTTATTCAAGGCATGGTCGATAATGTTGGGGATGTTTTTTTCAGGTTTTCTTTTATTTTAACACATATTTCACTTGATCTGATTTTTCTAAATAATGCAGAAGCATACATTGGGTGAGGTGGGAAACTAAACAGTTATTTGACGGCAAGTTGTGTGAGAAATATTTGTACCAAAAATTATTAAAATCCGATAACTGGTTTTCAAGTTATAGTCGAAAATGTTGGAAATACTTTTTTGAGACACAGTGTATAAGACCACAGCGATGGCTTAACGTCAATTATGTTTGATCTCCACGTGCACAAACATCAAACGTCGCACTATAAGCGTTATGCACAAGGCAGAAGGCTTCGAAATACGTTGCAATATATAACACAATATAACGTTACTCTTTCACGAGCGCACAGTTTATCTATAAGGAGCTATCTATTATGTATATTATCGACGAGCAAAAATAAGACAAAATATAAAACATAGTCAGCAACGTAAATTAAATCTGTCGATTTTACGGCACACCGTTTTACACAAATATAGTCATAACACTAACGGTACCCTTTTAACCAGCAAACTTCGGATAATTATTAAAACCAAACTTGAGTATTACCGTATATTTTGGCATAATCTACGAAGTGGGCCAAAAAGTGACATCCTTTCGGTATTTAAGTTTGGGGTGTTACTTTTTTGGCCCACCATGTACAGACATACAATGCCGTGTTAAACACTTCGGCGGAATGCAAGGTAAATGACTTAAGCTACATGTACAATTCATTTATAGATTTTACAGTTGCATCACATGAAAAAAAACATAATTAAAGCAGCAAATTAGATTTAATAACGTACACAATAAGTAAATATTACAGAGGTCCAAGTTATACTCAGCAGCATAGCCAGAAATGTAAATCGGGGGGCGCCTCTCCATTTTCTCCCCTTTCCCTTCCAGTATTCGTCCCCTCCGCTCCCTTTCTTTCCTTTTCTACCCACCACTCCCTTCCCTTTTCCTCCCCTCATCCCCTACGTCCCTCCCCTTACAAGTAGGACCCCCTAAAATACAGCTAGAAGTCTGAGGGAGCGCCGTGAGCTCCCCAATCGGAGTCTGAGGTGAAGCCACAGCAGAAATCGAACTTGGTGCATTATAGCTTCAAAGCGTGAAATTTGGTGGCAACAGTTTTAGTTATTTTTTTAGAATAAACTGACCAAATTGTCAAACTTAATGCAGTTTAAACGTATGCTTATGTCTTATCTATGGGATTGGGAGCTCCTTGTCTACGTCACTGGCTATACTAAACAGATCACATGCTATCAGTCACAAATTAAATTTCGACATCATAAACCACCGTAACGTAGATGTTATAGTAAACAATTTATTCTATAGATGCATAAAATATCAATAACAATTATAACGCACTTATAACCTCGATATAATGTAAATCATAGTAAATGTCTGCATTTAGATGCTATAAATTCTCTTAAAATATCAGCTTGATTATTAGCTCAAAATTATTCTTTGTTGACAACAGGCATAACAAGGTGACCAGATAATGATAAAATATTGTAAAGCACAGCGGTCAAAAACAGCAACGAACGAAAACGCACAATAATAAAGATTACCCTTCAAACCAGCAAAAAATACGTAGGCCTATTTTCTATTAACTGTACAAAAGGCATGTCTAAGAAACAAAGCAAAGATTGTCAAAACACTGTTAGACTAAACAGTACATAAACGGACATAACTAACACAACACAGCGCAAATATTTATTACATAACCGACAATCGAATTTATAGTGCAAAAGAAAAATTAACAGAAGAAATCAAACGAAATCGCATTTTGATGTAAAAATTGCAATATATCTAACAAAAAGTTTGGGCACAATCTAGCCGTATTTATACCATTAGGGGGCCTAGTAAAACACGAAAATCGATCTTGGTATGTATGTAACAGATGTAACCTTCCGTTACATGTATATGGCAAAGATATAAACAATAGCTTAATGCCATGTTTTTTCACTCAGTTAAGAAATGTAAAAGGGAAGTCAAGTGTATTTATACCAGAAATGTGCGTGGCAAATCTCCTTAAAATCAATTAGCCAAGCAGGCGGATTGTGGGAAAGGCCCGCTAAATAGCCTACGTCCCCGCGGGCACATTTTTTCCATGTTTGTTCTTCTGACATCAGCAGTAAACGATTTGGCGACATGACGCAACGATCACGATACAGTAGTGCGCATGCAGGGAGGGCCACAAAAATTGGCACCATTTTTATGCCTTAATTTTATCAAGTATTAATTATTTTTTTTTCAAAATTTTTTCACTGTCGAAATCAGACGAAGTTGGCAATAACACTATCAGATCTCACCACACCTCATGTGCGTCGCTACACTACCTTGTGTCTTGTAAAAGAACCATAACTCGGCATTTCGTTGATCGCGCCATTGGTCAGTGGCGTCGCCAGCTTAAGTGCGTCGTCCAGCAGCAAGGCGGACACATTGAACATCTGATGTGAAAATTGTGAGATGTTACAGTTACTTTGGACAATAACTAAAACAAAAAGCTGTTTTCTGTCGTTAGTGTCTTAAAATGTGTTGTTACAAAAGTTTTGTTTTCAACGACAATAATATTCCGCAAGGCAGTGCAGCGACACACTTGAGGTGTAATGGAATTTTTAATGACAGTGTTATTACACATTTTTTCCCAATTCTGAGAGTGGAAGAATTTTGAAAACTAGTTGATATTTGACGACGTTAAGGCGTATCAAATATGGTGCCAATTTTTTGACTCACCGTGTACATCAAAAAAAGAAGACACAAACAAACAAGATTAAAATGACTGATCAAGCGTTAATCGAGGCATCACACATAATAGGTAGGGCCTACCATCGTCAGCTGTAACAATTACAAGCAACGCAACGCGGATCGGATCCGAATACGAAAGTTACACACGAGCAACAAAACAATATATTTAAAGAAAATATTCGGACGAGAATAAAAAGATGTATCAGTAACAATCGTAATATAACACGACAGCGCCGGGATACCCTTTGAACCAGCAACAAAAATAGCACAGAAATACTGCAAAGATGATACACAGATTTGACGCACAGTCGTCACATCACTAGTTTCAGTAGGTACAATCTACTACGTGCGCTGTTGCCATTGGCAACCAGCATCGGCTGCTGCTGCAGGCTGCAGCTGTTGCTTAGCAACGAATTACGCCATCTACCGATTAACCCTATTAAAGGCGCGTACAGAGCGATGTAACTGAACTGAACTGAACCGACACGGTTTAGTTTTTGACGAAGTGACCAATGGACGAGCGGGGCGAGCTCACTGGTCATTGGTCGATGCGTATGTGCGCGTAGTCACCGACGTTGTTAGACGGTGCCTACTGTAATGCATTACTGCTTGCCCATGGCCGTGAGCTCCTCGAAAACTAAACCATGTCAGATCAGTTCAGTTCAGTAAGGTCGCTCTGAACGCGCCTTAACAAGAGACAGAAACGACTGCTGAACGCATGAGGATGTTTAGAAACTGTACACCTCACTTAACTCCGCATAAAGATCGCAGTCATCCGTTTAATATTACGCAGTTCTTCGTTTTTTTTATTTTACTATTTTTGTCAAATTATATATGCAAATTTCTGAAGGCCAGATAAGGTTGGTCTTTGAGCTACGACGTACACTGCAAAAAGTGTAGGCCTATGCGCAATTTTTTTTGCGTCTATCACAAAAAGAAACTGTTTAATTAATGTTAGGCAGTGATTGAGGTCAAAGCCAAAGTTATCCCACTATGCAGCGACTGAAGATATATGATAAAATAATGAGCCGCTGGTTTTCGAACGAATTTACCTGCACAATTTCATTTGCCCCCTGAAATATTCACTCAACGGAAGTAAAAGGTAAACTTTGCGTGTCAACTACAGGTCAGTCAATCTAGATTTTGGCCTTGACGTTTGAGGCCAAAACTCCGCGGTAATGGCCAAACTTGTAGGCTACTAACGTCAGCGACGTTATGGGACCTAATTTAGACCAGAACGAAGCGAATCAGCCATCTGCGGCGTGTTGGCTTGACGACCTGGCCAATTACCAGAGAGCGGAGGCGGCAGCGAACGGGTGAACGAAGGTCGAAGGGGAAGACTCCAGAGATGACTTCTGCCAGTGCTTGGTCCAGAGCGCCGCGGCGGCAACAGCGGCGGCGGCAGCCGGGCTGGCGGCATTCAGTCCAGGCGGCGGGAGGTACGATAACGGCGGCTGGTGGATCACCCGCCCCGGCAGTAGTGCCTCTCCCACCGCAGCCGACGATGACGTGGCCAACCGTCCGACGAGCCCCGAAAACGCCGTCCCAGCCGGTGGAGGAAGGAAAGTCAAAGTCTCGGAGGAGGGTATGTAGGGCTGGAAGAGGTCGAAGGGAGTTGGAAGCGTCTTGGTGGTGGTGGTTGTTGGAGTGGTACGTGAGATGGACGGCGGCTGCGGCGGCGGAGTGAACAGCGACGGTGGCGCCACTGATGGAGGACTGGTGAGTGACGTCAGCAACAGAGAGGAACGTGATGATGTTGATGATGGCGGACCGGGTTCACGTGCGCTCGTCGTCGTTCTAGCTTCCGCCGCGGTTACCTGCAAATCACAGTCGACGCAGCACACTCTAACAATTTTAATTATGTTCCTGAAAATAAACTGACCAAATTGGTAAATTATGTGTGAGGTTTATACGTATGCTTATGTTTTGTTTGGAGGATTGGGGGGCTGGGCCCACTACCCCCCTTCCCTTGGCTACGCCACTGTCACCATCGCGGTGCTCACTTAATGACTTACCTAAGAACCAATAAAATAGCAGCAGTAGAGGATGCAAAAAATACCTGGAGTGAATTGGTGAGAGCGTCCAAGTTACACGGGACTGATTTCTCGTTGCCCAACAAGACGTTCAACTCGGCCGCTACTGCATACAGAAACAAACTGTCTCATACACAACTCTGACCACTTCTAGTTATTACGAAATCTGTCAAACGATAAGTCTGAAAGTAAATAAGTGAGTAAGTAAGACAAGTTTATTTGTACAGCGCATAATATCGCCGCGGAAAATCTGGGACACGAATCCGTACTGTTGTTTCAGAAAGTTCATCTCCAGCCATGAAGCCTACATGGCGGCGCTGATCTCTGCTTTCTTAGCCCCCAGATAGACACCAGTTTACACTGCAAGATACGGGGCCTAGTGCATCGCTCTATGTGCCTGTTTACGTCCCATCTGTCTTTGGTACTCATTGCGCCTACCCACGGTGGGATGGCCAGGCTGAGTTGACCTAGGTGGCTAGTTACATACCGAGATAGTTTACCCGTCTGCCGAGTTGACGGTCACCCATCCAAGCACTAGCCGAGCAAGGCGTTGATTAACTTTGTTGATGCGACCAACGACGTTACTAACTAAGCCAAACCACTCCACTCAAGAGCATTATCCCAGGCGACAGACGGTCAAATCAAGCCATATACGAACAGATCGTCCGCCATTTTATTACATCACAAAGAAATAAAAGTTGTTAAACAAAAAAACCCAGCTGTCGCTAGGATACCGACCGTACTGGTTGTCAGTGACCTTGAAGGTCATCCAAGGTCGATGATTTGAATCTTATCTGATTTGTATCTTATCTTTCCTATTAGTAGGCCTAAGTAATAGCAATCTTGGCGCTATCTCGTACCGTTTCCGAGATATGGCCACTTATAGCTTAAAACTTTCCACTAAAAACTGCGGCCAAACCGCTGCAGATAAAGACATGGTTACTATTGACGGCCTATAGAAAGTCACCAGCGCCCCCTATCCTACAGCACCATCGCCAACCCCCTAAGACTTACCGTTTAGCCATAATACATCAGTGGCAGACAGACAGACAGACAGACAGACAGACGACGACAACTATGTCAATAGCTTGACCTTTTACTTAAATATAATCGGCTAAAAATTAGGACTGTAGTCGTGGGCCTACCTTGCCTGACGTTGTCAATGGCAAGACGCGCGTCGTTCTTGTTGTAGCTCAGAATAATCATGGCGAGCGTGCTGAGAGACCCGGCGTCAGTGGAGCTACTGGGCGGGTTGACTGGACTGCCGGAAGGACCACCGTGGTTGAGCGAACACGACTCATGGTCACTGGAGGACATGACTGGCTGTGAGTGACTGATACTAGCCACCTCGCTAACATCGACCACCAACGACGTCGACGACCGCATCTCGCGGTGTCCTGCACGATAGCAGTACATCTGACGACAATGGGTGACTTCAATAGTTGTTGACTTAAACCTTCGCTAAACAAATTCGCTGAGCTAAAGTTCAATCTAAGTACATACTCTATAGCCAAAAGTGAAGTGATTTCGCTGAGCCTTTCGCTAAACGGAAACTTCGCTCTTCGAAGTTTTCGCTCAACGAAAACGCGCAGCGAAAGTCTAAGTCACAGTGAAGTTGCCCAAGCAACATTAATGTTAACTTTGGCGAGGACAGAGAAACCTGTCTCGGATTTCTTAGAATGCTGATATTTTGTTTTTGTTTTTTGTTTTTACCCCCCCCCAAAAAAAAAACAACTTAGTTAAGAGAGTCATGTGTACTCACCTCAGCTGAACTTTCTTAGTGCAGTGTAATTTGAGAATGCTCGAAATGCTTGCTCTGCATCCGTAGGGGTTCCTTAGCCTGCTTTAAGAAAACTGTTTTGTAGTAAAGGAAGAGAAAAAATAAAATGGCAAAAAAAGAAAAACGAAAACGAAAAATAAAATAAAAGATAAAGACAGTAAAGTCCTTTAACAGAGAAGAGATGCCAAGGTGTCCCGTCAGACTTTGAACCCGGTTTCGCCACTAACTTTTCAGGCAGAAGTTAGTCGTTCACAATCGACTCTCAACTCACGTACTTAAGTCTTGTTCATAGCGACCGACTCAACTCAACTCAAATCTGCACTGACACATTTCACGTGAATGAGAACGTCACACCAACACGGTCTACAGCGTAATATGCAAATGTAGTGAGGCATAATGAACACGTTTATTCGCCTTAACGGCAGACAAAACAGACAGATGTATACACAATATCACAATATACAGAGTAAAAAGAGACAGAGATAGACAAATTGAAATAAAAGCTACAGCCTAAACACAAACCAATCGACTAAAAGCTTCACGTTCAACACATACATGGCTATAGTGTGTGTACCATGCGTACCAGACCTTTAATATACAGTATGAAGACCGTGTTGATCGAACGTACTTATTTCGTGACCGTGATCCACGGCGTGTTCTGCCTGGACGCATGCGTGATATACAAATGGGAGACGCTATCAGTCGTCACGTTGGAGTGGAGTGAGACTATGGGCACTTATCAACACTCCCGACACTATAGTGTCCATGCTATTTCTGCAGAAGCCACAAAGATGATTACGACGATCACGGATAAGCTGCAACAAGTGCTCAACGCCGCCGCCCCAGTAGTCAGTGACACGAGAAAGTTTGATCGTGGTCTGTCAACACTCTTGCATGACAAACTGCACTAGCTCATCACCCCAGCTACTGAAGTCCCATCTCGACTCGACTGCGTTCCGCCAACTGACACCGGCTCCTTGTACCGCGCTGTCGATTCAACACGTACGGCCGTAGGCCTTTTCCAGTCGCTGGTCCCAGATGAACTCCGATATCACCGGCGAGTGATGTTGACAGTTTCAAACAATTCTTCAAAACAATCCTGTTCAGTGTATGGTGTGACGACTTCATTAAAGGTTAGGCCTAATTTAATGACATAGGCTATATAAACACACATTTTGCTTTTACCTAACTTCTACTGAGAGATACGAGTAGGTGATAAAATGATACCGTGCAGTTCATCGTTTTCGTCGTTGTGTGACGTCATCTTGCGTCGTTTCGACATCACCATTATCTGTTGCTGCTGCTGCTGCTGCTGACGCAATCTGTCGAGGTCCTGACGCCGTCTCCACGCCACCTGCTGGGCCATGATGGTCCTCCGGAGCACCACCAGCTGACATTTGTCGCACTCGCAGCGCCTGTATGTGCAGTACGCCTTGTGGCCCTTCAATGGGACACTCACGCCGTGGTTGCTGCAGCGGGCGCACCGCGGGTTCCTGCCGCCCCCCGCCGCCGCCGCCCCGTCCACAGGTAAACACGCAGATGATACAGGTAAACAGGCGGCCGACGATGCCCCCGTGAACTGATGGACGGCTGGATACAGCTGCTGCGACAGAGACAGGGATGCGGCGGCGCCATCTTTGTCCGAGACATCGGCCACACTGTTCATCGTCGTCGTTCTATACGACTGACGGCGTCTCCGCTCCCGGTCTCACTGTAACACAGCAAGCACTAGCAGAAAATTGTTATGCCTCCATGATTTTGCCAGGACAGGTTGACGACAAACAATTGCGGCCTTGGCCTTGCTTTTGGCCTCAATGACCACTGGCCTTGGCCTTGAAAATGCCAGCTTCGAACCCATACTCTAAAGCTGATGACACATTGACCATTTTCCGGCGGGCGCCAGTTGTCCGGTGCCAGAAACCATGACACACTTAAACCCCTTGCCGGTAAATGATAGCCTACCGGCAGCTTGTCAATTATGCTTTTGTTTAAGATTCTATCATATTAGGTTTTTAATGATGCATTATACAGAAATTCGTTTTTTTGTACTGTTCTACAAGTTGAAAAATACTTTCGTCACCCCACTTCATCTTTCATCTGGTTTCCAGCATGAAATTGAACATGCTCTATCCGGCGCCGGTATCTGGCACCAAAAAATCTGGCACCAGAAAAGTGTGATAGACTGACCAGTTGATTGGTACCAGAAACAGGCGCCTGAAACTGGCCAGTGTGTCATCACTATAAAACCCCTAAGTAGAACGAAAATTTGTGTAGTAGCCACGCGAACAAACTTTTGTTTGCACTAACAGACGCAGAACTTTATGTATGGTATGACGTTGCAAAAACTGAAATTTGACGGACATAATTCTTTAGACAAATATTGCCACAGTTATAGACATAGACAATTAGCCTGTATGTGACGTTAGGCGTATCAATCACGTTCGTTATTTGTGGTTTCGTCTATCACTTTTTTTGCTGCACAAAATAATACGTACATATAGCTGCACGAAAATGACTTGGTCCGGCATTTTCCATCCCCGGTATTTGGTCCATCATTTTCAAGGTCATGCATCTAAAAGGTCCGCCTTTTCATTCGCCCCACTGAGGCCTATAGGTCTGTACATCATCAAACAAGTTGTGAATGGCATCAGCCCTTCAACCATAATTATTCTATCAAAAATTAAAGTTTGTTTCAACTTTAAATCTCTTAAGGAAATGATCGCCTCTATCGCCGAACTACTGGCTCAATTTAACGCCGTCTTTTGCTCCGCTCACAAAAATACAGAATGTGATTTTTGAAGCCAGTTTTAAATCTAGAACGATTTCAATGCCACCCTGCAAAATTAACTTACCACGGTCTGAGCAAACTTGCTCTTTCACTGCAAAGAACTTGACAGACACCATTTCAATGCAGCAGCACACGTAGTAGGCTATCCGAAACGCAGCTTAGGCAATAGTGTAACATCGCGGTATTCACCGGCAGATATAATTATTTACTGCAACGGAACCATCCTAGAAAAGTCCACGAAGTACGAAGGCAAATTCATCAGCTGAGCAGACTCGATTGTTACCCCAATGGAGCATATTTGCGAGGTGGATAAAAAGATAACGACAGTGTCTTCTATCCCTCCCAAATCTGAAATCAAAATCGGGCGCAACTTCCCCCAGTTTTGGACTGAGGTTCCCCTAATTTCTGACTCGTTTCCCCCTCCATTTTGGGCTTCTTTCCCCTTTAGGAAAAAAGTTTTGTTAAGATTGCCCAGTAAACAATAGAGGGAAATAAAAAGTAGGGGAAAAGTTTTGATCTAACCTACAACCTTATCAAAACTTCCCCCCTATTTTTCTCTGGGCGCAAGATGCGCCCACCAGGTATAGGGATAGAAGCCAGTGAATAACGTCAAAAAATACGATACCAGGGGCCTAATCCAAAATTAATGACGTCGTAAAAGATTGGCGCGTCGACACTTGACTTTATAGCCCTTAAGCCTTTAATGATTTACACTTAATAGCGACGAACAGTCTCTTCTGAGTTTGTAACTAGTAATAAACTAATCATAATTACACATAATAATCCGTTGCAGTAATTTCGGCACGCACACGATCGGTCGACTCGGCAGAACATTTGACCTATAGATGACCGACATCAGTCCAGCCGCCTATCTCTCCCGTACTAACAGACTTAACAGTAACAGAACTAACAGACTGGCGCAGTAAGCGACGGACAGACTGCTGGTCGCAGTCTCACAGACACACGGCGGAAATCATTACAGACTAGCAACTAGTAGAAACCTAGAAACCTATCAGTCGGGCTCACCAGTGTGGTCGGCCAGGACGATCAGCCAGCCACGTAAATCAGTCTCCTCTATCCAGTGCCGCTGCGGTCGTCCGTTCCAACCGGTCGCGGTCGCCTCGCTGCCGCACACTCGACTGACTGGGCGTGCTGCTGCGTACAGTAGCCTATCCGCCGAGTGTCTGATTTATAATCTCGACTGAGCAGTGAGCGCAGTTGAGCGCCCGAAGCACGCTTTTCTCGTCGTCGCCGTGAGGTGCGCCGACTCTCGCTCGTAAAATTCCCGTCCACGGACTGCGATCCGCAAATGCTTTAACCACCCATCTGCTGTAAACTGTGCGGACGGTATGCACAGGTTTCTATCCCTATGCCTGGTGGGCGCAGCTTGCGCCCAGTGAAAAATAGGGGGAATGTTTTGTTAACAGTGTAGATAAAACGTTCCCCTATTTTTCACTTTCCCCCTATATTTCAATCAACACCTTTAACAAAACTTTCACCCTAGAGAGGAAAATAAGCCCAAAGAAAGAAAGTATTTGAGTCCAAAAGTGGGGGAACTTAAGCCCGAAAGTGGGGGGAAAGTTGCGCCCAATTTTGATTCCAGATTTGTAGGGGGATAAAAGCCACTGACGGTATATGGCTCGTGTTATACAGAGAACCAGGTGCATTTGGCTTAAAAATTATGCAAAAATTAGTAGCTTATAAGTTTACTGCACGATCGAGTACCGAAGGCATTAAATGAACAAGAAGCTCAGCTGTCGCTATGGTGGGCCGACCGTATACCGTTTATATCCGAAGGCCAGCGTCCGACTTCCGGTCGTGGAAAAAACGATATCTAATTGTGAATACAGTTCTATACAGGTTATAGAAAAGTTGCTATGTCGAATGCTAAAATAAACGCTAGAATACAATACGGTCATTCGGTGCGCGTGGGTGATGGCTACAGGCAACAACTTTGCATTCAAAATTTCGGCTAAATCGCTGTAGATAGAAACGTGGTTAATATTGACAGCCTATAGGAACTCGTCATCGCCGTATTCAACGGTACCGTCGCCGACCCCTTACGACGTACCGTTTAGCCACAATACCGCACGATTTGTGTAGGAAAATGCGTAATGACCTTTTAAGGTCATCCAAGGTCGACGATTTTTGTGTCATCTAAAAAGGTTTACGCAACTCATTATTAGTGATCAAAAGCAACCTTGGCCCTATCTCTAACCGTTTTTCAAATACTTTGAAAAACGCACTTTTCCTACTCATCTCCGTTCAACCACAAATTTAAAAATGTTTCCCTTGCACTGAATTGCTGAAATTTTGCGCGCGAAGAGCTGTGATACCGGGATAGTTAATCGTGTAATACGTTTTCCGCTAAGACCCACCGTTTAGCCACAATACATACGTTACAGACATCGCGCGTTCGAGGTTGGTACAGTTAACGCGCTATATAAATTACTTACTTACTTACATATTGACCCCAACGGTTGGCCAAAATGAAATGGCGGACTAAAGACGTGCATAGACTTTGAATGATCCACAACCCTTGAGAGCGTGCAGTGACCGCCTACATCTGCAGCTAGTAGCTCGGAGTTGCGTGGGCCCACGGATCGAGGTATACTTCCATGGCATGGGCCCACACACGCGGCGGCCACAAAAAGGAATCAGACATTTGGTTAGTGAGCCCTGGACTGGACTGTGACGTAAGCCAGACGCACGCGCACTGCTCGGAATTCGTAACATCTCGGAATCTCACGCCGTTCGCTCGCTCTTTGTTATGTAACACAATTTACTCGCGGCCAGTGTTTAGTTTACTACGTCGTGTGGCTTTGTTGGTGTCACATTAAAATGTCTCTCACATGAAAAATCCGCCCGGAGAGAAATAATCACGGATGTTTTTCCTTTATTAAAATATCGCCGGCCCCATAAAAAGTCTCCCCATTACATGATCGCCCCCCCCAAAAAAAAAAGTCTCCCTCGGCCGACGATTTACCGGTAAAAAACCGTCCCGCCCGGGCGGCCGCCGGGCGGGGCGGATTTTCGCCGGCAAATTGTCGGCCGGTGGAGACTTTTCTGGGGCGATTCTATAATGGGATACCGGCCGACGCCCCTGCGAAAACTAAAAGATGGGTTCGAGGCCAGGCCAACATGCCATCTCCAAGGCCAAGGCCAACACTACTAAGTAAGTAAGTAAGTAAGTAAGGTTGCAAATATGACAATTTCATACTGTCAAAAACCAGCTTGATTTATTTCAAACAGTAATGAAACATAGACTTACAAATGTTCAGACAAACATAGTTTCAATGTTTCAGTGGATATAATTCAAACAAATACTAAAAACGAGTGGTTCAAGTCTATAGAGCTGCAAGGACAGCTATAAAACTGAGCAAAAGGTTCGATCTTCAGTCTATCGGAAAACTTTCAGCGACGAAAATGACCGGACTGATTGAGGCAAACTGTTCCAGACCGACGCAGCAGTCGCCGGGAAGATGCGGTCGCCAAATTCGCACAGTGCGTGGAGTGACCAGCGCTGATGCAGGCTAGTTGAAAAGCGCAGTCACCGACGGAGCGAAGGTTTTCGCAAAATATATTTTATTCCAGTTGTCCAATCTCGAAACGGTGGCGTAGCCAGAAATTTCAATTGTAGGGCCTCGTCTCCCTTCCTTACCCTACCTTTTGCCTTTTCGTCCCTCCCCTCTCTCTTCCTTCCTTTTTACCCATTTCCTCCCTTCCCCAATCCTCCCCTCTTTCCCTCCGGTCCTTTCTCTAAAATCCAGCTGTGGATCTGGGGGAGCGCTGTGAGCTTCCCCAGCGGAGCCCCAGCTAAAATCAAATTTGGCGCATTTTAGCTTTAAAAGATGATATCTGGTGGCAACAATTGTAATTATTTTTCCAAAAATAAACTGACCAAATTGGCAAATTTCGTGCAGTTTAAACGTATGCTTGTGTTTTGCCTGGAGGATTGGGGAATGGACCACCTGAGCCCCTCAGGCTACGCCGCTGTCTTGAAATACGGAATAACGAGATGGCATCGTCCTATAATGCGCGTCACTTAATCAGTAGCTTCTCGGATCTTTCCGCAAAGTTTGATTAACTGTTTTAGTGATGACATATGCAAAAACCCCGATAGATCATTCAGCAAAGTTAACAACGTTGAAAACACCTGGTTATAGGCTAGCTACGGAGACTTAAACCCTAAACATCTGTTAAAAATTGCATATTTTTGTCGCCAAAAAATGTAGCTTTTTAAAATTTTTATCACATGCTGAACGGTAGTTCAAGCCATAAAAAACGGCGACTTCTCTTTCCTGTGGGGAAGCCAAAAATTCGACCCCCCACAGTATCAAAACCCCTAGGGGTTTTGATACTGTCAGCTGACCCGATTGAGAAAAAAATTGGCACGGTTAATTACGTCGGCTAGATGACCCCTCACGCAAAATTTCATGTGAATCTGCCCAAGGGGGGCTTCTCGACAAATAGGTGAAATATACGCAAAAATTTTTTATAGCCATGCATATAGCCTACTTTTTTTCCACGTACCTACAGGTCAGACCCCTCAGCGGATTTTTGCACGCAATGGCTCAAACGATGCGGTATCAGGCAAGGGTGTGCCTTTTGAGGGTTAGAAAATTAAAATTTAATATTTAACGTATTTATTAGAAAAATTCGAAAAAATTACAATGGGGCCTATATATGGGTAAAATTAAACAATTCTTTAAACGGCCATAACTTTGGCTGCGTATAAGATAGAGTCGTAATTTTTGGTTATATTGTAAGGTTTTCGGGGTGGCCAATCTAATGGTGTTATTTAATTTTACCACAGACCCTTCCTGGTTGCCATGGCAACGAAATTTGGGACAAAATGGGCTATAACTCGGCTTGTATAAGAGATACCTGCGAGATTTTTGCGCCTGTGAGGGGGGTTTCAGGGATGGGCCACTGAATGCTGCCAATCAAATTTTACCCCTACTGACCCTCGTTGCAATGGGAACGAAATATGGGACAAAATGGTGGGACAAAATGGACTATAACTCGACATAATGTACGAGATATCTCCGAGATTCTTGCATCTAACAAGGGGTTTTGAGGGTGGAGCAAATAAATAATTTTAGTAAGTCTATCATGATTGACTGTCGTTGCCATGGCAACGAAATTTGTAGAATTTTTGCCACAAATTGGCTAGAACTCGGTTAACTACAAAATAGGCTCAGACTTCAGTATGACTTGACTTTATAGACGTTTGTGGTCGGCCATTTTACGCAACGGTCCAATAACTGCAATAATACGATTAGTTAAATTAGCATTATTGAAGTGTTTTCCGGGCCTATATTAAGCGGGTGACGTGTGCAAAAGTAGTTTGTTTATTTATATGGCCATTTTGTGGATATAAAAGGAATTTTGTTCAGTATTGTCAGCAATGCAGGCCAGCGGTGACGTCATG
>Ga0056128_1003630_pt1 | contig 19061 bp, 15 predicted proteins | sample WorMetLIZISLAND2_FD_71113 | JGI IMG/M metagenome (GOLD analysis project Ga0056128, IMG submission 71113) | Marine gutless worms symbiont microbial communities from Max Planck institute for Marine Microbiology, Germany - Olavius geniculatus... ... | reverse complement strand
GGCCCGGTTAGTACTGCGATGGGTGACTGCCTGCGGGCAGGTAAACCATCTCGGTGCGAAGCCTGCCAGCTAGGTCGACTCAGCCTTCTACCCTCCGTGGGACGGTAAAATGAGTAGTAAGTTACGGAAGGTGGGGACCTTGGTACAGCTGACTGGGGTTGCCTAGCCGGCCGCTGAGCCAGCCTGTGTCTGCAGGCCGCACACGGTGGCCGTGCGGCAGGCGGCTCTGGTTAGTGATGAAACGCATTAGAGGCGTGCGCATGCTCGCGATGATGCGCTATACAAATTGACAACCTTTACCTTTACCTTTAGGCAGTGGTCAGTAACTCTCAGGAAAAGTAGTAAAATTGGCACCAACAGATGTAAGATTTTGAAGCTAAAATGCATCAAATTTGATTTCCGCTGGGGTTCCGCCCCAGACCCCACTGGGGAGCTTACAGCGCTCCCCCAGACCTTCTAGCTAAATTTCAGGGACCCTATTTTTAAGGGAAGGGGAGAGAAGGGAAAGGGGAAAAAATAGAGGGGAAAAGAAAGGGCAAGGAAAAGGGGGAAAAGGAGGAAAGGGAGGAGGGAAAAAGGTAGGGAAATAAGAGTTTCCCCACCTGTTCAATCCTACTTTGACCATCCGCGTTAAGCTTTCAAGCGGTTGCTGAGAAAATATTGATCAACTTTGTGAGAAATTTTGCTTGCTGCGAGCACCCTCTAGGCAGACTGCACATACAGCTAAATACTCCGGATTGAGAAGGCAACGTTACATGTGTAGGATGCGACGGTAGATGAGTTGTACAATAAAGTTTTTGAAAAGATCAGTGATGACATGGCAGACGATGCTAACGTTGACGTTTTGCGACTTTTCACTTCCGGTACGTGAGTAACAATATGGAAATAATAATCTCATGATAAATGTTTAGTTTGGAGTTACCTTGCTTACTACTTAAAATTAAAAAGCAGTAAGAAGTTCTCCAAAAACGGCAATAGGTCTATATTGGTCAGTAGTGTGTTATAAACAGTAGGCTACCGTCGATCAGCTTAATTAGTTTTTTTCTTATTGTATAAACGCGGGTGAACATGTATATACACCTTGCTTCAAAAAAAAACAGAACATTGCATTATTTATCATTTTTGTGCCAAAAGTGTAACCAATTTTTAATGTCATACTGTTAGACTTCATGTTCCAATCACACCTAAAAATTATTCTTACACTACGTTGTAAAATATTTTTTTCTGAAAAATCGCATAACCGATGCACCACAACGTGTTTCACAAAAACAACCACTTAATTGTTGATTAATCTGAATAAATTTTTTTTTTACCAAACTTTAGTTACCAAACATAAAAATAATTAAAATACTCGTTTATTACCTATTGTTTGCAGTGACATAAATTTTGACGTAATCGCTTTACGTGAAACTGTACAAAACATCATTTTTTTTTGTTCAAGATAGAAGTACATTAAAAGTTTTAAAACGCCATAAACATGTAATGTAAGGCAAATAAATTAAGCCTAATAAAAAGTGTTTTAAAATAAATAGTACATTGATTAATTTTTATTTTTATTATTATCACTGTTTTTCACTTTTACGTATATTAAAACAATAAAAAGTACATTGTGTGAGGGCAAAATATTAATTCGGCTTTGATAAAATTTTGGACAAAATGATAGTAAAAAGTGACAGGATTTTGGTTTTGCAACACGCATGTGGTTGGCGGTGGCGGTTCTAGCCCGCAATATCTGGGGGCACGGCCCCCATGGCGAGCGCGGTAGCGCGAGCGTATAATGGAAGTCTGGGGGCAGCGCCCCCAGCGGGGTCCAGGGGCAGAGCTAGTGGTCAGGGGACTAAGGGGCAAAGCCCCCCTGAAGCTGAAGCACTTTTGGCTTTTGGACGTTCAACCAAAGCCGCAAATTTGGCTATTTTTCTAAAATTTAAAAACGCAAATATATTAGATATTTGTGTTAACTTTACGAAAAATCATTGATGGCAACGAAACTAGGGAGCCTGGAACAAAACTGGGGGCCTGTGCCCCCGACACTGGCCTAAAACCGCCACTGGTGGTTAGTTAAATCGTAGATCTACGGTACAATAATAGGCGTCTTCGACGTTTATTATATACTGTAAATTTATTATGCACTATATACACTGTGTCCAATAAACGTTCCACTTTTTATTGTCCATATCTTCGCCATATGATAACGGATTTTTAAAATTATTTTACTGGCACATTTTGCGGACAATTAGCAATACAGTAGTTATTGTATATCGCACCACGCCTGAACTGCGTCGCTACACTATCCTGTAAAATATAAATGTACGAAAAAACCAACAATAATGGACAGCAAACGTGTTGGTAAACGAAAGACACTTCAGACAAAAACCACAGTGTACGATGTTGCACTGTGTTAGATCTGTCCCTTTGCATTATTTGGCGTGTTGAACAATGTGTTTGTTTCTGGCCTTCTTGTTTTAGCTAGCCTACCCGTTTATCCGCAGGGGTCACGTTCTCTTCAGTACGTGCATGCTTCATTCTGTCAGTCTCATTTTTTTGGTCGTGCTTCCTTTTTTTCTAAGTCTTCGTTATTAACGTGCCCAATTTTTTGGCAGTTTGTTTTTAAAATTGCCACCAGTATCCTTTGAAAACTGTATTTTTTAAACTAGTGTAGGCCTACGTCGTTAATCAAAGCCTTGTCTCCATTGCTAAACCGCATATTACAATGCCAGTATATTGTTACTGCATGAAAAATTATTATTTGCAATAATATTGTCCGCTTTTGTTTAGCAACATCAAAAATGTACTTGGAACTAAGCACAATTTAATTTTCGCATAAAAATTGGTAAAAACATTTTCAGAATATAATTTTTGCATATGTTTTATTGTGATTTTAGTGATTTTTGACAATTTATGTTTTCACATGGTAGTGTAACGACACAATTAAAGTGTGGTGGGATGTTTAATAATTACCTAATTGTTGATTGTCCAGAGAATGCGTTAGTAAAAGAATCGTAAAAATGGATACATTTTTGGCAAAGTTATGGACCGTGACAAAGTGAGACGTTTTTGGGACATAGTGTACAGACCATCGACTGTTTCTTCGTACCGGTATTCATATATTCGTCTGAGGTGACAGCTAAGAACTTAATAATGCAACAGGCCTGTTGCGTTCGATAAAAATTATTTGTTTTGTTATTCCCAGGTTACGGTATTTAATGACCAATTTTGTCAAAAATTATTCTACCAAATATTTTTAAAAATCTTATAATAATTTATGAAGTTACGGTCGATAATGTCGGGAATGTTTTTGAGAAACAATGCATATTCTCTTTTGTGCTATGTATTGCATTGGATAGACAAAAACATACAAAATACGTAAGCTTTTACTGTATATAAGATATTTTACAAAGTTCGCACATTTCACGCTACGTTTAGATCTAAAATAAATCTTAAATCAACACTTGGTCTATTAAGCAAAAAAAACAAACAATGGATAAATGGCTTTTAAAAACTCAGTTGCGAGGATTATTCTGGCTTTCCTGGCCCAAATAACTCACAGTCGCTGGTTTATTCAGTCTTTTTATACAGGTACACAAGCACATAATTTTATGGGGTGTTTACACGATCCAGCAAACGCCCAGCAAACTTTCAGCAAACTTCTAGCAAATGCCCAGCAAACGTCCAGCAATTCACGTGTATTTTGAATACATTTGCTAGAAGTTTGCTGGATCGTGTAAACACCCTATTACTGTAAAGTTCCTGAGATAAGCTGTTACTTACTTATGACTGCTGTTAACGATTGTGTTCTCCAATCTCTGCAGATAGAGAGCTCGAGCGGGGCAAAGGCGACAGACTTTCCACGTACCACCTGATGCCGAACAGTACAGTCTATGTAGTAGTGCGAGCGAAAGGAGGCAGTTTTCGTTTCACGCAAATGAAGGGACTGATCAGCGTGACTTACGATGAACCGGACATAATCACACTGGATGACTCGCGTGCACCGAGAGCTAAGATGCAGTGTGGACAAGTGATTAGTTAGTAGCGACTTTTTGTTTCAATGAAGTTTTTGTTTGTAAGCTTACCTTTCAATCAGTCAGTCAATCGATCACTTTTTACGCACGACAACAGGTATTGCTGTAGCGCGTCTGTTTGTGCGTCTGTCCGTCGTCCGTCACACGGGTGGATCAGTCAAAAACAATGCAAGCTAGGATCACCAAATTTTCACCCAAATAACTCTATTTTCAAGATCAAATATTTTTTTCATTCATTTGAAAAAGATTACCCCGAGCGAAGGCGCTAAATGAGAGAAGGTAGGACAAATTTGCGATTTTTAGCAAGTCCTTGTATCTTAGAAACGGTGTGAGATAGGGTCTAGGTTACTATTAATGACTAATAAAAAGTCGTAGGCCTACACGCGCTTTCGATTAGCATTGAAAGCAATGATCTTTGATGACCTTGAACACCAAAATAGGGGTTTTATGGATTATTTGGCGATTTTGAACTACAAGATGCATTTCAACAGCGAATAGCGCCGAAATCATTAGAGATAGGCCAAAATAACATTCACATAAACTTTTTAGCATTAAACGTAGATTTCAACAATTTAAGTCTCGATTCTCTAGGTTTGAGGAGGTTTGCGCACGAGTGCATCAAATAGAAGTACTCTTTTAACAGTCGTTATTTTACCACTGTTGGCTCATCTAGCGTGAAAAGGGTTGCAGATAGACAAAGATTTGCTGTTTACCGTTACAAGAACTTTTGACGGGCTTTTTAAGATATCAACTCCTTTTATTCCTTGTTGGCAGACTCCTACTGGAGCATAGCGGTGTCGACGACTTGACGCCACTGCCGGCGATCTGCAGCGAGACGCCAGGCCGTGTGAACGCCGGTGCTGAAGGGCTGGACGTCCCGGGACACGGTTCTCAGCCATATATCACGAGGACGTCCTCTCGGTCTTCTCCATCCTGCAGGCGGGTTGCTCATTGCAGCTACCACGACCCTGTGGTGGTCTTCCTCATATGATCTTCTAGTCAGGTGGCCAAAAATTTGAAGCTTTCTCATGCGCACCAACTTGGAAGCAGCGAAACACCCTGTGATACTTCTCACTTCGGCATTTGTGACATGGCGCGTGTATGGAATGCGAAGTATTCTCCTCTGGCACCACATGTCAAAGGCATCTATTCTGTCTGAGAGTTGCTTGGTCATTGTCCAGGTGTCACAACATTACAGTAGGACGGGCAGTATGTAAACCACGTAGAGACGAACTTTTTTGCTGACAGAGATTGATGACTTCCAAATATGGCGGTCAAGCTGTGTCATACAGTCGCGAGATATCAACGTTGATGACCATAAACGACCTTAAACCCTCAAAATAGGCGATTTTAGTGTTTTTTGCAATTTTCCGCTAGGACTCACACTTTAAAAGTAAAGAAATGGCTGGAGATGAAACAAAACAACCTGCATACGAAATTTTCAACATTAAACGTACTTTTCATTAGTTCAAATTTTGCCGACTACGGAAGCTTCAAACTTGGGTACTTCTACAAAATTGTTATTTCAACGCCGGTTACGCTCTCTGGCGAATGTAAACGAATGAATGAAAATCGTGTCGAATGTCAATTGCTGGGATCGGTGAGCTTAGATTTTGTTCGCAGTGGGCCTTCATACATGCACCGCTGTCACGCGTTCCCTTTGCGTCAGTAAGGCTGTCTTGTATTACCAGACGGTCGAATTTGATTTGAGCGGACTACGTACACGTATTTCGCCCGTAGTACGAATGTGTCCATAGTGCATACAAATCAACGTGATCAATTAGAGCGTATCCGCAGCGGATCCGAACTGACTACGCGCTGCTGTCTGGACTCCGCGCGTATAGTGTGAATGCCGCTTAACAGTAGATTGTCGTTGTTGTTTTTGTTTATGTTGCAGTTGCAAAAGCGTTAGTCAATGCTTGTAATCATTCAGGTCCAGAGTCAATGAGAGACTACTGTCGCGCCGAAGTGCAGAAGGGTCGCTACAGGTTCTCTTGCCCGGAGCGCGACTGCAGGATGGTTTGGGAGTGGTTTCTGGTTCGTCACGTGGCAAACTTCGACGACGCGACCAGATCGCAGATCGAGCGGAGCGTGACGGAGAACTACATCCGTCAGGCTCATGGCTGCCAACAGTGTCCCGGATGTAAGACATGGTGTAACCCGGTTAACGCGGGGGTCGTGAGACTTCGCTGTCCGGCATGCAGTGCGAGTGACAAATCCTACGACTTCTGCTGGGCCTGCCAGCGCCCGTGGAAAGGATCCGGCGTCCTCTGCTGTGGAAACGAGGGCTGCGATGGGAGAGACCCACGGATCAAAATCCTGGCTGTTGCGGAAAGGATCATCATCGACAACGTTTCCGGATGTCCGAGCATCCGCGCTTGTCCGAAGTGTGGACTGCTCATTAATCATGTGACGGGGTGTCGGCATATGACGTGCAGGTCTCCATGCAACGCGGAGTTTTGTTTCATATGCCTCAGACGATGGGGACCGGGATTGCACCGCTTTGGTCCTTGCCAGGTCGCACCCGTCCAAACCACTTTCACCGACCCCACGTGGGATCAGCGTCCGAGGATTTCGGAGCAGCGCCCGAACAATAGTAATTACAGTTCGTGTGCCATTCTATGATAACAGCCTCATCACAATCACGAACTAAAACTACCGGAACGGTTCAATGGTGGCGGGCAAAACCAAACTGCGATTTGATCTGCATTCCACAAGATGATGGCCTCAATCATGACTTCACAAGACTGTTATACAAGAACTGCTATTAACTCAGTAACACTAACATTAGCTTACTTGTAATATCTGTTTTATTATTTTACAAACCGTAATAAACAGTTAAGCCACAAACAAAGAGCAAACATGTTACTTGTCCAAAAATCGCATGAAACCATCTCCAACGAATCAGCAAAACATTAATGTAATTTCAGCGTAACTTAAACAACAGGAAACATATCTGGTTAATGCAAAACAGCAGGCAAGTCATTAAGCTTACGTATATTGTCATTTTGTTTCATAACAACAAACATACAGAATAAACGACATTGTCAAAATATTGTATCAAAAACATAACATCTGAATAATTATCCATGATTTGCTTTTAAATGTGTTTTTTGTAATTGTTTGCTGCGAACTTATTTTTATTTTATGTTTGTTTTGAAAAGAAAACACTTTGACAATTTTTGTTTTGTCTCCTCCTTTACCCTGCCGCCGTGCCACGACGCTACTGCAGCTGAGAAACTCCCGCACTGAGAATCGTTCACACCAGTTTGGGTTTTCCAACGTGCCTTTTTGTTTTCGAGTTAGCAGCCCGTAGACCTACAGGACAGACAGACACGCGGGCGGACAGGTAAGATTTTTAATGCGGCCTATTAGGACGCTCGCACTGCTGATAAACGACGTCTCACGCTGTACGTTGCCTACTCGTACACTAAGAAGCAGTTAACACTTAACAGTTCGTTCGTTAATATCTGCGAATCGAAGCACGGCACTGGTACAGTTAGCAGCGTCACAACAGAGGAAAGAAAAGGAGGAGGCAATTAGTTTTTTTTAATTTTGGGCTCTCGGGACAGATTTTCGTTTAACAATGCAAAATTTGGGAATGTAAACCATTTTGAGGGGAAAATCTAAAAGCAAAATAAAAGTGTTGAGCGGTCATAATCTTTTGCTGCAACAGTCGGAAAATTGCAACTTCCAGTACCGCTTACTTTACGATGCCACCGAACGCAGTTGATGCCGTAACAGTTACGCCGTGTTCAAAGCGACGGAAACAAACTAAACTAAACTGGCGGCGGCCGCCATCTTGGATTTTTGCACAAACAGCAATAACTCGGCCGCCAATTGACGTAGATGAATGAAATTTTGCAATAATGCAGACGGCTGCCACCGAAAATAGAACATTTGACCAAAATGGACAAAAAACAATAAATTCAAGATGGCGGCGGCCGTCATTTTGTATTTTATTTATCGCTCATAACTTGTTTATTCTTGCACGTATTTGCACGAAATTTGGCACGTGTATTACGTTTGAGGTCCAACATACAAAAATGCCAAAATATTGAACAAAAATAAAATCCAAGATGGCGGCGGCCGCCATCTTAAATTTTTGCACAAACAGCAATAACTCAGCCGCCGATTGACGTAAATGAACGAAATTTTGCAAAAATGTAGACGGCTGTCACCGAAAATAGACCTTTTGACCAAAATGGACAAAAATAATAAATTTAAGATGGCGGCGGCCGCCATTTTGAATCTCATCTACCGCTTAAAACTCGTTAACTATTGCACATATTTGCACGAAATCTGACAAGTGTATTACGTTTGAAGTCCTACATACATGCATGCCATAATATTAAACAAAAAATAAAATCTAAGATGGCGGCAACCGCCATCTTGGATTTTTGCACTAACAGCAATAATTCAGCCGCCAATTGACGTTTTGCAGCAATGTCGTCGGCTGCTGCCAGAAGTAGATCATGTGATTAAAATCGACAAAAATGATAAATTCAAGATGGCGGCCGCCGCCATTTTGAATTTCGTTTATCGCTCATAGCTTAGTTGCTATTGCACATACTTGCACGAAATTTCATATGCGAGCTAAGTTTGACGTTTTACACATAGTTAGGCCTATACCATAAAATCGAACAAAAATGAAATTTAACATGGCGACGGCCACCATTTTGTTTTTTTAACGCAAAGCATAACAAATCAGCTGCCGACTGAAAAGGTTTATAAAATTTTGCAGGAATGTGGCTATTTGCTACTGGAAATAAATCATGCGACCAGAATCGAGAAAAGTAGTAAATTCAAAATGGCGTTGGTCACCATTTTAAATGTCGTTCATCACTTATAACTGCTTTTTCACGCATTTGCATGAAATTTGGTATATAGACTAAATTTGCGGTCCCACATACAGGCTTGCCATTATATTAAACAAATAACAAAATCCAAGATGGTGGAGGCGGTAGTAGTTGTTTTTGTTTCTGTCGTTGTGTACAAAGTAACTGTTCAGTGACTTTTCAAACTTCAATAAAACCGCAAATATTATATATATAAGAAAACTGCAAGCAATTTATTTAATGTTGTATAAGCGCTGATGTAAAACGGCAACAATCAAAAAGTATAAGCACGAACATTATGCATTAGCTTAGACATTTTATATCTGGCTACTGAGAACAGATTAAATGTCTAAGCTAATATATTAGTTTGTGCTTATACTTTTTAATTTCTGCCGTTTTACATCAGCGCTTACACAACATTAAATGAATTGATTGCAGTTTTTTTATATATAATTATAATGTTAATGGAGCGATGCAGTGATTGGATAAAAGACGTTTTCGGGCACTTCTGCACTCTACACTTTTCATTCTTCTACATTCTAATTAATAGGCTGCTTTTCTAACAAGCAGCCTCCAAACAACGTCCGCGGTAGGCGATTACGGGTGAGAGATGAGAGCCTATTCATCGTCTTACTCCAACTATACTTTTCTTCAAACATCGCACATCAGTCTTGACTGTAATTATGCCCAGAAATATCAATGTATTTCACGGCGAGTTATTTCAGGCTGTACGGCCTCCTTTTCACAGTTAGGCTACATCAGTATACACTTTATGTATCATCGTGTCTATCACTGTGAACGCATCGTTAAGTTGCTGACCACTAGAAGACCTGTTAGACAAATTAATAGATGGCATTCGCCGACTGGTGAGTGAAAATGTCTCCTTTTCTTATTCTCTGTCTGTCAAAGCCCTTGGAATGGATACAATAAGGTAAGATTTGCGCAAATACATCTTAACTAAACGTAAACTGAACACGACGTGGTGTTTGTTTCACTTGAATAATGTGTATCTTTAGTAGGCTAAATTGTTTTATTTTGATTATTGCAAGTATTAAGATTAACCAAGTTTTTCATAGTAAGCATGTCGAAAGTTTTGTCATAATATCGCAACAAAAACGATGTAAGTTTTGAAATCTGTAATTAATAAATTTGCTTAAATTTCAATCCAAAACCGTAACTGAATAGTAAATAAACCGATATTCGCACACTCATGCACGGTATATTTATGTCACTAAAAGTAGCAACTATATACCTAAATAAAAAGTATTCTTTTTTGTTTTTTATAATAATGCACATATTTCCAGAGATGAGTATTGTTGTACATTACAGGTGTGCATAAAGGGTTTGCAAGTTGTAATAACCGACAAAGTCTTTGGGTTCTTGAAGCTGGTAAAACGTGCAGATTAAATGCAGGTAAAAAAAGGGCATTGTCTCTAGATTGACGTTTGTGGAGCTTACCGAACATGTCTTGAATATCGTGATAATTATATCTTAGACTACTCTGTAGTTAACGGATAAATAAGTCCGCAAAGCAGAGCAGGTAGCACTGCTGCAGTTGCTGCGGCAACTGGTCTCGTGCTGATGCACGTAGATCAGTAGTAGCAGTAGTTGCCAACGATCTTTCCTATACAGATGTCGTAAGGACCAACGTAGTCGCGGTGATGGTAGCGTCGCCCGTTGTAGCAGTACGGGCAACTGGTGACTGCGACAATGACAACGATGATGACGATGATGATGGTGACTATTATGCCTGCGACTGACACTCCGATTGATGCTTTTCCGAAGTTTCTGGCACTTGCTGGGTCTGACGTAGCGGAACTGCTTGCCACCGCTACACACGAGTGCCACGCACAATGGCGCCGCATACGAAGCAGCCTAATTCGTTTCATCGGTTAATGAAGTCATAAAATTGTCATCAAATTTTGTGCTACGTTCGCTGAGTCACCAACAAAGCGAACACAGTGTAAGCTGATCTGAAATGTGAATCCCAATCTAGTAATTTTTTTTCTATTTACATCGCTGTGATACGACCACGCAAGCACACAAACCTCTGCATCAAGTTTAAAACTTAATTTTTCAATTTTTGGGTTTGGAGAGCAACTGCCTATACATGTATGCACGGTGTTTTGCTAATGGCCTACATTGCTATGTGATGCTGTTTACACCTTTATTTTAGAAAAAATTTCAGACATTAGTAAAACACTTGAGGCAGACTGTATGAATGCCAATCAAAAAAGATGCTCCCATGCTGTTATCAACGAAATGTTTGCCAGAGACTGTAGTTTTCGGCGATATAATAAGTTTCATGCGGCTATTCGCTACGGTTCTTGCGTGCGGAGGTGTCAATAATTACAGTGGAGTGGTCAAAGGCGATCAATTTTCTATGCCGTTAGTTGCCTTGTTTGCCGAACTTTTAAAAATTTAAACCAAAGTTGTCGTAAAAGCTTACGACAAAATTATTCACGACGGCCTAACGTTGTTGTCGCGCGTGTCATGAGCATTAAATCAAATTTCTTCTTGTGTACAGTTTTCACAACAATTTTGGCCTGATTTTTAAAAGTTTGGAAGACAAGGCAACTAAAGGCATTGAAAATTGGTCGCCTGTGACCACTCGATAACTGCCAATTACGCTCGTATTTACGCCTAGGCACGCAAAAATATGGGTTATTTCATACCGTCGGGCAATATTTAATACTAAACTTGTACAGTTTAGTGTACAACAACAACAGCAGTTAAACGCTTCTTATTAAAACGTTTACTTTTCCCAAACATTACCAAAAAACTGCAATCAGCAGAAGTGACTGGCTTATATACTGACTTATGTAATGAATTATACTGACTGGCCAGGATGAAAGCGATGAGTCCAAAGAGCCAGTTGCAGCACCAGAAGACGACGCAAGCGAAGACGATGTGTGCAACGAACGACTGGGCAAGCTGTATATTGGTCTGCTGTGGCTGTGGACCTGGCCCGACCATCACCACTTGTGGTTGCTGGGGAGGTCCTCCTGACATGGGGTACTGTGGAGCCACGTATCCGGGCTGCGCAGAATACCCAGCCACCGGCGGTTGTCCTCCGTAAGGTTGTCCGTACGGAGGCGCGGTAGCGGCGGGAGCGTACGGAGGTAGAGCTTCGTTGGCGCCGGAAGGTGGAAGTCCAGGATAACCGGCTTTACTGTCCATGTTTTACTCTATATCTTTGTAGCTATAATACTACCATAAACAGAATAAGACACTGCGTTGCCGTTGCGAATACGAAAAATGACGCATTTTACTAAACGCTTGCAGTTAGCTGCAGTTCGGAATTCCCAAAAACTAAGTTACGAAACAAAATATAGGCCTATGCATTTTATGCTTACGTACGTTTGCCCAAATTTTCGTTATCTCGTATTTTATTGGAGTGGACCAGAAACAGATTTTACTAGCATAAATTTTGTAATTAAACTATCATTTCCTATAAAGAAAGCGAAATCTATTTGCCATATCATGCCAGTCAACAAAACGGTCAACGCATACACAAAGTTAATTTTAAAAAAGCACGCTACCCGTCAGAAAAAAAATTTACAAGTGCTGGCCAGTGGCCACTTACGATAATTATAATGATGGTCATTTTTCATAATTTTGGTACCAATCGAAAGCACATATAGTTGCCTTTTCAACTTAACAGTATCTTGCACCGTTTCAGAAATAGTGCAAATGTGTTGCAGTTAGAAGTAACAGGTGGTCACGAATCACGATATATCAACTTTGAAAACAGGCATTTACGGGGAGAAAATCTCTGCGGCTAACTTGGAAATTAGCATTTCGCAGAATTTGCCTAGGATATCTATTACACATCATAAAATAAATACTGAAGTATTCGTTAAATTTGTCCACAGTATATAACAATGACTCAATGATAGCAATGGTATTTGTAAAATATTACATTACGCTTTAGTCGAGCATGATGTTACTGAGCAAGTAGAAACCTGTTCACAAATAGGCAAACAAACGTTTAGCAAAATTGTACTTACACGTAGAACTTGTTAGATCAGTTACCGTCGATTGCCGACTACACCATAAAAACCATTCACTGATATCGAGATGGCTCTGCTCTGCCAGGATACATAGATAGGCTCAGTAGCATAGTGGCGTCGCGGCACGGAGAAACAGGGGAAACGACCCCTCCAACAAATGTTACCTGTCAGAAAAGTTTGTTTCTTTTGTCCAAAGCAGAACAATTTTGCGGCTAAAAATACCCCATTTTAAAGACATTTAAAAGCAAAATTGAAATTTTTAGCATCTATATTTCCACTCTCGGAAAATTGCAACTCCATGTCCCCAATCTTGTTAACCCACGATTCTGCTGGCAACAGTGTTGTTAACGGATACAATTTGAATAGTACGGTTATGACGCTGCGCGTCAGGCCTATTGAACTGCGCTCATTACGAAAACCAGATCATGCTTAATTGTAGTAATTACCAACAACGTCCGTCTGTCATCGACTGGGATCGTAACTGCCTACTGGCTGTAAGCAGGTGACATTTGGCATTGACGATGATTGCGATTATTATCTTGCAACAACGCAATTGTTCATGCCTATCTCATGTAGCGTACTTTTATTTTCAGTTACCTCTGTTTAAGCGTTTAAGCGTGTTTTCTACTAATCTGTGTGTTCATTATTTTGCAACTGTGCAGTGTAAATGCAGTGTTTTTATTCACGAACTCCCATTGAATAAATGATTGAATGCATCATGTTGGTACCGCAGTATAGATGTAGGCCTATCTACCTTATCCTGCATCTTCTGACCAATGTTTTTGTTATTGTTATTGACGCACTGTTTTCAAATAACGTGATATTTTTATTTTTATCATATTTTTTGTTAGATACACATGGCATACACATACGCCGAGAAAGTTGAACCACACATAATTTACACAACCCACCGCATCTTGTTTCATGCGTTCGTACTGAACAACTTGCAACGATTTTACTAAATACAGCACAGCGTCAAATGTTGTCTCAAAAATTAAATGTGCCTGACGTGAGAAATTAAGGCTTGTCTGTCGCTAAAATTTTGCCGACGTAGTTAGATGTACGCGTTTCCAGACAGACAACCGTCGTACTGATGAACTCAACAAATCATTCATATTCGGTGCTGCCAGCATTAGTTTGATGAGTAAGCTGATTATCAAGCTGACAATATGGGCTTATATTTTCGATTTGTTGCAACGCACTCGTCTGACGAGCATTGACGCTGCATTCATGTGAGCTATTGCACTGCGTGTGGCCCACATACTCGATAAGCCTACAGAATATACGTACACTGTATTCGCATTCAGCATCACGCCTCGACAGGACTGCAGCAATTAATGCTAATGATACTCAGTGGCAACAGTCACGTTGAACTTTACCCGCTAAAATACAGAATTTTTACACTCTAAAATCGCAAAATCAAAATGCAGCGAAAATAGGCCTATAATGTTTGTACTTGTGTCATGTTTTATCTACATTATTTGCTTTATCTATTTTTCTGTCTGCGTTTGAGGCTGTAGGCCTATGTAAATTACTTATGTTTGAAATGACGATTATTTATAATATGTGTACGAAGTAAAGTGCTAAAGTTACGTTTGCTCTCTACATAAACTCCAAGTTGAGTATTCATAACTAAGAAGTCAACAGTGAGATTACAATACTGACTTTTATTACGCGCCAGCAATAAATGCCGATAAAGACGCATGCATAGCTCGCACAACAACACACAAGTGCTTTACAACGCACGAATGCAACAAACCAACAACGATAACAATAACGTTTTAAAGCAACAATACAACTCAACGATATGAACAATGTAAGTATCGAAGGCAAATTAGTGATAACGTGAATGAATCAGTAGAGCTTCGAAACCATCACACACTGTCGGTGATCAAAAATTATTCAAATTAACCAGCTCACGCAAAAATAATATAATATGAAATAATACTCGTCACGTGTTTGCGAAAAATGTCTATTAACTTTAATAACGCTTAAACTTACACATGACACAAGCACACATACTGATGCCATTCTAAACTATCAGCACCTCCCATTTAACCTTACTGTCAGTGGCTATTTTGTTATCCGATGATCATCATCTTCATTAAAATCATTTTTGTTCAACCAAAAAAATACCAATGAAAGTTTGCAGCAACAAAAGTAAACAATATACGTGCCAGGCTTATCCCAGCATTAATAGCAGCTGTAGAAAAAGTGTTAACAAATGACATGTTTCTTACATTTTATGTCATGAAATGTCGTCCAGTGACCTAATGAGTATGATAATCAGTAGAACATGCGCCCTGATTCTTTCTGAGACTTTGGCGCTTTATAAATCATTTTACTTACCTACTTATTTATAAGATTTGACAAGCACACAGAGAAGAACACCTAAGCGCGCGCGCACACACACACACACACACACACAATAAGAACATCGTGACAACCTGCCTGCATGTTTTTCATGCAATACACACTCAGATAACAACACATTGGGTGACGTCAAGATTCCCCAGTCTAAAAGACCGACATACATGCCTTAGAATTTCTGAACTTTGGTCTAAGATCCTGGTCATAGACTAGTTTCAGCAAAACTGGACTTCATCCATTCCCTCGCTTCGACCGATGAGCAGAAATCTACATTCTGGATTACAGTGTTTGAATTGTGAAAAATTAGCTGGGAAAGTTGAATTTTTCGACGGTCAGAGCCCAATCAAAATTGTGATGTAATTTGTATGTATGTAGTATATAGCTGACTCCCCAGTGCATAATTTGACAATGTGTTAGGGGGTTGAGAAAGCAGTTTGGGGGGGGGGGTTTAACCCCCAGCCTCCCGGCAATTCAAACACTGCTGGATTAGCTTCTGTTCGAGAATGACGTTTCAATAGCTTCCGCCTCTATCAAACCCAAACTCTACTACTTAGATTTGTTGTGGACTTGTGGAACAACAAGCTGTACAATAAGCCGTAGTCTACAACATCTCGGCATGGTTTTTTGCGATCTTTTTAGATTTGCAGCATGCATCTTGCTGCAAATTTGCTGTAAATGCAACAAAGCGAACCAAGTGGAGTATGGTCTTCAGCAATAACGGCATCACAACACTAAGGAGTAAAGACAGCTTGAAACGCAGACGTACCACTTCATCTCTCATCATAAAACCAAAACATCCCGTGCTTTGGGTTGTAATCTGGCGAGAAAGTAGCGACGGGGAATACTTTGTTTTATTTTCTAAATTGTTCTTTCACGACGTAACGTGTAATGTTACAGAAGAGCTCAATGTGACACGCTGAATTGTAACGTGAGAAGTGACGTAAAATTACTGCAGCATAACAGATGCGACCAGTTTTGTTTCAGTGAAACCCTGAAAGCAAACAAAACTGCACCAATAATTCTGAGGATTTAAATAAAAATTTTAGACACAAAGGTTTTTCGGGGACAGATGGCAGCCGGAAGCACATGAATTTTCCCGTCCAACCAGCAGCAGTAGCAGGGACTGGAAGACGTTTCACGAGACGACGCATTGCTTGAAGCCGGACGAGCACTTTCGTGGCGACGCGATGGCCGCCGTCGAGGACCAGCCTAGACCGGATGCAGACGACAGAGGACGGTCGAGGTAGTAGTCGAAGTCGGACGACGAGTCGCTCGAACTGCTCGAACACGTGCTACATCCGTGACGCTCGTCCCACGCCGCTGCCGCTCGCAAGTACCGCTCTACAGCCTCGCTCATCAACTGCCCCCGACCACTTCCGGTCCCGACGCCATCTTGGTTTATGACGTCATTTGAGGTGGTCTGTGCGGCGGTGGAGACGACGTCACGTGGTCGGTGTCCGCGACTGTGTGGTGAGATGGCGGAAGTAGTGGGGTCGATGCTGTCGGAGGAGTAGCCGCTACAGCGCAGCGCGTTGAGGTCCCCGTGTGGTGCTGGCGTGTCTGACGCGTAACCCTCCACGCTCCGTGCCACCGTGGTCAGTACTCGGCCCCGTGTCTTGGCCCGCCCTGGCTTTACCCGTCGACGCTGATGGTTCGCCGGCCTTGGCATTGGTTCGAGTCGTCCCGGCGAGAGTGTCGGTAGCGGCCTCCGACGTCTGGAACTGGTAGAAGGACCAGCGGTAGAACCGTGGGACGGATGACGTGGTCGTGGTTTGAGCCGGGGGTAGACCTCTGACTGGTCAGAGTCCTCGTCATCGTTGTCGTCCTTCTCCAAGTATCGACTTGTTGACCCACGTGACACCAAGCCACGCCCATTACCTACCCTGGCTCCGCCGCTCACCGTCACGTGACTCCGCCGCCGCGATGACTCGGCGCTATCTTGCGAGCAGTCGGCGGCCAAGTTGCTGCCGCTACCGTCTGGCGAGTGATGGCGGAAACACGCCGCAGCTGCAGCGTGAGCGTGGCTAGTCGTGTTGATAGCCGCCTGACGGCTGATGACGTTGTTGTCACGTGACGCTCCTGCCAGGCTGTCACTTGACGCCGACACGCTGATCACGCCCCCTCCGATAACGTTATCGGTCACGTGGTCGGCGCACTGGGCGCAGTAAATGGCGCCGTTACTTGGCACGAACGTGCAACCGATCAGTGATCTGCGATTGCATCATGTCATTGTCATGTACATCATCAAAAGTTTTGGAAAGGTCACACTATCCGTGTTTCACAGAAAAAAAGTTAAAATATGATCCGCCACATATGTTTAATATATTCTACTTCCAATGGGACTATAGTCCCCATAGACTAATCAGTACAAACTTGAATTTTATAATTTTGGAACGGTAAAATGAGTAGTAACTCATTCACATATGCACACGGTGGCCGTGCGGCAGGCGGCTCTGGTTAGTGACGAAGGCGCATTAGAGGCGTGCGTATGCTCGCGATGATGGGCTATACAAATTGACAACCTTCACCTTCACCTTCTTCAACACGGAGTAAGCTACAAGAGTCATGTTCAGTTGACAGTTGTCTATGTCATAAATCCCCATTTACTGACAATAAAATTGTCCACCATGGTAACAGTAAAGTCTCTCTAGAGCTAATGACTCATAAGATGGCGCTGATCTCTTTTTTTGCACTCAGCAGACACTACTTTTCACTTTGGTACTGGGGATACGTCAATAGTGCATCGCGCTGTGTGCCCGCTTACTTCCGAGCTTTCCCTAGTACTCATTTAACCTTCCACGGAAAGAAGGTCACAATGAATTGAACTGGGTGGCTGGGAACAGACTGGTAGTACACCACAAGAAGATGTCGGTCGGACCTGTGGCAGTGTTGACATGCAAAGCAGGCGTCAGAAGCGTGCCAGTGCAGACCGTCGAATGCCATGTGACCCTCGTCGACACGTATGGGTCTGAGGCATGTGACACACTGGTCGGCATGGCAGCGCTCGTAGCAGTCGCAGCAGTAGACGTCGCTGCAGGCGGCGGGAGCTGTCGTTTCAGCTCGTCTGTCATCGTCCTCCCTGCTACGCACGACATAGCGCAGTCCACCCAGCGAAGTGCCGCAGTCCGTGCAGACGAAGTGAGCCATATGCCAGCTCAGACCCTCCGCCTCGATACATTCGTCACTAAAGATTATCTACACGTCAGCATTCAGCATCATCAGCTTAGTTACCGTTACGAATTATCTGTCAGATTGTCTTATAAATCTACATCTTGATATTTTGAGTGCGGCCGCCGTGGAATAAAAACGAAAGCAAGAACGAAAGACGACTGCGTCGTGGGTTAAGAAAGCAAGAAAGCAGAAAATTGCAATTTTCCGACAGACAGCTATAAATTTCCGATCTATTTTTATGAATGCTCAAAATTTCAATTTTGTCCACAATTTTTCTTTAATGGAGAATTTCTAGCCCCAAATTTCATACGTATAGAACAAAAGTTACCGACCGGCTAAAAAAAATTACAGGAAGAAGCAATTGCCCGCTCCTTGGCACCACTGCTCAGACACCACCGATAAAAGACGCGAAATACAATACAATACAATACAATGGAAAATTTGCATTCAAAAACTGACAAACACACTGTCAGTTTAATCTAGCACATAAACTAAAAAGAACTGAAACGTTTAAAAAAAAAATGAAATGAGAGATACTGAGAATAGAAATAGTCTTAAATGTAAAACTGACAAAATTCGAAAAATGAATGAAGTAAAGACAACTAAAATAAGAAAAAAAACTGAAAAGGTAAGAAATGAAGAATAATAAT
>Ga0056128_1003628_pt1 | contig 19062 bp, 12 predicted proteins | sample WorMetLIZISLAND2_FD_71113 | JGI IMG/M metagenome (GOLD analysis project Ga0056128, IMG submission 71113) | Marine gutless worms symbiont microbial communities from Max Planck institute for Marine Microbiology, Germany - Olavius geniculatus... ... | reverse complement strand
ACGTTGCATAAAACATGACCAACAAAGTTCAGTAATGTCACTCACATGACAACAAAACTAAGCAAAATATCAACAATCTGGCTTTGTCAAACTTAAGACAAATTGTGCCATAGTTTAAGAATCTGTAGTCACTTGCCATCTCTAATTATAGATAGGGAGCGGACAGGCTTTTACAAGAAATTTGAGCTAATGCTCACGAGACATGCGAAAGCCTATAGCAGTTCCGGTTCAGTAGTTTAGCTAAAAATTAAGGTGTTCACGCTAAGTTAATACACAAATACCAAATTCTCTACCTGGATCGCATAACGATAGTTCTGTGGCGCCATCTTGTGAATGATATAGGCTTGTGTTGCAGCCCAAAATCACCAAAAAATCCATTCAAGGACACTGAATTCGGCACCAATCGAGAGCCAGTGCATGACTTCCTATTAGTGATTAAAAGTAACCTAGGCCCTATCTTGCACCGTTACAGAGATACAGTGACTTATTGGCCAAAAATTGCAAATTTGGCCCACCCCCTCTCATTTAGCGCCCTCGTTCGGGGTGACCCCCTTCGAACTTAAGGAAAAGCTTTACGGTTCCTAAAACTAGAGTCTTTCGGGCAGCCAACGTGAAGATTTGGTGATTGTAGCTTGCACCACTTTTGACTGATCCACCAGTGAGACAGACGGACGGACGGACATAATTGCGATGGCTAAGATGCGCTGAAACAATTTCTACCACTAGAGGTTTCACAACCTTGACAATGACCTTAAATCTGGTCACATAATATACTGGTGATAATTACCAGTTATCAACTGTCACCTATACCTTTCACTACAATGCTCTAAAAGTTCATTCACACGTCAAATTTAATTTGATTTTGAAAAAAAAAACTGCTGTAGACGTACAAACTTCGTGACACAGAACTGAGTCTTGACACTTTCAAACGTCAGCTGAAGACACACTTTTGGGAGAAATATTGCTGACGACAAAATGTATTCAGCGCATTAGAGATTTTCTTCAGTATGCGCTATATCAATTTACACTTTACTTACTTACTTACTTACAAACACAAGGACAGAGACCAGCTTTATTAGATCAAAGCAGTTGAGGAATCGACCTTAAATTAGAGCTCAAATAAAATGTTACTTACTGAATCTTCCCGGCCAATTTTTGCCTTGGCAATCAGCTGTTCCGTCACCTTTCTTTTGCGCTGGCTGTCTTCAAGCTGTCTGGACAAGTCTTCTAACTTACGCTTCCGCTGAAACAAAAAATTTCATGTATATCATTGCTAGGTAAAACTGCAAAACACACAGCATGTTTATATGTGAATAAGCCTAATACAAGCTCATGAAGTCACAAGCAGGGTTCCCAATGTAGTCATCAAATAAAATCCAAGGACATTTAAAGACTGCCAACATTAATTTTCTAGGACTAATGTCGACAGCATAAATACACATCATCACAGCTTTTGTAGCCACTGGTATCATGGCATGAGAGCAAGAAACAATTGCCCACCGTAAATTTTTAGCTGTCAAAAATAGTCCAAAAATCTACTTCTGGTCCAAAAATTTTCGTTCAAAAACTTTCATCCAAAAATGTGAAATTCGGGCTTTAAAAACTCCCGTCTTAGGAAAATTTAAGCAGAAATAAAATTGTGAGCACCAACAACCTAACCTATCCGAAAATGGCATCTGTCTGTCGGAATGCTGTCGTAAATTTGCATCGTCTGTCAAAAAATTGCATTGTCTGTCGGAAAATTGCAAATTCCTGCCATGCCTACTTTTCTGGCCCATGTTTGTATCAATCAGTTTAATAAGAGACTAGTGTATTCACACTCTGTCCAGCTTTGCTGGGAAATGCCCAGAAGTAAACGGATGTTCCGATCTTGTCCGTATCAACCATCCCATCGTCAACGAGTCCCTGCAGTATTTCCTTTACAGACATCGATGTAATTCCCTTCTCCTTCTGACATAGCTTTTCCAACTCTTTCAGCTGAAAGAAATCTTTCTGCAACAAAAAATGGAAAAGCTGCTTATATTTTAATGTATGGGATAAGTCCTAAAAAGTTCCCGTGTTTCCGGTGTCCATCCATACATAGAAAAAAACTTGCATCCTTAAAACTGTTACTGTATCTTCAAAAATGAGAGTGCAGTTTTTAGTATGCTTTCAAACATACTTTCTAAAAAAATACTGAACATTTGCATCACGTCGGGAATGTTGCAGTAACTTTGCTTAGGTTCTTGTGAGTACTACATGGCATGTCAGTTTGATTTATTAACGATAAAAAAATTTTCACCACCCCCGTTCCTAGTTTTTTGTAAGCTGCAGCCAAAAGCACAGGTTTTTAGGCCTAATCAATCACAAAAGAAAAACACTGTAGCTCTGCCAAAAAAGAAAATAAAACCAAACAGAAAAGTTATAAAATGCAGCATACCCAGAACAGAATGACAGAACATCATATCTGTAAATTTCTCTACCAAAACGTCCTAACTACAAAGTCCTGCAAAAAAAATTTAATGCATGATGTCATAATGTTACATATTTATCTCATTACAAATTTATAAAATATACCAAGTAAATCATACATTATTTATTGACAAACTGTAAAACAACATTAAAAGCTATAGGAAAATGCATCATGTAGAAAGTTTGTTTCAATTTTCTCAAAATCTCATCGACGACAAACAGGATAACCTCTATGAGACCTTTTCATAGAAGAAGTCCATCATACGGCTTCTCTTTTCCTCCACACTCAGGCCTTTCTTCTTAGACTGAAAACACATATACACAGTTTCACATATCTTAATAATAATAGTAATAATAATAATACAATTTCTATAGCGCCATAACATTCTAAAATACAGAGGCGCTGCTGTCAAGTTACGCTACAGGTATGCAGTGGCTATGGGTAATAAGCGGATATGCGAATCTGCAGATGTGGCAACGGGTAAAAGGTGGATAAAATCTGCGGATGCTAAGTGCGAATGTGTGGCTAAAAGACAGATATGCGGATAACAGTTGTCACGTACATTACCAGTCATGAAAGTTGTAGAGTTTTTCAATCATTCCCAGTAGTTATATTAGGTAACGTTTCACTCCGTAATGAACTGCTCAGTGGGCGCTTTATAGGCGGCAGTCGTTTGAAGTCTGTCGCTGTGAATTTCTTCACAGTTCACACTCTCCATAAGCCTAGACAGTCAATGGCCCAATTCCTGGTTGCGAATTCGTCTAAACATTTACTCCGAAAACAAAGGTGTGCTTTGTCACTTCACGACGACTAGGTCTATGCACAAAGACAACATACAACGACAACGACACGCAAGAATGCACGACGAAGCACAACAATGAAGCGAGACGTCGACATAAGATGATGATGCAATGCGGGACGATGACGCGCAGAGACGATATACGAGGACGTCGCGGGACGACGACGCAGAACGACGACGTAACCAGGCCTATGATGATGACGATGCATGACATACGACGACGCATGACAACGCACGATGATGACGTACAGTGACATCGCGCGACGACTAACGACAACGGATGACGACAACTAAGTGCAGCAGAAAGTGGTAAAAGTTACTACTGTAAACCCAGATTTGCCAATTCACGATTTTAACTCGAACGATATGCAAAGTACGGTAATTTCAGTAACGTGCCAGTCACAAAGCATGGCGCCCAGACTGCGGCGCCAAATTAATACAACGGTTATTGGTCCCGAGGCGTAGCCGAGTACGATGGGTAAAAGGCGGATGTCCTCCGCAACAACATCCGTCTTTTACCTGTTGCCACATCCGCAGGTCCTTTTTTACCATCGTCCGTATGCAGTTCTGAACACTGTTACTACCCAAATTTGGGCTAGCCATACCCAACTAAGTTTTATTATACTAAGCTAGATGTGGGCGTGGCCGTAAACTAGCCTACACTATTATCAGAGCTATCGATAACGCGGACAACCGTGCTACATCTGCGTAAGTTTTATCGCAATAGTTTTATGTAACAGAATTAATTGCAAACGTCATTACCATTTGTGAAATCTAAAAAAATAATCTAATTTTATTCCAAAAAACCGCTACCACAACGTAAACAAATACTACGCTATCTGTTAAATAAGTAAAGTAATGCAGTTGCAAACACTCAGCATCGGATGCAGGCTTCTGTGTCCTTCATCTTTCTCAAGGTTAGAAACTTCAGAAGTATCGCAGTCGGTGAAGACGGCGAGTCTGAGTTAATGTGACTTATGCTTTCAGGCATATAACCCAAACCCCTATAGTGTTAGCATTCATTTGGTGAGATCAAACTATGCTGAGATTTTGTGACTACTCTAACACTCAAGGCCCGTACAGAGCGACGTAACTGAACTGAACTGATTATTGACATTGTTCAGTTTTTTAGAACTGATCAATGGGCAAGTAGTAAGATATGCATTACAGTATGCACTATCTAACGGCGTCGGTGTGCATGCGACTGGGCGCACGTATGCATCAGCCGATGACCAATGGGCTCGCCCTACTTGCCCGGCCCTATTGTCCAGTTCATCAAAAACTAAACCGTGTCAGTTCAGTTTAATACAGTCCAGTTGCGTTGCTCTGTTCACACATAGACCAACAACATTAAGGTCTAATTCTGCTAATGCGATATATTCAGTCTTGACTTTCATCTCAGATCAAACTTTGGTCTTCAGACCAAATTTTTCGTTTTCCATTTATAGAAAAGAGAGTATGGAAATTATTAAATGTGTAAAATTGTTAGGTTCACAAATTACCTGACTGTTCATTAGACCTACACGTTTATCAGTTTTATATTTGCTATTCAAATTACTTCTGTAATTCCTGATCTGTAAAACTTTTTACCAAAAAATGAATGATGCCTCATTTTCAGCATCACAAAAATGGATAGAACAATAGCTCATAACAACTAAAAGTAACCACAGTTACCATTCACCAGTTCATTTCAAACTAACAAGCTGACAAGATGCCACGATAACAGTTCACATGAGATTGATGAGAATGTAATGGACATTGGCGGATCCAGAAATTTTGAATAGAGGGGAGCGAAATGATAGGGGCTGGGGCAAAAATAGGACATTTTCGTGCAAAATTTTCACCTAATTTAAGATGCATCCAGTCAATGGGGGGAGGTGGCTGCCCCCTCCCCGACCCCATGAATCCGCCACTGATAATGGACGACAGCAGAAATAAGAAACACGTTTGCACATTAGAGTTTTTTTGCCACTTTTGCCAATATATAAAGCAAAGGTCTGAAATTATTTCCAAAGACATCAACAAAATTGTGAAATGCATGGTTCACACTAAGAAAATTTTTAATCAACATGTAAATAAAGTAGGCTATGAGGAAAAGTGAACATTTTGATGGCTGCATTTTATTCACTGATCCAAGATTTGTACTAAAACGCACAGTCTAGATGAATAAAAGCATAAAGAAATATACAACAGCAAATGCACAACATAAAACTGAATATATTAACAGTCACAAAATGTTCACCACTCTAATGCACTTACAGCATATGTCACTGTCAAAACACTTAAAACTGAAAGTGCTGTATGTGCCAAAAACAACCCAACCAAGTACTACTTTTTATGTGTATTTTCATGTATTTGTGTGTATGTGTATTTTGTGTATGATTTCATAATAAAATAAATAAATAAAACTGATGCTCAGTTACAGGTTATGTTGACCTTGTAATACCTTCAGCCATTTCAACTCTAAAGATGGCTTCTTAACAGCATTTAAACGCAGCTCCATACAGAAAATAATGCAACAAATAACAAAATATTATCACTAACAAAATGCAGTTGTAGATGCTGGTAATGTACTAACAAAGTTGCTACACAAAACTGACAAAAGTCTCATCATTTGAGAAAATAGCTAGTATAGGACCACACAGAGTTACCTGCCACTCGACACAGGTGAACGTGCCCTGCCTTAACCCCAGCCTGATAGACTGGTACTCGATTTACCTACCCCGGAGGGATGGAAGGCTGAGTTGACCTAGGTGGCTGGTTACATACTGAGATGGTTTACCTGTCCGCAGGCAGTCACCCATCGCATTAGTACCCCGGCCCGGCATAGTTAGATTAGAAGACATTCCGTCATTATCCAGGGAAAATGAGACACATTACTCAGCTTCTTTAGATAAGAACATCCCGACTGTTGATAAAGGACCATCAGTTTACTATGTGGATATAGCCATGGATATAGCTGAGTCCACACAATCCGAGTCCAATTGAGTTCAAGTCAGTGGTTTCAGTGGCAGAAAAAAGGAGACACCTGCCGCTCACCCCCCAAATTTCGGGCTGTCAAAAAATTTTCTTGTCCAAAAATGCAAAATTTAGGACCAAAAACCCTCCATTTTTAAAAAAATGTCTGCCAAAATTATAATTTTGAGTGCACATAATCCTTTCTTGCAGAAATTTCCAGTGTCCGTTGAAAAATTGTAACTTGATGAATCGCCTACTTATTAAAACATGACACCACTACGTGGGTTTGTCATGACAGATTATGTTTAAGACAAAAACAGAAAAAATCCAGTATTCACAATCGGAGCATGTGGGAAAAACACTGTAATAGAATGTGTAACTGCATTAAAAACTTAAACAACATCTTTAGCACATAATTATATACAGCAGTTTCCAATGATAACAGGGTGTAATTCTATGGCACATTATGACAATTAAAACTGTCGTTTAATGAAATAAAATTTACAAACAGCAATACTATACAACGCTTGCTAATGACAAATTCTCAGTGATATGTAGCTGTTCAATTAGTGATAAAAAGCCTAAAATACATCTTGCTCCAAATACTTTCAACAGTTAACCTGTTTGGACTAACTTCAGCCAAAATGGCTAGTTACAACTATTAGTTACTAGCAATATACAACATCTCCTACGCCCTAATGACATCAAATATATCACAAAGCCATCAATAAACCAGAATTACTGAAAGACTGACGATATTTTTTTGGTTGCGATAAAGAATTACGTGTCTACAATCCGAAGGTTTGACAGTCTGAAGATGTCTTCTTCTTCTTCTTCAAAATATGTGCCAACTTCAGTATGTTCAAAACTGCAGTGTGATGGACACTTGATGGTGGACTGGTTCTCACGTGGGATAAAAACAAGTGCTTTGGCATGCTAAAAGGTGCTATGATAGACTGCAACATGTATAACATGGATTACAACTGTAATCCCAACCTTAACCCTACTCTTAGTTAAGAGAAAATGTGGATATTGAGACAACGTCTGCAAAAATGTACAGGAAAAAACCCCCCCAAACTTTCGGATCATTGAAACTTCGGATTATCGAACCTTTGAATTATCAAGCTTCCCCCATGATAAAGACGTCAATTTGTCTTCAACTTGTGACGGACTTGCTGGTCAGGTACAAGTCCATTTTTCAAGGTCGTCACATCTGCGTCATAACTTCCATCATTCTTCGAACTGGCTGCCTTGTGCTTGCCTCCGGCTTTGCCAAAGGCACTGTCCAGTGACAAGCCGGCAAATACCAACAATGTTCCTGCCCACTGTAACGCTGTGAGGGGATGCCGGAAGATCAGTACAGAGCCAAGAATAGTGAAGAATTTCCGAGTCGTCGTTATGACACTGCATGTCAGCGGCCCGAAGTGCATCACCGTCAGGAAGATGAAATTCTACAAACAAATTTAAACTAAAATTAGCTACAACGTACCATTTATCACTGGCATACAAGTTGCACTCGAGAAGCATCAAACTTGCAAAAAAACTGATTTCTGGAATCTGACACTTTGTTGCTGTGCAAAATGAATTTCCAGGGTAATGCAGCTCAGAAAATTTTAATATTAGAAATGTCAAAGAGTTAATTTTTTTGATGCATGCGTTAACATTTTAATAATGCATCATTAATATTGCTGATATTGTAGGTGGACTACATCGAGAGGATGACAGGAATGATGACCGATGAACTTGTGCCTGTGTCACAAGGGCCTAATATACAAAACATCGTACAACAAATATACGACAACGTTTCGACATGCGGAAGGTTCAGGAAAAATGTACGATAAAACGAGATTTACAAAAAATTGTACAAAAAAGTTACCACAAAAGTTACAACAAAATGTACGACAGCTAATGAGCTGTCGTAGGACAGCATCTTGCACGCATGCAGAAATTATTTTGATTTTTCATTAGTATATATTTCTCACATAGTGCTGTAATACATATAAATTTTGTTTGCGGTAATTTCAGGCAGCGAAATCGCAACAAAATCAATTCACTTGTTATTGTTTACATCGGTAAGCGTTGGCAACGGCAGAAGCAGACGATCGGCGTGCAACGCCATGCGCAGTCAGCTCAGTGACACTGCGTTGTGATTGGTTGAGGTCGTAACGTAACGGCGGTTGATTGGCTGGCTATTTTTAGCGACTACAGAGTTACGACAAAATTGCGAGTGAGTTACGATGTCGTAAAATCAGCTTCAAAAATTCGGACACGACATTTTTACAACAATCTTACGACATCGTAACTTGTTAATTTACGACAAAGATACGACAAAGTTGTGAGGATTTTATGACAATTTTAGGATTGTCTTACGATATTTTGTAAATTACGCCCCAGGACTGTGATAGTAGCGATGGAACGGCAACAAAACAATTTCTACTTACTTGAGTATTATTCGGTCATCAAATAACTGCAGTTTAATGGAATATTAGCATTCCTGCTTTACAGGATTTAGTAAATTTACATATGGGCGTTAATTTTTTTCACGTGCATTAATTTTTAAAAATGCGAGTTGATTCATTAATGCGTTAAGTTAACGTGTTAATTTGAATATCTAGTTAATGTTTTATTTCAAACAGTGAGTTACCTCAATAACAGAAATTTAAGTTAACTGACTAAGGCACTTTACAGTCGCTTTGTTAAATCAAATTCACAATTAGCTGTTATTTCCTGAGAAAATGTCATGTTCTGTGTCTACGAACAGAATAAAATCATGATGATGAAATGATGAAAACACTTCACAACATAATTATAATCACTACCATGTGCACTCATCATGAAAATATAAATTGCACATATGATAAATATCTATAGGTAAAGATGGTGTATAGCCCTTAATAAGAAACTCATCTCAGAGCCATGGAGCATCACCTGCCATATGGGATTACACAGTTAGCTGACACCCAACACAAGTGCGTGTGAGTGAATAAATAGCACTTTATAAGCAGCACACAAAAGGCAATCAACCTGCAGCAAACTTGAACAATATTACAATACACAGAATTCCCACTCTTTTAGTTACAAAAAAATCTAGGACGTTTCCAGGACCTCCGTGAAAAATTTTCCAGAACCTTTTTGAGCCCAAAAATGTTTAAATATAACAAAAAACATCATTTACTTACAATATTCAGGGAATTCATCAACAGTATTTAAGTAAGTAACAGTCAACACAAACTGAGTGATTGCTGCTTGTTTTTCATGTGAGCCTATGAAAAAATGCACGATTTTCAAGAATATTTTTCCAGGACTTTCCAGGTCATCAAATCAAAAAAAATCCGGAACTTTCCAAGAGGCGTGGGAGCCCTGAATACAATATACTAAAATCGAACAGAAAGCACAAAGTTAGCCAATGGCTGAATCTGACAGTACATGGTGTTTCATAAAAACAGAACCCCTTTTTCTTTCTTTCATAATTCACTCAAATGATGATACATTTACATGAAATTTTTACCAGTTGTAGCTGAAGAAACACTAATTCAAAATATTTCAACAAAATACGGCAGCTGATTAAATATTCGTTGCCAGTTGTGACGTAACACTGACGTCATAATGTGTCACGGGTACAAACTTGCTAGTCTCAACTGGTGCTGTCAGTTGCTAACCTGCTTCGATGGTGAACTTAATCTGGTTAGCTGATGAAGAATGTTCATCGTGGCAGCACCAAGCAACATGGGGGCATGAAATCAGGCATCTGGCAATCAAAAAATGCAACCTTCTTGCAAGCTTGGTGTGCTAGTGCACTGCCTTGCTCGAACATGTAAAAGTCCAAATATCCCCACAGATTGCTTTGCACATTTTTTTGTGGCTGCAACTGTTAAACTTGAAAAATTTGTCATCAGCGAAGCAGATTAGGTTCACCATCAGAGCAGGGTAGCAACTGACAGCACCAGCTAAGACTAGGAAGCTTGTACTCATGACACATTATGACATCAGCGTAACGTCACAACTAGCAAAGAATACTTAACCAATTGCCATATTTTGTTAAAATATTTCGAATTATTATTTATTCACCTACAACTGATAAAAATTTTATGTAAATTAATCATCATTTGAGTAGATTATGAAAGAAAGAATAGGGGCTCTTTTTATGAAACACCGTGTATACAGACAGACAGTGGTACAACCTGTCCAATGGCACTGCAGAGTGAGAACGTAATGAGCTGTATGAGAACCGACGAATATTTCACCACAAATCCCATGAATCCGAGACCTTCTCCCGTTAACACCAGGCCTACAACAAACGACATCATATGCACAGTTTGCTATCTGCAGACGCAATGGTAAATTCATGCATATTCAATTGTGTATATGCTGCCTGCAGCCATCGCCCACATGCGTCAAATTACCATATCGTATCCTAGCACTGACCGTAGCATTCGATATAGCAGCATCACCGTAGCATGTATGGGACTGCAGTCGCTCTGGCAAATTGTTTTCTTTTCTCAACCGGAAGTCAAACGCTGGCCTTCGAATATAGGTGGTACGGTCGGCCCACCCTAGTGAGAGCAGGGCTTCTTGTGTATACTGTTGTACTGTAATAATTAATGATCAAAATTATAAGTGACAAGTGCAACTAAAAGCACAGACAAAGGTAAAGATAAAGGAAACAAACCTTCTCTACACACCTAACGATGACTAACTCAGACTAAAATATAACCAAACAAACAGTAATGACAAACTAACTAAGACTTAGATAAGACTATTAACTTGGTCAGGTCACTGACTGTGGGCAGATAAACCATCTTGGTATATAACCAACACCAAGGTCAACTCAGCCTTCCATCCCTCTGGGGCAGATAAATCGAATACCAGCTTGTCTGGCTGGGATTAAGGCGAAATGTGTTCACCTGTGTTGGCGGGCAGATAACACTGTGTGATACTAATACTATACGGCAAATAATGCTCCGCAGCTCTGTGAGAGGTTTCCCATAGACAGCCATAAGTAAGTACACGGTAAGCAAATAAAAAAATGAATTTCTATAACGCACAATAATGTCGCCAAGAAACTCACCAAATCTGACGTGCTGGGGTCAGGCGGGGCACTAGAGATGGCAAGAAATTTTAAAATGTTAAGAGTTAGCACACAACCTTTAAAATTTAATGATAGACTAACCGAGACTTAAATAGAAGATAGATATTCATAGCAACCATCATTCCAACATTATTTTACTTATTTATTTAATGAAAACTAAGTACATAACTATTGTTCACCTAACATAACGACTAACAACGGACTAACCGAGACTCAGATAGACCAATGACCACAGATTCATCGCCAGCATCATTCGATGAGTTTGGGTCTGGTGCTCCGACCGTATTTTGTCCTGTACGCCGCCGGTCACGCCATCTAATGACAACGATAAGACCTGCAGCCACATTTCACTGTGAGTTCCGACAGATTTGCACAGATGGGATACCATTACGATACAAGATTTGCACTAAAAACTAACAGACAAGCTGCTAGTTCGATTTAGCACTTATTACAACAAATTAAAAATGCTTTTGACGCCCTCATTTAGGGTTAAAGCGGAGCACACCGACCTGTGTCTAGTGGCAGGTAACATTGTGTGAGTGATCCTGTATGGCAGGTGACTGGTTTCCTATTGAGAGCTATACGCAACCCGAGATCACCTTGGTGTTGGTTATATACTGAGTTGGTTTACCTGTCCACAGACAATCACCCATCCAAGTAGTAACCAACCACCTGATAGTGTCCTGAGTGACTCCCGGCCATTCGATCAAAAATACGACACAAGACCATTATGCCACCGCTTCACCAGTCCCACCACTGAAAAACGTCACCACCAAAATGATGAAACTCAAATCAGTTCATATCTGTCAGCAGAGCTACGTACCAGGAGCAGTTCACCCCAGCCGAATAAAGCGGACGTGTCAGCAGAAGCTGCGTGAGCCTTGGACGGCTTGTACATAAACATTGCCACTCCGGTCGTTATCATCAGCACAAACAAGTATTTCAGCCACAGGTATTTCTTACGAGCCAACAGAACACCGAGTATCATTACAGGTATCGGCTTGACAGACTTGCCTAATACCTTCACAGTACACAGCATAGATGTAAAAAAACGTTTTTTAGATTTCTTATTCTTGTCATGTTTTCTTATGTTTTTTAAAACATTTTTCATTTTTTCTGTAACGTTTTTATGCGCAACAGGAGCTACTGCTGTAGCGCGTCTTAGCCATCGCAATTCTGTCCGTCTGTCTGTCCATCCGTCTGTTACACGAATGGATCGGTCAAAAATGGTGCAAGCTAGGATCACCAAATCTTCACCATTGGCTGCCTGGAAAACTTCAGTTTCCTGAACCGTAAAGCTTTTCCATAAATTTGAAGGGGGTCACCCTGAACGAAGGTGCTAAATGAGAGGGAGATAGGAAAAATTTACGATTTTCAGCCGATACAGCGTTGGCTGAGCGAGACAAGTTGCTCCCTCTGGTAAGCATTCATGAGTAAAACACTACAGATAATTTAGCCGCCGGTCGTCTGGCGCCCTCTAGCAACTGACGTAGATCTTGTTTTAATGGGCTTGCAAATATGCACCGCTGTTGCACATTCCCCATTGCGTTGTGTACCAAGTGACATAACTGCACTCAAATGAACTGTATTGACATGGTTTAGTTTTTGACGAACTGACCAATAGGCAAGCAGTAATGCATTACAGTAGACACCACGTAACAACATCAGTGCCTTGCGTGACTCGCGTATGTGTCAACCAATGACCAGTGGGCTTGTCCTGCATGCCTATTGGTCACTTCATCAAAAAACCAAGTCGATTCAGTTCAGTTGAGTTGTTTCGCTCTTTTTTTCCAATTCTCCAACAATTACTCTGCAAATTTCAAATTCAGTTCCAACAGACAGAGCTGCAAGTTTCTGAATCTCAAGAACAAACAAAAAAATCAAAGGTTCAAAATGTTTCGACGAAACAACAAAAAGCCGAATAAATAAAACCAACATAAGACCTTCAGTGCTACAAAACAACTAATCATACACTGCAAAAACAAATGAAAACTTAAGTACTTATAAAACTAAATTTTATTTTAAAAAATTAATATACATGTGATATACAGCAGACCTGTGTTGGGTAGCTGATAAACTGCAATGCATGATTGCTGCAGAGCATTGCTCCGAGGTAAGAGAACGACATTACGGCATACATCGTTTGTGGCGCATTATCCACAGCCGGCTTTGATGTCAATATGGCTAAAAAACAGACAGATAACGGATTTATCATGCAGAATAAAACTGCGGTGAACTGAATTATAGTAAATGCGTTATTTTTCAAAGAAATCGGATTGATCTGGATTGATCTAGATCTGCCAGATTTCTTAGGTGAGATCGGTGAAAAAAACGCTTTGTTTACGTTGAATTTTTGTTTCTGTTTCCGCAGACGCTCGCAGCATCCAGAACAGAAGCATTACAAGGTTTCGTATGAGTGTGAAGGGGCTTATTAAATCTCTCCACAAAGTCGAATTTTTCTCCGACAAAACCAAGAAAATCTGGATCTGATTTAAAACGCAGAGTGTTTCACTCGCAGGTGATTTAGAACGAATTAAAGCAGCTCTGATTGCTTGAATGTTTGAAGAAGAATGCAACCAATGAGTGATGAAATGATAATAAAGTGACCAAATGACTTCACATTGTCAGTGTCACAGACATTAGACAACTAACATGATGCTGCAAGTAGAGCATCCAAATTCTTTCATTTGGTAGCCTGGAAGTAAGAAAAAAAATTCCAAGTTTTTCCAGAGCCATAAAGTTACTTTTTGCATAAGTCATCTCTACAAAAACTGACTGTATTAATGGTAATTTGAGAGAGCACTGAGAGCTCCTCCAGCAGGGTTCAAGATGCAGTCCCAGCCACAAATATATTTTTGAGCATTTCTGCATGCCAGAAACTGCATCAGGTGACACTATTTTGTTCGTTGCAATTTTTCCCTAAGCTTGCATAGAATTTCCTGAGTTTTCCATGTTCAGAGACTCCCCTGAGCATTTCAGGTTTGTGGAGACCCTGTTTCAACAGTGTCATAGAACAACTCTCAAGCTGCCAAAATACATTTTGCATTCTAATTTCTCTACACATCCATCACTCACTGGATCTTCAGTTATTCTTGTTAAACTTAGCACTTTTGATTGAACATGAACTTCCTTGCTTTAACGCCTACTAAACACCCATCAAAATATGACGTAAAACGAGGTCGATTGCTGACTGTATCTGCGATATTAATCTTCATTTACTCTGCAATTTATGCACCAACACAAAAGGCCGGCAGATGCCATCAAAACAAGCACGAGTTGTGTCTAACTTTTGTTTTAAACTGTCAACAGCATGGCACTTCATCAAAGTAACTATTAAACAAATGCGACTGTTATGTATGCAAGCTCTTAGCTTAGAAAACTGGCGCGCTCTATGCATGTCGTGATGGTTATTGCGACTTACCATGTAGCCGCAATACTGCACGATTGGCACACCATAGTGCATTATGAGTTATGACCCTTCAAGGTCATCCAAGGTCAATTATTTTAATGTCATTTGAAAGCCAGTATGCGACTTCCTAATAGGGATCAATAGCAATCTAAGCCGTATCTTGCTCCGTTTAGCCATAATACACCCACTACAGATGACAACAGATGACGACAGTCGACAATTGTGCCAAAGACGCGCTACAGCATAGCTGTAGTGCGTCAATATCTGTCAAAAGTGAACAAATGGGCAACATCTGTAATGCAGCCTGTTAGGACAGTTGTATAAATAAATCAGATAAATAAAACAGCCAACGAAGCTCGCGAACGTAACAACAGAGCAGTAAACAGTCAGCATGCAGTGTGAATGCTGAATACTGAATAGCAGCAACTATCCAACCTGGAATGCTTGGCCAAAAAAGAACGAGGAGAGTGCAAAGGCAGACGGTGCATGATATCACCCACATTGGCAGTTCCCGACGGCTGTGCAAGCAGCTAACAATATATATTATCTTTGGCCAGATAGGTAAAGTGACGAGCGGCGGGGCGGCGATCACGGTCCGATGAAAAACATCTGCTAATTGAGATGCCGGCAAAAGTTAGCAAATGTACAACTTGTTTGGAAGGATGTCAAAGCCAAGTAGCAGCAGCTCGATCCAATGCATTGCCGAACCACATACATACATATGCTCTGTTGACTAGACGTGCCTGACTACTAGGACTAGCTTAGTGCCAAGCGCACGCCAGTCAATAACTATGACAACTGCAAGAGCAATAAAGCATGCTAATGGGAAAGGGAACACAGCATGAAGAGTAACATCAGAAAACAATGAATGAAAAACATTCACGCTGAAGCAGTAAAGTTTGTTAGTACATAGGAAAAAATGTTGTAGGTTAATTTCAACGTATTAACTTCGTAATAACAACTCATCACTGCATGCCATTTTTACCTTGAGAGTGTTTTCTGCCTATCATGGAACATTATTAACACTTAAGATTTCAATATAATGAATTCAACAAATTATTATTACAAGCAACTTGTGTTAAACATTACAAATGCTACTACTATTAATACTAGTGGCTTAATGGCAAAACTCTATGGTGTCAAACTTATAACCAACAGGTTGTGGGTTTGATTCCCAGTTAAGTCAATATAAAGTGGTTACTACTTGGATGGGTGACTGTTTGTGGACAGGTAAGCCATACTCAATATATAACAAACACTAAGGTCAACTTAGCTTTCCATCCCTCTGGGGTAGGTAAATCGAGTACTGACCTCTCTGCCTGGGGTCAAGGTGGAGCATGTTCACCACCTGTGTTAAATGACAGGTGATCTGATATGGCAGGTGACACTCAGTAGTTCTGCCATGGGTTTCAATAAAGAGCTATACGCAACCTTTAACCTATACTTCAGGTTTTTTTTGTTTAACCCACAAACTTCTCCACCGTAATCCATGCTGCAGTACAGGATAGGGAAAGAAAGTGTATATTACAGTACATCAATCAGACTGCATTGCATCCAGTTAAACTCAAATTCAATGCTGATAAATGCTACTGCATGTTTTTGGTATTAAATATCAATTTAGCAATTTTACAACTGTTAATTTAAAACAAACAGTAAAAAACACTTCCCAAAATGAAGACATTGGACGATGGTAAAAAGTGGATCAGCAAATGAGCGGATCTACACATGTCGCAACAGGAATGGGGCTATGGTCAAAGATATGGTTAAGATTAAAGTTATAATTAAGGTTAGGAGTTCGGTAAAAGACGAATAAACTAAAAAATTACAGCTTAATTACAGAGTCAGCTGCTGCAACATCCACAAATCCGCAATCCACATTTTACCTATAGCCGTAAACATTAGCTGATGCTAAATAAATAATGGCCCTGGTCAAAACTCATTTTCACATAATATGAGTAGTACAGCAATGCACAAATACATACCCAGTTTGGCAAATGCTGCGTTGACAATACACTGTATGAATACCATTACCAATGTATAGCTGAAACGCTCCCCATTTGGTCCATAACGACTTTGTGTGCTGCAAACACAGATTAAATCAATAAAATGCAGACATTAAACAGCAAAATGACAATAAATGCAGTAGTTCTTTTTGTTTAACAAACTTATTTTAACGCAACCTTCCGGCTCAGTGATTGCAATCCTGGGATTGAATTCTCAATCCCGGGATCCGGGATTCAGAAATTTGTAATCCCGGGATCCCGTTTCGGGATTAGGCTTACAGATTGGTCGTTATTTTGGTATCTACAATAAACTAATTTCATGCATAACATGTGGTAGACTAGTAAGGAAGGTATGTCAAAACAACGTAAGAAGTGACTGTGACTGTCAAAATAGAAATTTCAGAGTACAGCAAGGAGTAGTACTTTAGCGTGCATAAAATGTTTTTCCATCACACCTCTAAAATTGTTGTTTTTAGAATTTAACGCTCGAAAAAGTGCCATTTTAACTAATTTTTGTAATCCCGAAATCCCGGGATTGAAACGTCGCCAATCCCGGGATTCGGGATTGGCGAAAACGGCCTGGATCCCAGGATTCGAGATTGCAATCTCTATTCCGGCTGCAGTGGTTCTGCAATTTAATAACCATTCTTATCATTTTTCTAGACACAATCTTCCACAGCATGACTTCGGACAACCGGATGAATAGCCAATAGCCGCTAGATTCGGCTGCCGGACATTTTTTTTTATCTATTTTTGATCATGCAGTACAATTTATTGCATTGACTAGTCAAGTTCAAGTTCATGTTCAAGTTCATATCCGCAGATCCGCACGTCCGCCTTTTACCCGTAGCCGTAGGCCGTGCCCACGTTGGATCATGAATAAAAATAGCAGAATGGCTACGTACATGTTTTCCTGAAGAACACCATATACAAAATACGACACGAATATTCCAAGAAAGCAAATCGCGAATGTTATTCGGTTACTACTTAACTTCATCGCGAATAAAATTAACAATAAAGTTACAACGTCAACACAAACAACTCGCGCACGTAATGTGTAAACAATCCATTGGTGAAATGTAGGTCAGGTCGTAGGTCACAAACTGGGTTGCCAGTGGGGAAATAACGGTTGGAAAAAACCGAAAATTGTGAAACGTCAGGTATGGTATTTTTTCGTGGTGTGTCAAGGTTATAATCAATTGTTGTAACGTCAGACATTTGATTATTGATAAGTTATATTTATCTTTACTGATCACTGGCCAGATTCTAACGTGTCATCGCTGCAAAAACCGACAAATGCGGACAAGTGCAGTGCAGTTGGAAATGATTTGCTTACTTATCAGAGCAACCGACGTTGTTTCCATGGTGATAGTTTTTGTTTACAAAGTACAAACGAAAGGCCTAGTAGATTTAATAACAGTGTTAGAAGAAATATGGCACCTAAAAAGGCAGCAGTGTCAAAAGCTGCGCCGAAAGCTGCTGTCAAGAAGGGATCGTCGCCTGCGGATAAAAGTTCCACAGCAGCTGGAACTCACGGACACGCCGCGGCCCCAGTGAAGCACGCCTCGGAAAAGTCAGAAACTAATGGTATATTTCATATATTGTGGCAAACCGCCGCTATGGTGTAGCAAACGATGAAAAGTTTGAAATTATATCTAATTATTGATTATATCTCTGATTGCATTGGTTGGGCTTTTGATCTATTTATCGGATCGTCATTGTCGGCATCGTTTTGTAAGTTCAGTTCAGCTAATATGAGTGAAATTGTGCTCATAAATTTGGCGCATTTGCATGTATTCTGTTGTTGATTGTATAGCTAAGCATATCCCTACGGTGGAAGAAAAAACTGGGAAGCAGGCTGCACCACCCGTGGCAGCGAAGAAATGGACAAAAGAGGATGAAGCAGCTTGCAAGATACAGAAATACGTCCGGCGATTTTTAGCAAAACGGCAGCTGGCAAAAAAGAAGAAGGAACGTGCTGATTATGAAGAACTTATGGACAAACTTGAAAAAGAGGTATATTTTTTTCCATTTTAATGACATTTTTCCTATCACTATTTTGACATTATTAGGTGTTTAGAAGAACTTCAGTACATGCTGAACATTTGAAGACTGCAGCAACTATAGACCTTTTAAAATAAGGACTGACAGCCGCCATGCTCAGGTCCGCAAACTTGGGTCCATCAGTATTTTCAGCTTTTTACTGTAATATTATTAACTTTGTCAACTGTGGTCTGTTTGCTACAAACGTGTAATGTGTACAAAATTTTGTAGCAAAGGACCACATTCAAACGGATTGTAGGACAGGTGCCCTCCCGGACACCTGCCCCCCCCGGACAGCAGCCCTTCCGG
>Ga0056128_1003626_pt1 | contig 19067 bp, 10 predicted proteins | sample WorMetLIZISLAND2_FD_71113 | JGI IMG/M metagenome (GOLD analysis project Ga0056128, IMG submission 71113) | Marine gutless worms symbiont microbial communities from Max Planck institute for Marine Microbiology, Germany - Olavius geniculatus... ... | reverse complement strand
CCTTCATGCTCTGGCCCCCTTCCCTTCCTGAAACCCTACACCCTTAATCTAGCTATGGGTCTGTGGAAGTGATATAAGCTCTCCCAACGAGCCCGGCTGCTAAACGGTTTATGGTGCATTTCAAGCTAAAAACAGCACTTCCAGTGATAAGCAATTTTGCATACACCCTCAATAAACTCCCCTCCCCCATTTTTCACTGGGAGCAATCTGCACCCACCATAGTAATAGAAACCCCTGTACCAGCACCAATCAGGAGCCCAATTCACAAACATTGTCGTAAAAAAAAGTCATAAAATTATCATAACTCAATATTTAAGATGTCATAAGATTATCTTACAACATGTCATAGATGAATTCACAGAATTTATCTTTAATGATCGTAACTTTTTTCACGGAAACATCTTGTTGTCATGGTAATTATGGTCGTCGTCTGCGAGCCGCTGACTAGTCAGTAAGTAAAAACAGTCACGTTTAAAATTAAATATGTAATGTTTTAATTTAGAATTTTTTAATTTTTACATTTCTAGATTACAAGTACAATGTACAATTGAATTAGAGGTATTATAAATCGATACAGTAAAATTTTTCTTGTTGGATGACGTTGGAATCGTATAATTTGGAATGTCATAAGACACCTAAAAAGTGATCGTAAGATTTTTGTCATAAAATTGTCATAAGATGTTTTGTGAATTAGCACATTGGCGTACGTGTGCAAAATGTCATAAAATTGTCACAAAATTGTCATAAGATGTTTTGTGAATTTGGCTGCAGAATCACAAATCCACTGACACAAACACGACATCATATAGACACTGGCCAGTCTGCCAATCATTCATCAGCTGAGGTATGCACAGTCAGTCTGTGTAATGTGTATATCAATAGCCAAGTTCATCAAAAAATACTGTTGCAGGACCAAATGTGAAACTCTTCGTTGAACAAAAATCATTAGTAGGAGTAACAGTATGTTAGACACCAGTGTTAACGGCAGAATTTTTGGCCTTGACTGATTACTTACTTTAGTCTTCAGTATACTGTAATCACTAATTACTGTCTGACTGGAGATCTGACACCAAACTATGTAATGTGGTACTAATTAATGCTTAAGTGTGGACTGAGTGAACATACAGCCATGTGTGCGACAAGAGCTGTCTGACGGGCTGGAAAGTGAGGAAGATGGCAGCGACTATTGTTGTAATCAGTAGCTGGGCACTAACGATGCCGTAGACCTTCCTCAGAAATCCTACAACAAGACCAACAAAGACCAGCCTGCGTAAATGCAACATGCAGCAACAGGACAGAACAGAAAAAGCCCAGCTAACGCAAAGGGGAACGCGCAACAGTGGTGCATTTTTGAAGGCCTACTGCGAACAAAATCTAAGCTGACTGATCCCAGCAATTGACATGAAGTATCTATAGCGTTTCATTTACACTCGCCAGAAGGCACCACCGATTTTGTGCAGCTGTATTGGCTGAAAATCAAAAATTTTTTCCTACCCCTTGTCATTTAGCACCCTTGCTCGGGGGGGACCCCTTTTGAATTTATGGAAAAGCTTTATGGATCATGAAACTAGAGTCTTTCAGGCAGCCGACGGTAAAAATTTGGCAATCCTAGCTTGCACTGTTATTGACTGATCCACCCGTGTGATGGACAGACAGACAGACAGACAGACAGATGAATCCACTAATACATACGATGACATCATACATTACACAGCAGCCGCTAATCAGAATTGCAATGGCTAAGACGCGCTACAGCAGTAGCTGCTGTTGCGCATAAAAAAACCACACCATCAGTGTTCATACTATTATCACTCAAGTCCATAATGGTGATGACAGATTACTGCTCAGATGAGAACAAATAAACCATCTCTGTTCAAGTAACCGGCCAGTCAACTCAGCCTTTCATAGTTCCACTCACTCACTCACTGCTGCGCGTAACCGGCTGTGGGTCGTAGCGCCCTCCACGTTGACCGGTCGTCGGCAAAAGGCCATGCATCGGCAGCAGTGAGTCAGGTGTCCCACACAAGTTCATAGTTCCAGTGTAAGCAAATCAAGAACTGCCAGCCTGGGTGCAGGTGGCTTGTGTGTGATCCCATATGGCAGGTGAAGCTCAATAGCTCTCCGGAGGGTTCACATAAGAGCTACAGGACACATCTCCAACCTTTTCATCATTAATAGCTCAGTTCTCACAATAATTATCTGCATACAGCAGTGCACAGACTCATCACAGCCATAGGCCTATAGGGCATACTGACCAAGTCGTATGTTGACGATGGAATCAGACACTTTGTCCGAGCCAAAATTCATAGCGTAGTTGGAGTACTGGTCAGCGTACATTGTCCACGTTCGTTCGCAGTTATTTCTCCGGCTCAGCAGCTGCAACAAAATGTTCACAAGCAATATTGTAGTCGTCAGACCTATGAACAGACTTTTCCAAAGTGGAGAAAAACTAAACTCATCCACTAATCCAGCTAGATGGTCTAGTTTTGTTGTGGCGAGTGTGCTAAGGGCTTACCCAGGGCAGTCTGGGGCAAAGCCCAATTGTAAATGCATTTTTATGCATTTTACGCTCGAAAAATGGCACTTCGCAATATTTTTGGTAATTTTTATGCATACTTCCTGGTTCCGACTGACTGGGGTTTTGATCGAACTCATCAAACCCACCCCTGGATATGGATCTGCTTAATTTTGCCATTTTAAAAGTTAGTAGTCGTAGGAATTTCTTTAGCTAACTTTACAAACATTATCGATGAATTGACCATCATTCAACTTCAATTAAAAACTAACACATATTTAATCTTTTTAAAATAAAATTGTTGGCCTAAAAAATAGATATAGCAGAGCTCTGTCTTGCTGTCTTGCTAACAGCAGAGTGTAATAGGTCCAGTTGTTTTCACTCGTCACTTGGCTTTAATTAGCATTATTCCTGTCAAGAAGTATGACGCCATCGTAACCAACAATAAGATGTAGGCCTAACCATCCTGCGACCCCACCCGAACTAATATCAATAGACAGCGACTAAAATCACTTATACGCTTTCTCGGGTCCTTTATTGTTCACCACCAGTAGACAATTTAATGTTGATTCATATGATCATCAGGAAAAATCTCGTTACTTTCAACATAAGGCGATATAAAAAAAAATTCACGGTCTGTTTACCTCTGTACACCCTACGCAATGCCGCGGTACAGCTACGATAGCGACACCAGACGACTAAAGATGAAACGAAAAAAATCATTCCATGATTTTTGCTATAAAACTTTGCGAGGTTGCGTTGTGGAATGTGGACTTCGAATTTACGAATAACAAAATTTCCATGTATAAATATTTTTAGTTCGAGTAATTAAAAGTTAAAACCCATCGCTTCGGCCCAACAATTGTCACGTGAGCATCCACGTGACTTTGTTTGTAAACTTTCTCGGTGGAAAGGTAAACAACGGAGTTTGTAAGTAGCTATTTCCTTAAATTTTTCTTGCGTTACCAAAGCTGTGCAATTTGTGACAAAGTTTATACAAAGACATACTGTTTATTGTGTCAAAAAATACTATATCTCTGAAATAAGCAGCTGTCGCGGTAGGATTGAGTTCTATTTCAACGCCTAGTTCTGTCATTTTGCTATTTTTTGTTTGTACTAGCGTCAGAAATTTTATTGACTGTGCCAATATCTTTGTCAAGTGTCTGGTTGTGGTCTTGATCTTGCATTATTGGGTTGTTTTCTCGAGAATTGTGGTGTTAGTTTTGAAAAAGTGATGTTATGTCAGGTCAGTTTCAGCTGTAAATTGTTGTAGGCTCATGATCTTTTATGTTATCACTGAACTATGTGCAGAAGCTCGTGATATTGCATAGAAATGTTTGTTAACTGTTTTAGGTGAGTAAACACTGGCGTGGAGAATGGTAGTCTGCACGTTCATGCGTTCTGCAGTTGGGTACATTCTGAGCTGGAACTGCATGCTGCTTGGAACAAGAGCACCGAGTAACTGGACTGAAGCCGAATGTATGTGTACTGTGGTAGTTTAAAGTCGTGCCACTGCTGCAATGAGCAGCGAGATTAACACCGATTCAATCATGCAACATGTCGAAGCAGATGACAATGGTGCAACACCTTCAAACTATTCAACCGAGTCATGCTTATTGGATGCTTTTAATGATGAATGCATGCTTGGCAATGGTTATGCTGCAGAGACAGAAACTCTGCCAGATGATGTCCACAGTGTTGGTGTTTCATTCAGTATTCACACTCTGTCAAGACGTCAGCATCTTATCCTTGGCTGCCTTGCAGTGGCCGAATTAACATCTCAGATGTGTCTGTCCATTATGGCTCCATTTTTTCCATCAGAAGCGACTGATAAAGGTGTAAGTAGCACATTATCTGGTTGGATTTTTGCCGTATTTGCCCTGATACAATTTGCCATATCTCCGTTGTTTGGACGACTAATTCCACATCTTGGTTCACGCTTGCTGATCATCACTGGCCAGTTCCTTGGAGGTGGATGTATCTTGTTATTTGGTTTTCTGGATCATATTGGCACCACTGATGATAATACACTGTTTGTGGTATACTGCTTTCTACTTCGGATTGTACTTGCCATTGGCTGCACCGCCTGCACAACATCGGGCTTTGCAATCACAGCTGCGATCTTTCCAAATCACGTAGCAACCATCTTTGGTCTGTTGGAAACTGCTACTGGTCTTGGCATGATGGTTGGGCCTGCTTTGGGTGGAATTTTTTATCAGTTTGGTGGTTTTACGTTGCCGTTTGTTGTTCTTGGTATGCTGATGATTCTTACGGTACCCTTACATATGTTGTGGTTGCCATCGACCGATGACATTCGCGTTGGTGTTCGGTCTGGAACGGTCTCTCTGTTTCGCATCCTGCAAATTCCAGCCATCATTGTCATCTGTTTTGCCATCATTACTGCCGCTCTTGTGTGGTCCGTCCTTGATCCAACTCTTGCTCCGCACATTCGTTCTTCAGGCGAAGATGTGAGCTCATCCGTTCTTGGGCTGCTTTTCCTTCTGCTTTCGGCTTTTTATGCGGTCTTTTCACCAATCTGGGGCTGGCTGGCGGACCGCATGAGCAACTGTACGCTGATGCTGGCTGCTGGATTTCTACTATCTGGAATTGGTCTGTTGCTGCTCGGTCCATCCCCTTGGCTCAGTTTCATTAGCTACACTGAGACTGATCAGCCGTTGTGGCTAAACATCATCTCATTGGTGATTCTCGGCATATCAATAAGTCTGTCGCTGGTGCCGACGTTTGACAAAATTCTTGATGTTGTTGAAAAGGCAGGGATTGAGGATAGCTTTGCGATGTACAGTGTCGTTGCTGGTGTCTGGAGCAGCTGTTATGCCCTTGGTGATTTCATTGGTCCAGCACTCGGTGGTTGGCTTGTTGATCAGCCCGGTGGATTTGTTTGGTGCGTTACGTATGTAGCAGCCGCGTGTTTTGCTATGGCAACAGTCGTTGTTATATTGTGGTTATTTGAGTCACAGGAATGCCTTCAGTCTTTCACTATCTGCCAGACGTGCCTTTTCTGTTTCTCACTGCCAAGAATGTCAGACCAAGCTGTACCGACTCAACCTGATACTTACCTTACAAACAACGAAAGGACTTCGCTGCTAATTCAGTCAACATCTGTGACAAATTATATGCTCATCTCGGCAGATCATGTTCATGAACAGTGAATAGCCACAGTCCAGTTCATTTTTCAAATTTTTATTGTCACTGAGGGTAATTTTTTTACTGCTGATGAACTGCATACCATTGCATATTGTATGTCACAATGCATTTGTTTGTATTTTTTAATAATCTGTTTAGTTTTACATATTTCGCATTCTATTTTATTATTTCTATGATATTTACTGTTACTGTCTGCATATCTACGTTATTTCTGTTTCTGTTGATTAATATCGGTTTTGTTATGTAGCTCTGTTATTTAGTTGTTATGTCAGTACTATTCTGTGATAGGGTTCTCTGTATAATCTGAAGCATGTGGGTAACTTAGCTATGTATGGTAGCGTAGTGCTGTGTCAATTGAGCTGGATGTCAAACAGGACGGCTTCTGGGCTTCCAGTAGAAGCTTAGGGATTTTTGAACAGGCTGAGTCTCTAGTAAAACATCTTCAATCCAAGCTGGATGTCCACCCTGTAGGGTCTACCAACTTAATTGTTGATTCTTTTAGTGACGTTTACTAAGTCTATGGTTTAGACAGTGCAAATTACATATAAGTCATGCCATATACTGTTCCAGTACAATTAAATGTGGACACGTTTATCACTGCATTAAAAATCTAGCTTGCTGCATGCAGAATTCTTTTATATACAGGGTGCGGCAAAAAAGTAACCCCCTAAAGTTTTTTGCTGTTTTTTCAGCAACCGTTTTAATCTGAAAATGTACACATTTGTTTACTAAATTGTTCTAAGGCTAAATACCAAATAAAATTTGTTCTCATTGAAAAATGATGAAGTTATAGATTTTTTAACATGACCGCCTACCGGTTTTTCAATGTGAAAAAATGTTCAAGCTACAACACCAGTTCAATGACATCGTTGAAACAAGTCAAACAAGACAGTTAACTAATGATCAGATGCCAAAATTCCATTGTCACTGTGAATGATCGAAGTATCCACCGACAGCTCCAAGCTCCAACACAAGCCTTCAGTCGCTTAATTTGTGAAGTCTTTCACAGTCTTGTCGATACGTCCTTGTGATAGGTTGCTCCAGATAACCTGAAGCGATTTCTTGAGTTTGGCGATTGTTTTCGACTTTGTTTTAAGCTTGCGGTAAGCCTCCAACATTGCACACCACACATGATAGTCCACTGGGTTTGTTTTTGGCGAATTTGGAGGCCATTGGTCTTTTCAAATCTTTTGTGATGAAATCTGGATAGTTGGCCCCCAGCCAGTTCCGTGCGCTGCACCCTGTGTGTGCTGGCGCGTAGTTTGGCTGGAAGATGAACCCGGTGGACAGCCGGCGATTGCTTTAAAAACGATAATTTAGTGACAAAGTATAAACAAAATAAATTACTGTTTGTCATAAATTACTGTGACGTCATCAGCAGTAACGTGGTAACCGGTTTTTGAAAATTAAATAGCATTTTTAGCTTAAACATTTTTAATGCTGAAAAATCGGTAGGTGGTCATGTTCAGAAGTCTATAATTTTGTTGTTTTTCAACAGAATCATATTCCGCTTGGCAGGTAAATCTAGAATGTTTCGGAAAATAAACCTGTATAAAATTCTTAGCGGTTGCCTAGAAAACGGCGCAAAACTTTAGGGGGCTACTTTTTTGCCGCACCCTGTATGTTTGACAATGTTTCAATAGAAGCCAGGTCTCCGATAGAAGCCGGGGACTTGCATTAGAAGTTTTACTCTAATTTGGTTGGTGGCTGGATGTTTTATAAGTAGCAGTTTATATCTGAAGTTGGAAGTGTGCATGCATGATCAAACGTTGTTGCCCAAACTAATTTTTTTTGCCTTTGACCAAAGCTGAGATGCAGGAAGCCTGAAATGTTCTGAAAATGTGTGTGATTAAAAAATTTGAAAAAAATAACATTTTGACTGTCGTGCCGCATTCTGCTTTTAACAGTTCTTATGCACGAATACTGCAATGTGTTACACTGTATTAGCCGATCATCTGAATGCTGGCACATTTATTGAATGTTACCATATATTTGCACTGCGAGTCAAAAAGGTAGACCACTAAGATTTAGTTGTGATTTCACCAAATATTGATCAATTTTCAGAATTCTTTTACTAGCGCATTTTGAAAAATCTGCAGGGAGGTAGTGTTTAAAAAAAGCCACCACACGTTACAAGTGTGACTGCATTACGTTGTGAAAAATGTCGAGAAATTGTTGTCATTTTGAACATATGTGCTGGCAAGAAATGGAGACTTTGAATGTTAAAAATAATTTGGTAAATTGCACTAATTATTAGCTTACTCAATTGCTTCACATTTAAAATAATGAAACGTTACGTTAACTTTCTGACATTTAAAAATCTCAAAGTGGTTTAGCTGTAGCAACGTGTTTCAGGTCTAGAGGATCTTCAACTAGAAAACAGTCATAGCCCGCAGGTACCTCCGCCAAGGCAATGTTATTCGCCAGGTGGCGTCACCATATTCACTTTGCCAGCGGTTCCCTTATGCCCCCTTTAACGCAATGGTAACAAAAATTTCAAAGTGATTCAGAATCCAGGATTCCTTCTGGATCACCCCCAAAATTTAATCACTGGTAGTTTGTGTCATGCCCGACATACCCTCAAAATTTCAGAAAGATCCGCCCATAACTTCTCTTGTACACACACAGACAGACGAACAAAGTCTGGCAAAAACATTACCTCCTTGGCGGAGGTAATTATCACTTCGCTGCAGAGTGTGAGTGAAAGAATCATGAAAGTCGGTTAATACCATATATCGTGAAGTTATTACCAAAACTCTGATCTACTATTTTTTTGACTCTGGTGCTCATTATAATTTACTCGTTGTTGCCTATTCCAGCCAGTCAATATTTCTTGTGTGTAATATTATTAGTGTGCAAATATTAATTCCATAGAACTGTTGTGAGTTTGTTTTTATATAATTGTAGTTTTATGGCAATATCGTTTTTGGTTGCTGTGTGCGTGTATACATGAAGATTTGTACAGAAAACTGTCATGATATCTGTCGATTACTTCGGCACTTTGCCGTATTAATAAGCACATTTTTCAGTAGGACAGTGAAGTACTGGTGCTTTGAATGAATCAACTCTATATTTAGTTTGCCGTCAGTGCTCCTTTGTTAGTGACTGTTGACCCCGATATTTGGCTCCTGCGGCTATGGCCACGAGACTAACTAACACGTTTGCAGTATCGAAGTTTGTGCCGTCGTCTTTGCATTAGCAGCAAATCAGCGCATCCTTCTCCAAGCTTGACACTGTTTTCTCGAGTGCTTTATCAAGTTGTGCAGCATCTGCAACCGTCCTTTTCTCATTTGATTTCTCTCATTTTCACTGTCTGTGCTTGTTAAACAAATAAGCTATACTTTGAATGTACACCGTGTCCAGAAAAAAACAAACTGGACATTTTTGATCGTAGCTGAAAGAAGAATTATCAGATTTTAATAATTTTTGACATGAATATTTATGACACAACTGGCCATCAAATGACCATTTAATTTCCCACCGCACCCAATATCTGCTTCTGCATTACCTAGGGAAACAGAACCAACAAAATATTGTATTTTTGTCCAAGGGAGCATTATTATTTAATCAAAATATGACATAAAACACATTTTTTTACATTTCTGTCACCTGGACTGACAGTTCATCAAATTCTCTGTTTTACAACTGCCTACAGTAAAAAAATGTTCAAAGTGTCGGGACCACAGCACGCAGATGGTTTCTCGTTTCGTTGACAGCAGTGTCGATGATGTTCTGCTTCAGACCAATCCAGACTTCACCGGTCACTTTTTGAATTCTTCAACATTCCTGAAAGTCATCTGGTTGACACAGTGCTGCATGACGGCCAGACAGTGTAATTGACTGGCTGTTCACGGCCACAGGTCCAAAGATATATAATTTATTAAAGTTTTTGTTCATTTTAATGCACATATCGCTTGTTTTGGTTTTCCAGGTAGTGCAGAAGCAAACATTAGGTGATGTGGGAACTAGAACAGTCGTTTGATGGGCAGTTGTCAAAAATATTTGCACCAAAAATTATTAAAATCTGTCAATCCTTCTTTAAGTCACAAACGATAATGTTGGGGATGGTTTCTGACGTATTTTTGTTCATTTTAACACATATTTCATTGGTTTATTTTTTTGCAGACAGACACTGGGTGAGGTGGTAAATTGGCCGGTCGTTTGATGGCCAGTGGTGCCAGAAATATTTGTACCAAAAATTATTAAAATTGGTAGACATTTCTTTAAGATGTTTTTTTACGGATACGGCGTATTTATCTACAGCTACAGTCTAGAGCCGTTTAAGTCAGTTAGGGTTCTAACAATGTACCATCTCTGCTTGCCACATATGGCCAAAGCAACCGGGTTTAGAGTTAGTGTTGGTACAGAAAAAGAGAGTATTAATCATTATGTTTAACTATTATTATATTTTACCATACTAAAGGTACTATACTAAACTTTACATTGTACTTCACTACAAGTCCTAATTATTATTATCAACCTAATTATTATTGTATTATACCATACTACACCACTAAAATTGTCTCAATATTAACACACAATAATCGTCAGAAGCTAGGCATTTATTTTAAAATAATTTTGAAAATCTCTGGTTAACTACTCGACATAGCATGCCTAAGCGTACCACAAGCAGACAACCAAAAAGAAGCACACAAAATCTACAGATTAGCTGCTAAAATGCTGTCAACATTAAGTGCAAAAATCACAGTGCAGAAAATAAAAAATGCAGTAAAAACTCGCATCAAGTCAAACGACAAGTACTAGAAATGTCTTGAAATACGAGGGTCGTTCGATAAATAAGTTACAAAACAGCACCATTCTGTTAGTTTTCCAAATACTAAAATTTAGGGCTGGTAATGATTAAAATTTTTTTAATCGATTAATCACCAAAAATTAATCGTGATTAATCGCTTAATTTCGAACAATTTTTCAATTTTGCAGTTAATGCAAAAAAACCATGAAAACTGCAAAATGCAAGTGTACTTGTTACCGTTCATAAAAGTTGGAAACGTATAGGCCTACTTGTACACTATGCAGTCAGTTAACACGCATTTCAGGCTTTCAGCCAATCATGCAGACAAACAAGTGATGTCACATTTTCGGACAAAAGAGCAGAAATGTGCAAATTAGTGATGTTCACATGTCCAAAATTTAATCGAATTTTAATTGATTAAAAAGAAATTACTCGAACAATTTTTTTATCGATTAATTAATCGTTAATTTAAGCAGCCTACTAAAAATCTGAAATATACGGTTTGTAGAGAATTTAATTCTGCTGTGAGTTTTATTACAGTGACTTCACCATGACGGGATTTCTAAACATTAAATACGGTGACGTTGCCACTGAAATCCTCCTATAATGAACAGTATGCCGTTATTGTTTTTCTTGTAGGCAAAAAGACTTAATGCAAATCAGTATATGCCGACATGTGTTTTATGATATGAAAAGCACACGTTTGGTGTCAGAAAATGCTAGGTAGGCAGAAATTTGCAGCATATACCGAGGTGTAATCAGTCGTTTTTCAGTGGCATGGACAGCAGCCAGCATCGTTCTTTCCATCGGGCATTCAGAAGCTTGTTGACAGAAAAAAATTCTACACATGTTCAGAATAAAATTTGCTACAAAACGTTTGTTTCAAATTTTTATATTTCGAAAACTAACAGAATGGCCCCTTTTGTACCTTATTTATCGAACAACCCTCGTATTATAAGTGCTTCATCTACATACCACAGACTGACAGAATCACAACGACTGAAGATGGTGAAAATTTCCAGTCACGTTATAGAGAATATACACCCAAGCACAAAGTGCTCATTCTTGTAGTAACTGCGTTACAACAGCACATGTAGCGCCTGAATTGGCGGGTTAGCAAACAAAACAAAAAATATGACAAAATGCAAAACAATGAATGTAGCCCAGCAACTTCTTGCACGTGTTCGAAACCCTTAATTTTTAAAAAATCAACAAAAACAGAATATATTAAGACAGCAACAACACAAAAACTTTCAATACATGAAAGGCAAGACCACAGGTTACATATAAATGAAAAAGTTGATAAAACACACAAATTCAAAGCAGAACATAAGTCTGCCGATGAAAAGATAAATTATTTGCTACTACGTCACAGCTAGTGATGTGCCATTACACGTGTGCACACCTCCCACAAAGTAAATGCAAAACATGCAAAACAAAATAATCGAAGTGTGTCCGTGTTTCTTGAACATCTCGGTAAAACTTTAGTAACTGCTGCTAGTATGCAACAAGCAAGATTTCCTCCTTTGTCAGCTTCAGCACCTCACCAATATTTTCATTATGGGCACTGAACCCATGTTTCTACAATTCCAGAAAAGGGATGTGCAATGCATTTCGTCAACTGAACAAATTAATCGATTTTGAGCAACCAACTGCCTTCAAACGATCGAAGGTGCACCAACCTCCTACCATAATCTACCTACACTACAATTAATTTCAACTTCAGATTTATGCAATTCCTCAAATATCAAAGGACGAACAAATCATTACTTGCAATCACAAAATTAGTAAGCAACTACAGTTGACTCGAGGTATAAGTGACTGTACGAGTAAGGCTAACCAATAAATGGGTAGTACATACGATACGTCATTCCATTACCCGTTCTATTCCTTCCTTCCATTACCAGACTTTCCAAAAATACCACTGAATAGCTGCTGCAAATATCACTAGCTCATGCCAATCAGCTGCCACTCGGCAAGATTGTGAAGGATAGGCCAAGACAGAAGTGCCGACTCTTATATCAATTACAGAAGTTTATCTTTAGCACATGAGTAGTCAACTTGCTGTCTATGAGCATACCGTAGCCAAAGTGGTCGAAGCACACATCCACTGCAAGAAGAATGAGTGAGCAAGTAGGGTTTAACGTCCTGCCCGACTGACACTGTATACATCATTTCGGAGATGGCCTTTCCAGGCAGAATGCACACAAACATATAGTAATGGAAGGATAAGAGAACAAAAGTTTAACCTTTACAAAAACCTTTATGAAACACAAAACACAAGAAAGACCTAAACCTAAAATGGTAAGAACTGCCAATTATAATTGTGCATATTATGTAATGATAACGGCAGTTCAAATAATCTTCCCTGTTATCTTCCAGTCATCAATCTCATAATGCTGTGTATTGGAGGACAGGGGGAGAAGAAGAATTAGAATACCTACATTATTTGCAAACTATTTGTGGCCACTGTACAACATAAACAGAGCAGTTGTTCTAAAAAATCAGCATCTCCAGTTCTTCTGGGTTCCTATGCATCGATATATTTTTTGCATAATGCCAAACTTTTTGCCACATGTATTCTCAAAAAGCACATAAAACTGTAAATATTCTGTGCAAAAACAAAACGTCACTAAAAACATCATGTTACGAACATTTGCGTGGTACCGTACGTAAGTCAGCATGCAGAATCGAAACATTAAAGCCACGTATGCATAACAACAGTGACAATATATTACAACTGCACAGCATTGGTGACAGTCATAAATACCATTATGTTCTAGTACATAGTGAAAACACCGTACGCCTCAGCCCCGATTTCACTGTGGCTGAAAAATCGCAAAATTTTGCAAGTGCATCAGCAACAAAGCTGATAAAAGATATTCAGGGTTCCCACAGGTTTTCTGTGGCAAAATTCCCAGGCTTTTTCAGTCATGAAATGACAATTTCCCTGACATTATCGAAACAATAACCCTATCGTACAAATGTCATAAATGATATTAAGTAATGAAACGGCATTAATACAGCAATATGCAAACGACAAAAGCCCTAGTCGGAGAGTCAGGGGGCAAAGCCCCCTGAAGCTGAAACACATCTAGCTTTTGGACATTCAATGGAAGCCGCAAATTTGCCTGCTTTTTAATATTTGGAGATGCAAAAAAATCACAGTTATCTACAGTCTGCATGATCCAAGATCATTTTCCCAGACTTTTCAAAAATAATATTTTCCTTGACATTTCCCTGACAACACAAATTCCCTGACTTTCTCCAGTTTTCCCTGACCTGCAGGAACCCTGGATATTGTCAAATATGCTACCATTACTTCAGGAGATATGCTCTTACTTTATGGAAGTGGTGACCAATGGCGTAGCCAGAAATTTCAATTGGGGGGCCTTGTCTTTTTTCCCTCCCCCATTTGTCCCTGCCCTTCCCCTTATTACCTCTCCCCTCCCTTCCCTTAGAAGTAGGACCCCCTAAAATGCAGCTAGGAGGTCTAGGGGAGCAATAAGAGCTCCCCCAGCAGGGTTTGGGGCAGAATCCCAGCTGAAATCAAATTTGGTGCATTTTAGCTTTAAAAGATGAGATCTGGTGGCAACAATTTTAATTATTTTTCCCAAAAAAACTGACCGAATTGGCAAATTTCGTGCAGTTTATGCGTATGCTTATGTTTTGTCTGGAGGATTGGGGAGCCTGGGCCCCCCCGGCTACACCACTGGTGATGACATCTAATGCTTCTTGAATGTTTTTTCAGCTGAAAATGAAACACCTTCCATGGACATAGTGAAACCCAACCAAATCCAACCTACCGGTAAAATACATACCTTCCTACAAGTATTAGTACAGCATTCGTAAACAGTAACAACAACTACCACATCGAACGGCTAAATAAAATGCAGTGCAGCAAACATCACAAGAAAGTGAACAAAAAAATGCATCTGGAGTGAAAAATGGAAAATGTGGAATTCTTAGTTTGGTTAATTGTTATGGACAGATGATGCACACGTGGCATGCAATTATCCACTCCAAGTAACATCAGTAATCCTTCACGTTGCGGTTCCGGCTGTGACAGAAACTGAACAAAAGATAAGCTCACTGGTTGCTCTGTGTGCCCACTAAGCGGGTGACATCAGACAGTCCCAGTGCCTACTGTTGAATGAATTAAACTGGAACTAACGCTCAGCTCCAACTCCAATGCGGAGACACTGATGCAAAATACAAAGCGTCAATGAGTTGCTCTGAGCAGTAGTCATGCGCCTGAAATAAACGCACTGCAACTAGAGCTGTTGAAGTGTTAATAATTTTAACGTAATAACACACTGCGTTAATTTTTTCAACGCATTAATTAATGTGCTATTAATGCACCCAGGCCCGTACATGTTTCCTAAGTCACAGAATCCTCTGAATATTATTTTTACTTTAACGTCAAAGACCAAAAATGGATCCAGAAAAAAATTGGAGCATGAACCCAAACTATTGTGAAATCCTGCGTATGCTATTCACTGATCCACAACGACACCAGAACACACTGCAGTTAGCCACACGACGACGACAACGATCAAGTTGTCACGGTTCCTACTACTCTGCAGAATTTATTTTCCCTGACTTTCCAGGACAAAATGAATCGTTTTCCCTGACTAATCTGTTCATGCGAAATACCAGTGTCAGTTTTCAATTGCTTGCAATCACACTAGAAACAAGGCCAGTGGAACGAATTTTAAATTGCAGGTACAGATAATCTGTGAGCGAAGCAAGCAGAAAAAATTCTGAGCTGTTGTATGCAGTCTGCGTACAACAGTTCAAAATTTTTTCCGCATCTTTGTTAACCTATGCACCCTGGTACTTTGATTTTCCCCGACTTTCCCTGACAGTAGGAACCACGAGTTGTTCGCTGGCACAGTGTCGTATTGCACTGAAAACTAGTTCCAACTTTCAGACTGTACGGAAAACAAAAAAAACTGCAGGATAAAAAATGATCAAACATAAAGCTCTAACATCAACTGGAGGAATGCGACATGCTATGCACAGCGAGTGCTAGTTGGAACCCAATACGCCTAATTTTTTTATCGTTAACTGATACTGTCATACAGTTTTTGACGAATTGTACTGGCTTCAAACTTGCATGTTATAAACGATGTTTTCAAATAAAACAATATATCTTTCTTCACATTTTGCGTTAATATTAACGACGTAAATGCTAAAAGAGCTGAAATGCCCAACTATAACACCAGTACCGCCGACTAAGTGCTTTAGATTCTCAACACTGTGCCACTTAGTGACATCGAGCCTGAGCGTATCACAGAACAGGCCCAGGACAATGACAATAACGACGTTCGAATGACGAATGCAAGAAACTTGAGTAGACGGCGGAGCGTGAATGTCTGGTAGCCATCAAACGATAGCCGGTCGGCCGAGCGACGCTGACAGCTAGTTGTCACCGGTGTCGGCCGGTTTGTCGTCATCTCCCTGTGCATCTGACGTCCACAGCTGCAAACATACACTATACCGCATCAGCAACAAGGTCTAAAGGATAAACCAGGTAGTTGCACGAATAAAGCTCACGAGTCACAATTAAGTAAACCAAGTCATGCAAGCCAAGGTTGCGATCGTAAATTTCAATCCATTCTGTTAAATGAAGCCCTTATTATCTTTGACAGTAATGCCACATTTTTTAAATTAAGCATTAATATGTGATTTGACACAATTTCACAACAATCAGAACCGCCATTTCAAATGTCTTCCGTTAAACAGTTCTAACTAAAGCAATTCAACACCGAATCCAAAATAAAGGCCACAATATGTCCTGGTTCTCTATAGATCGTGGTCAGCACCAACTCCAGATGCATACAGACATTCTGTATATAAACATTCACCACTGAATTCAATCTAACTGATTATTATTCATTATAGCTGCTTCTGCTTAGCTGGCGCACTGTCCGTTGTTACTGCAAGTCAGATCAGTCTCCAGATTTTACAATTTTCAAATTGTTGTGGCAGTGATCATAACAGGCCTTATCAGCGAAAGAGATAGACACAAAGACCAGAGGTGATACAACATACAGTGAGATTATCCCTGAGCAGCTGCATGATGAGTGTGCTGTCCTTGTACGAGTCTTCATTCAGCGTGTCCAACTCGGCAATCGCATCGTCGAAAGCCTGCACACATGCTAACTATTACAAGTAAATATTGTAAAAATGCTACAGCAGCAATTCATTTATTAGAGGCGTCTAACTTAGTCCAGTCTGTACCAATGCGATCACCTAAATGGTTGTTTTTAGCACAAATCTGTCGTCGACCTCCATCAATAGAGTCCAGACTCACTGGACATAATCCAGATAAATTGCCTTAACAAGAAACCATTTCTGAATAACATAAATAATATTAAATATCAGCTGAAACAGATGGACTTATATGACAAATTTTCTGAACCAGCTAGAAACACAAATCATGCACAACATAACTTATAAGTGATAACCCACCGTTTCAACATTCAAACACAAGAAAATACACTAACCTATCAACTACCGCTTATGACAATGTCATGATGTTATTAGAATGAGAACTACCAGACACTGTACATGTAAAATAAATATTCAAAAATTTGCAAATTAATGGATGTTATTCATGGTGCACAAAACTAAAACTGGGTGAAATATGTGGTGGGTTTTCCCAATAAAACCAACTGGATTTTATTGGGTAAGTGCCTGTTTGACTCAACCCCAAACAATACACTGTGCCATAAAGAAACCTGTTTCGCAAGCTTGCAGGCGTTGTCAGACTTGTTGAGGATCTCGTAGTAGAAGACGGAGTAGTTAAGAGCCAGGCCGAGTCGGATGGGGTGAGTGGGAGCCAGGTCGGCTTTGGCAATCTCCATCGCAGCTTCGTACGCCTCCTGCGACTTTGTCACCACGTCTGACGCACACAATGCACAGTAAGTAAACAAGTAAAATGCAAATTTATATACCATTTAAATGCCAAACAAAAAGCCCACAATGAGTTGTATACAATAGTACTCTCGACAGAAAACGACTATAGTAATCATCCAAGAACAGATACAATGTGAAGAGTATCACAAAAGTAGTGAGTTCTATGTCATTGGGCCGGTGACACAGAAAACCCGGCATCTGTATGAACTCAAACGACAAGACAGCACAACTACGGTTCTCAATAGCAGTCCAAATTCTTTAGCTTGGAAGTGATGACATCCTGAGTCTTCCAGGCAGCCGATGATAAAGATTTCGTAATCCTAGCTTGCACTGTTTTTGACTGATCCACCCGTGTGACAGACGGATGGACGAACAGAATTGTGATAGCTAAGATGCACTGAAAGCAGTACCGGTAGCTGCTTTTGCACGTAACAATAATGAACTGTTCTGACACAGCTCACCTGCTTTGTCCTCGCCGGCAGCAACCTCGGCAAGGTAGCGGTAATAATCACCCTTCATTTTCAAATAGAACACTTTGCTCTCAGCATTGGTTGCCTTCGGCACCAGATGGCCATCGAGCAATTTCTTCACACAAATACCATAAACTCACTGCACCATATATACATGTGTCAACAATGATGTTACAGCATCAGCATAGTTCGGACAACTAGCTGATTTCTTTGTACCAGCTAAAGATGAAACTAGCTAAAATTATCCATGTCTAAGCAAGTTGCAAGTACTGCATGCAGTTAATATGCTACAACTGACAAGCGAACGACCACATATAAGCATGTGCATATTTCAACTTTATAACTTGCATAATGAAACAAGAATGTCATATTGCATCCTGCAGTAGCAGCTAGCACACATGAGGACCAAGCAGTATGCAACATTATCAGCAGAGCTCACGGTCAGAGCATAAATGGGAATTTCTGCACGATCAGTGTCATCTAAGTAAGCAGTATGTGAGATTAACGATAGAGGACCACAGTTTGCAAAGCTAATTTACCTACACTTTGGTGCAATCAAGAAGTCTATTGTGACGTTAAGAGTAATACTGCCAACAGGAATGTGGTCTCGGTCGAGACATCTCGATCTCGTGACGTATTAACGTCTTGTATCGTTCTCATCTCGGACCGATGCATCTTGGGTCTCGTCTCGATCTTGGAGCAATATGTCTTGGTCTTGGCCCAGTAGGTCTCGTCTCGGGTCTCGGGCCATTGCATATCGTCGAGACGTTTTGTGCAGGCGCGCAGCGTGCATACTGTAGCTGCAGTTGAAGCGATACTAACCAGCATGACATTTTGTGGCTTAGACATATTCGTTTACTGCAGGGGTGCACAACATACGACCCGCGGGCCGCATGCGGACTGCCGAGACCCAGGATGCGGCCCGTTTTGCCTGCTGTAGAATAAGGAAAATTACCGCGTACTCTACTGATACTACATGTAACATTATTGCGATGAAGAACTTCAGAAGCGCGAATTATTTTATTTAACTAGAGTAGATTGTTGCATGATGTGACTGCTTTTTGATCACCAGTTGTAATTGTCATAATTCTCATTTTTATTCGAATGCATGTCTTTGTTAATTTTGGACATTATTTGTGCATTGAGCCAAAAAGTGGCATTGTGGCCTACAAGGCCCTACAATACAGCCAGATAACTGATAACATTTATGAAGCATTCATGATGGCCTGGGGTCATGCGG
>Ga0056128_1003625_pt1 | contig 19070 bp, 18 predicted proteins | sample WorMetLIZISLAND2_FD_71113 | JGI IMG/M metagenome (GOLD analysis project Ga0056128, IMG submission 71113) | Marine gutless worms symbiont microbial communities from Max Planck institute for Marine Microbiology, Germany - Olavius geniculatus... ... | reverse complement strand
AAAGTTATGACCGTTTAAAGAATTGCTTAATTTTCCCCATAGGCGCCATTGTAATTTTTTCGATTTTTGCGAATAAATACGTTAAATATTAATTTCAAATTTTTTAACCCCCAAAAGACATCCTTGCGCGAGACCACGTCGTTTGAGCCATCACGCGCAAAAATCCGTGTAGGTGAGTTGAAAAAAAAAGGGTATATGGATATAAAAATTTTTGCGTATATTTCACCCATTTGCCGGGAAGCTCCCCTTGGAGGGATTTACATGAAATTTTGCATGAGGGGTCATCTCGCCGACCTAATTAGCCGTGCCAAATTTTATCTCAATCAGATCAAGGGTTTTGATTCTGTGGGGGGTCGAATTTTTGGCCTTCCCATAAGAAAGAGAAGTCGCCGTTAACACAGGGCTTGAACTACCGTTCAGACTGTGATTTATACAGACATATACCGTAAACTGTCAAAATGACAGACTCCGTGTTCATATGAACATTATCTTGTTTAGTATTATTTTTGATTTCTGTTTAGCCAAATGTTCTGGAATTATTCTACGCAAAAATTGGTCCAAACCCCAAAAATATGCAGAATTCTTGGAGCCATATTTTTTGTCTGCCCAGAAGCGATACCTTTTGAAGCGGACTTATATTTTGCTGGCATTTTTATTTCTTTTTTTTCCTGTTGCGAGATCTCTGAGCTCCGTTGACCAACCACTGCGAAATTTTAAACAATGATTGGAAGTGTGTTCGATTAAATAATCCAGTCGAAAATTTGGGCACCTCCCCCAAAAAATTTTAGGGGCCAGTACATGCAAAATTTAGCCCAATTTTGGTCGACTTCAAACTTCAACGACAACTATCTCTGGAATGGAGTTGGCCAAGTGCATCATCAACTGCAATTCCTTCCACGTTTGGCGCAAAAATCCGGTGAACTTTGGTCCACTAATGACGAAAATGTGGATTCATACCCACCCAAATCGACTTTTTCGCAAGACCAAACTTCAGCCCCTAAGTGGTGCTGTGCTCCCAAATATTCACACGTGCTAGAGAATGACCAAGTCATGCCAGTGTGCCCCCACCAGAAATGGAGGTCTTCCTTACAATTTTTTTCAAAGGGGTGTCAAAAATTGGCTTAAAGTTAGTAAATGCACACTTATAACTTTGGGGATAGCGGGAGTAGCCCCACGAGATTTTGCCACATGACGTACCTTTAGCAGGGGTGATAACCTGAGTACAAATTTTAAGAAGGGGCACCGCCCCTTAAAATTTGGGAGCCCAAAAATGTCCAAAATTTGGTGCAATTTAGGACAACTTTCGACTTTGACCGCAAATATCTCTGGAACTTATAGAAATATCGACAAGCGGTAAATGGCATTATCAATGGCAATTCAGACCCCGTTGAACAAAAAATTGGTGATTTTTGATCCACTAACAAAAAAATTATAGTCACGCATGTTGACCAACCCTCAGTCGACAGTATGCATTCTGCGTATGCTAATGCATTTGAGTTCAGGTCACGTGACTTTGCTACCAGGGAAATTTCATCCCGCCCCTGAATTTTCCTCCAACTGGAATTATGGCACCAGGTAAACTCACGCTGGGCTTTGCCCCAAATTTCTAGTTGTTGGTGGAATGCCGAATCAACAACATAAAATATTTTCCTTATTACACACAGGGAAAATAAGTCACATTAACTCTATTAATGTTGTGGTGAAATTTTTTTTTCTTACTACAATAATTTATACGTGACAACTGACATGCATTAGGTTGCCATAACACTCATTAGGTCCATGCTGGCATTTAAACTCCCATTTGTCTCCTTCTCTTCTTTCCTGTTATTCATAACAATAACATGTTGTTCAGTCACCAGATATAACAAAACTGACACCATGTTATAAGACTGCTGCATATAACGGATAACATGTGTTCAATAAAATGCAAGTTCTTCTGTTAAACTGACCTTATCTTAGCCAAAATCTCACGTAAAAAATTTGATGTTTAAAAAACAGGACAGCATTAAGTAAATTCATATATTTTGTCAAATTTCTGAGCACTTTAAAAACTGTGTCTATTGTTTGTCACTGTAACTTAAATTTCTCAGTGTATCTACGAGCTGATAAAGTATATACTAGAGATACGTTCTGTAAAATAAAGATACCTATCCAATTGCCAACAAATGCATGTGTCATTTAAGCTTTATTAGTTAAATCTTTCTAGCTGTTGTTATTTCCACAATCAATAGAAGGTGGGCCAAAAAATGACCCAATTTGTTTTTGTCAAAACTTCGTTAAATCTTCACCAAATTTGCTAATTTTTTGGCATATGGATAGCAAAGACAACAGAATTATGTGAGGTATACTCAGTGTCCACCTCACCTAATTCATGTCAATGCACTACCGTGTAAAACGCAGATGCTCCAAATTGTTGCATAATGCTGAGTTGTTGTGCCAGTAAAAGTTCAAACAACTTAATTTAGCACACAATAAATAAAAATGGGATTTATTTATCAAAATTATAAGTTTGTATAACAACTTACTTCCAAATTATTATAATTTATGCCTTAAGTGTACACAATGATTCAGACATGATGCCATGGCTGATAGCGGCATTAACGATCAACTGATCAAACTTCATAGCACTCATTCATAGATTAAATGTGTTTTAAGCTTATCAGTGAGCTATTTTGTTGCCTGCTATTTTCTGCACAAAACATTTAACACCACCAAATTATTAAATCATGTGGCACTCTTTAAGGCACACTGGGCCAAGCTGATGCGGCCTCGGCGCTGGGCGGGTGTAGGAGCCTGTCCACCCCGGAGGTAAGGTAAGGTAAGGTAAGGCACTCTCTATCGAACTGATAATGAAAAGATGAGCAATCTGCTAATGATAATCACTGCATAATGTAACAAATTGCAGCATCCGTGTTTTATGCAATGGTGCGTTGACATAAATTAGGTGAGGTAGAAAATGAGTGTACCTTACATAATTCTATCATCTTGGCCATCCTATTGCCAAAAATTAGCAAATTTGATGAAGATTTAACTAAGTTTTGACAAAAACAAGTTAAGTCATTTTATGGCCCATCCTGTATATAGCAAAACTGTCATGTCATCATTTGCATTTTGTGACATAGATTTGCAACATAAGTGGTCAATTACAGCCATATCATGAAAACATCAAATGAAACATGTACAAAAACAGATAGGCCTATAGAGCATAGAATTAGCAAAGAAGGCAACACTACACAATGAGGCGTAAAAGACACAGCAGAATTTTTTGAACCATAACTTGAAGAAGGGTTAACAAATTTTAATAATTTTTGGTACACATATTCAAGACATAACTGGCCATCAAATGGCCATTCAGTTTCCCACCTCACCCAACATCTGCTTCTGCACTACCTGGTAAAAACAGAACAAACAAAATATGCATTAAAATGAACAAAACACTTTATAAAATTTCATCTTTCCAAATATGTGGCCACCAACAGACAATCAATTACAAGTTTTGACTGTTGTGCAGTAGCACATCTATTAAATAAGCCTAACATTTTGAAATATTGATGAATTCAAAAAGCAGTTGGTAAAGTCTGGATTGGTCTGGAGCAAAACATTATTGACGCTATCAACAAATGGAGAAAGTGTCTATGAGCCAAGCCCATGTTCGCGGGCCAACATTTCAAACATTTTTGTAGGCAGTTAAAAATAGACAATTAAATAAACTACCAGCTAAACCGACGACAAATATGAACAAAATGTGTGTTTCATGTATTTTTTTTGATAAAGCAATAATACTAGTGGTTGAAAATGCAATATTTTGTTCGTTTTCTTTCCCCAGGTAGTGCAGAAACAAACAGGTGAGGTGGGAAACTAAATAGTCATTTGACGGCCAATTGTATCAGGAATATTCTTACCAAAAATAATTGAAATTGAATTACTTCTTTTCAAGTTTTGATGAAAAAATGTCAGTGTGTTTTTTATGCCTCACAGTGTAATACAAACCTGAGCATTGCCGTAAGGCACAAGTTGGAGAAAAGTGATGTCTTTGAGTTTGCTGTATACAGGCTGCAGCTGGTCAACAATAAAGTTTTTGCTGTCAGGACACAAAGATTCGTAGTAGACTCCCAGCAAAACGGGTGCAGCAAGGCGCTGACGCATATAGCCGCACTGCTTCTCAACCTTCAGTGAAATCATCCAGAAATCACATGTCAATACTGTATACCATTATGTTAATGACTAGTTTCACGGACTACAGTGCAACGATAGGGTGTCGGACTTATGATTGCTAGGTTGTGAGTTCAACTCCCAGTCGGGTCGCTATCAAGTGATTACTATTTGGATGGGTGACTGTCTGTAATAAACCATATCTTGGTATAACCAACACCGAAATAAACTCAGCCTTCCATTCCTCTGAGGTAGGTAAATCGAGTACTAGGTACTAGCCTGTCTGGTTGGAGTTAAGGCAAGGCGCGTTCATATGTTTCGTATGGTAGCAATTTCCTGCAGAGCGATCGAGTTACTCCAGTTGATCCCCAATACAAGCACGAGCAGCAGACCTGACCTGACAGTTTCGAGCTATTTGCGCAGAGCTGCACCAGAACCGTGGAGGCACATCACATCCCCGAAAGACATCCTCCAATCCACGACAGCTCTTCACTGCCAGCAAAACGCAGATCATCGTCACAGCAGTCGCCGCAATCCAACTTAATTTATACATGCTGATGCGCCACGCAGGACTAATGACAACAATAGTGCTACTAACTAAACGAATGGGTTTATTTATAGTTTCTATCACGTCCAGAGTTTTTCTCGGTGTTGCTGACCAATCAATGTTAATTAGACGAACATTATACAGCAAGAACTAACCAGAAACCACACCCTTTCACATGACTTTTGTTTACTTCCGGGTGCGTCATGCTGTTGTTACGTTAGTAACGAATACGCTTTAATTTTGAATTATTTTTACTTATTTATCAACTAATGACCACGCCCTCTGTGCGTGATGTTGTTTACGTGTAGTGTTGACAATGCACAATTCTTGAATTTAGCAAAAATGATATTTGTATTTAATATTATATGTGCTTGTTTCACGTGTATTCTGTGTAAAGAACAGCTGCTGAGAGGCGTGCAGCCGTCAAGTTAGTATTTGAGAAGGTGTTTGCTGATGTTTGAGTCATGACACTTACCGGCAATATCCTGTCGTGACAGGCGCTGAAAACTCCGGCGCGCTGTCGATAATGTTCCACACCTGGAAGTTTAAAATAACGATCTAGTGTTAGGGTTCGGGCGCCGCTCTAAAGTTGGATACCCCAATTTAAGCAAGTTAACTTACCTCAGCAGACTCAGAATGGATATTAACGATCAAATTTAGTCTTTAAAGTAAGAACCACTCGTTTAGTTTTAAATTATTCACTTTCGTTAACTTTTAAAGCATTGTTAAAATCTATCACTTGTACAAGTTCGCCCGCTTCGCCGACATTACTGTTTATATTCAATATTTAGAATATATATAGCACTGAAATAAATATAACAATAATTCTAGCGGTAGATTGGCGATCATGCTGTTAGCACTGGAAAATTGCTAGAGGTAGATCGGGTAGATACATTATTGGGAAGATGGTAGAACTTATATTCCTGGTAGACACAGAAGGTCTATAAACCATGCCATGACACTGTCGCGTATTTAAATCAGGCTTAGCCTATTCAGTATTATATCAGAGTTCATCTTAAGCCAAAGCTGTTTTTTTTGTAACACGGACTTAGAACTATAGTATTTCGAATAAATTTTATTTAATGCTTTGTAATTGATAACATTTCAGTTCCAACCACAGTCTTAACCATGCAGTAAAGAAATGTGGCTGCATTCTTTCACTAACAATGAGATAAATGTAATTAGATGAATGGCGACTTACCGCTAGTAATTTTCTGCTCACTAGTGCAAGATCGCTGATCTACCGCTAGCACTGACCTAAGTATAATTGGTATTGCTGAGTGACCAAGAAGGACTAATCAACTCAAGGTTAAGTCAATGACGAATTTTTGCAGAAATTAGGAAATAATTTTCCAAAAACTGTGAAACCGTGCATAAATTGTTGGTTTTTTTTGTTACTTACGTTATTGGAAATAAATATTCTTTGTTGTTTGTTGTTTGTTGTCGATTTATTTATCTGCTTTTTTCTGAGTTAATTTGTGTGAATTTCTGTCAATATGAGAGCTTACACATATCCGCATCTGATTCAATTCTACTACAACTCCGTGTTTCTTCTCAAGTTTCTGCTTTTTTGGGGATTAATTCGCAATGATTAGAAATGAAGATGGATGTACTGTCGTCGCAAAATGTCAGTTGTCCCATACAGGTCAGAAAGCGATCAATACATGTTTCGATGCAGAAAATGTTGTACGATGCCTTCCATATGCATAGGATCATTCTTCACAAAGTCATGCTTATCGATCCTGATGATTTTAAGTTTATGTTTCTGCTGGGCCGCGCAAGTTCCGGTTACGACAGCTGTTGTGATGGCGAATGTTTGCAAAAGCTCAGTATCTCAGTGGTACCAATATTTTCGTGAACTTTGTAGCCAGGCACTTATTGATTCTGATGATTACAGTTTTGGTGGAGATAGAGTTATCGTTCAAATTGACGAGAGCATTGTCACAAAAAGGAAATATAACGTTGGATGATTTAAACCACAACAGTGGGTGTTTGGCATGGCACCATGAAGAAAATAGGACACATTCAGCTCGTGGAAGTCAGATCCTCAGAAACTCTTATTCCTATAATCAGAAAATACGTGAAACCTGGCTCAGTTATTTATTCAGATCAGTGGGCGGCTTACCGCCGCCTGTCAGACTATGGGTATACGCATAAAACAGTAAATCACAGTGAAAACTTTGTGGACCTTGACACGGGAGTTTGCACGAATGCAATCAAAGTGTATTGGTCCCGTGTTAAACGACAGATACGTCTCTGCTGGCTGTCAGAACGTGACCAGCTACCATTACGGATTGACGAATTTCTGTGGAGAGATAATCTGGCTTCCAAAAAACATAAACGATGTGTTCGAAGAAATGTTGAAGTTGACGAAACCTAAGTAACAGAGTGACGATTGTGGACAGAGATGATGATGACGATTGTCGACAGAGACAAAATTTTACAGACTATTTTGACACTACGTTACGTTTCGAACTTCAGAACTTCAGCAGTGCCTTGACTGCTTGTGTTTGTTTATTTCAGTGACGTGTTTGTAAAATTGCAAAATACACGAATTGACGTTGAAATGTTTGTTGTTGTTGATTAATTAGTGATTTATCGATTAAAAAACGTGCCTAAAATAGTTATCAGAAGATTAACAAAGTATGTTTACAGCGATTATTTTTATTCATTTGATTGCTGATATATGTTTGTTTTACGATTATATATAGCAAAAATCGTTAATTTTTGTGTAAGTACGGAATCGTTCTTGCAAAAAAACATCAGAAAATATGAAAACTCACCTGAGTTACGTTAACTTGCTGAAATCGAGGTATTCTGCTTTTGTCTGGCACCGCTAAATTTAGGATTAGAGTTAGGTTTAGAATTTGGGTGGGGACTGGGAACTTTTGCAACATACCCAGATTCTAAAATGTCTATTTTTGTGCTTAAATTGTTTATTGTCATATTAGCGAAATTCGTGTTTTCTTTTTTCACTGCACTGTAATTATTCAAAAAGTCATTCGTAAGTAATTTAATCATTGTGCGATTACAACAATTTGAAATCATTAATCGCAAGACTTCTCCAATAATAATGAGTGGTTCGTTTTGGTTGATTAGCTGATGTGTTTTTTCTCACATTCGGGCATATATTCCATGTATTGTGATGACTTTTGCTGTGCAGATATTGCCTTGTACAATCCCGACAAAGATTTCCAGTGCATAGACGGGTTGCGGACCATTCCATTTGCTCATGTCAATGACGACTACTGTGATTGCTTAGATGGGTCTGATGAACCAGGTACGGTTTTGATATATATGTTTTCAAGTAATTAAAAACATTGAGACAGAACTAGAAGTTTAAATACAAGTTGAAGGTTGCATAAATTTAGCTGTCAGTATGTGTCGATGTATTTCAATCTACTGATCAGAGTTACCCAAGTGTGAGATAGATATATGTCAATAGTTGTGTGTATATTATATTTGAAGTATGTGTTCAGATTTCTGAGATGGAGATAAGCAACTTCTGTTTACTTTTGTCTCATTTTGTTCTTAATTTTTGATGACATTTTTCATTAAATGTCAGAATATGATCAAAATGCCAATAATAATTAAATTATGCATTTGGCATTAGTCTGCATAAAAAGAGAAAGCCACAAAATTCATGAAATTTATGTAAATGCATTTTAGGCTATAAGCAAAGTGTAAATTATAAAAAGTGAAATCACAGTCGCTTTTTACTACTGCTGTTCTTTTACAACTGCTTTTTGTCTATTTGGTCTCTATTCGTTACGCAACGAAGTGCCAGTAATGCACTGGTCTGTTTCTGGTCTGTTGTTTTTATTGATGTGAATTGATAATGGCACGGAGACCCATAGCTAAGCCATAGTCATTTTACCATGATATTACTTACTTAAATTGTGTGAAACTCGCTCCTGCGCTCTGGTTCGCACATGTGGATTGGGTGCATCTGTAATCTAGAGTCTTGCTGGTAGCTATTGAGTTACGCACCGGTGCCGGTCTAGACGTTGTTGCTAGAAGCAATATGGCGAGGAAGGACAAAGCAGTGCATGTGTGCTGTACTGAAACTGATATTGTTGACATCTCAAGTGCTAACACAGTTCTGAAACGTTATTATCGAGTTCATAGTCATTTATTCTCTTCCCTTACCTGTTTGTTAAGACATCCAGTTGCCTTGGGAACTGAGATCTTTCCGCTGAGCATGCCGATGAATAGGTCGTTCTCTTCCTGAGATGTGGACGTTCAACTTGCAGCTGTTTGCTGTGACACTGTAGGACCGGATTTTCGCCGAAGTCAAGGGGAGAGGTGCCAATGACTTAAAAAATTATTTAGTTTTTGGTTATTAATTACTTGTTTGTTTAACAGTTAGTCATATTTCTGAGGAAAATTTCGATGTTGAAATGTGTAGCCATACAGAAATATTTCTGCTTTACTCTGCAGGTACTTCAGCATGTCCAAATGGTTATTTTTACTGCAAGAACAAAGGATACAAGCCCAGTGTTATTCCCTCTTCACGTGTCAATGATGCAATTTGTGGTGAGTTTGTATTTAATTTTGCTTACGGTATATGCTTGGTTTGTTGTTGTAATTTGTTACTTATTCACTATCATAATCATAACAGAAGCATGTGAGAAAGGGTTGCCTTTTTTTGTCTAGACTTGTTAAATCTGTGCCCTCTTATGCTCATTTGTGCTTGACTACTAAATTGACTTGTGCGCTCTTTGGCCACATTATTTGACAGGAGAGTAAGCGTTTTTTGGAATGGTGTTGAGAGGTTGTGATAAGTTTGGTGTTTGATTGAGTAATTAAGTAAGTAAGTGGAATTTGGATTTGTGTAGAACATTTCATTAAAAACCCCAATGTACTAGCATTAGAAGGATCCACAAGTTAAGTAAGTAGGTAAGTAAAGATAAGTAAACTTTTGCAGCAAGAAACCTGTTGAATATGAAGCACAGCTGGTGAGTAGGGAGCAAAGTGGGCCTAACATCTAGGTCGTCATTTGAAATAAGTCTTGAGTTGGCAATTTGAAAACAACATGTGGAAGCCCAGTTGTGAATTTACTAAGGTGATCGTGAGAATAAGAATTGCTTATTAATAAGACCTACAGTTTTTTGCGGGTCACGGTATTTCGAGCTGAGCTGTGCAGTTTGCCCTTTTCCATGGAATTTTGATATTTCTGTGGAATTTCATGAAATTTTGCAAAAATTGAGAAATGATCGATGATCATTGCCATTGTCGACTTCATATCATAACTAAATAGTCTAATTATATCAGGGAAAAAACCAAACTGAACTGTCTAAAACTGTGAGCCCTACTAATAGCCATCGCAATATGGCACACAGTCATAAATAAACACAATTTGACTTGACATATTGCACTTTTGAAAATAAAGAAATTAATAATTTTTTTCAAGAATGTTGCTAGCATAACTGAGCTCAACGCCAGCCTTCAGTAACAGAAGTTTTTTTTTTGATAGGATAGAGCTCAGTTTACTCACAAACGGATGGCCGTTGTGGGTGGGCTGTGGAATTCGAACAATTTTGCCATGGTGAGCTGCAGAATTTTGCGAACTGGCCCGCGGAATTTGGCAAAATTTGTTGCGGAAAACTGTGAACCCTACTTAATGCTAATGAATAGAGCTAACTGGACTTGATGTAGTGTGTGTGTGTGTGTGCATCTAGACTGTTGTGATGGATCAGATGAATATGAGGCAAGAACACAGTGTACCAACGAATGCTTGTAAGTTTACTTCTGTAAAACTGACGATGTTCTCTTAATTGTTGAGATTGATTTGTTGTCGCCATTTTGGCTTGTTGTCTATTGAGTGGAACATTTTTTCGAAATTGATTACAGGAAATGCGGCCAAAATGATATAATGTGATGAATTTTTTTGGTATTTTGTAATACTGAAAATATTTAGGGTCTGCCTGTCCAAAGTACATGTGTTTGTATGATGTGATTTATTTGCTAGTTAAAAGGGTAGTGACATTTAATATGTGTTGTCTGTAAGATTTAAACTTTAACTCGAAATAAGTTTATTATGTTCATTAGCTTTTAAGTTTATGATTACGGTGATCCATTTCTGCAAATTGTTAAATATTGAGTCCACCAAAATAGAGTCAAGTGTAATTATTTGGTGGCATCTAGCATTGCTCATCCAAAAAAAAAAACCCAGAGTTGCAAAAAAACCAAAAAAATTGCTGGCTGGTATATTTGAGTGGTGTGTAGACGGCTCGGTGAGTTGCTGAGACAGGAAGAGGAGCGTGTTCGTACGATGAAGATGGAAGGACATGCAATCTACCTGCTTTATGTACAGCAGGGTCGCGATGCTAAGATCTCAAAGCAGGTAAGGTAAAAAAAGTTATCTTAGTAAAAACAAGAAAATTGGTATTAACAGTTTAGTGGTTCTTGTTGTAGTGGTACTTAGTAGTTGTTGTAGTAGTTTTTGTTATAGTTGTAGTTGCCGTGAAGAAAGAACGTGAAACAGGTTGATGTGGATTGAATATTAGTAACTAACACAGAAACTGTGGTAGTGTACTGTGTAGCAGTAGCAGTAGTAGTACTGTTGTAGTAATAGTAGTAGTAGTTGTTGTTGTTGTTGTTGTATACAGGCTCGGCTGGAGGTGTTGGAAAAAGAACGTGACCAAGTGGACATGGAAAGAGTTTCTTTGGAGAAGAAGAAATCTGAAGCAGAGCAACCTGAGAGAGAGGCGAAGGAGAGACATGAGAAGGCTTGGGAAGGTGAGTGGATTGGATGGATGGGGGGGGGTAAATCAGGTATCAGTCTGTCTGGCTGGAGTTAAGCTGCGGCACATATACCTGTCCCCCGAGGCAGCTAACACTGTGATTCCATATGGCAGGATCCATAGATCTATGATGGGTTTCATATTAAGAGCTATACACCACTTTTAGCTTTACCTTTATCTTTTGATGTTGTGTACATGATGCAGGAGTCAAACGGTCCGAATTACGTTTGTTGCATTGCTGGTTAGTTAATGCTTTAGTATTTGCTTCATCCACCAAGCTTAATCTTGTTAGTCTCTAGACATGAGAAGGCTTTAGAAGGTGAGTGGATACAAGATTGTATTAGATGTCTGGACTCGCCACCTGTCTCCACTGCAACAGCTCTGGAGAGGTGGCAGCACATTTGGTCTGCCCAGCGCACAGCCAGGATGGAAGGGAGAAATGGCCAGACCACAGAGTAACATCTGATCCTTGACAATTCTGGAGCTTTCTGGGGAAGATTGGGGGTGGGTCATTGCCCCCTCCTCCCGCCCGCAAATTACAGTAAGAGAGCTTAATCTTGGATAACCGTGGCCAATTAAACAGAAATTAAAATCTTTAGTATTTTAGTACATGAGTCTTTGATCCATTTGTGGCATACAGCACTACCTAAATGTGTTTTGATTGATTGCCTTATTAATGGATGGATTGTGTGTGGTTTGGTTGTTGACAGAGGTGAAGGCCAAGAGGAAAGAGGAAGGTCGCGCAGTTGAAGCAAAAGAAGCTTTCAACAGCCTCGATTCTAATGATGACAATATGTGAGTTTATTGATAATATTTTGTGAGTTTGTTCAATATGGTTAGCAGAATGGCATCATTTGTGCTATTTATATTATCTGTGTTATTTTTATCACTTTTGTGATATTTGCTTCCAAGACAGGCCTCGATTGTCTCCCGTGCTGGTGCAGTTTGAATTTCAAGCTGAACATTATGTCTGCCATTTCTATCGAGAAATGATTGATTTTCTTGAGTGCCATAATGCTTTTGATGTTAGTCTGACTCATAAGGGATACTTGTGTACACAATGTAATTTTGATGAACTCCGGAAAAAAATATATACTGTACATTATTCAGCAAACGAAAGAGGTAATGTTGATGGCAGAGGTGATGGTTGTAGTGATATTTGTAGTGGTAGAAGTAGAAGTCATTGTTTTTGTTAGTAGCTGCAGTAGTTGCTGCAGTTGTAGCAGTAATAGTTGTGGTATTAGTAGTAGTAGTTGTTGTTGTTGTTACATGTGGTAGTGAATGATCTTATATTGTACTTAGGGTGTCAGTGTCTGAGCTACAGACTCGGCTGGAGTTTGACATTGACTCAAATGGAGAAGTTTCAGAAGATGAAGCAAAGGTTTCTTTGTTTTTTTACTTATTTAATTATACACTGTCGCAGTATTGGCCACTTGCCTCGTAATAATTTTGTGAAACTACTTTTTGACCCGGTCGAGTTTTAGTTGGTTGTGGCTTTGTGCGTAATAGTGCATACGGCATCAGATTTGCAGTCAGTAGCTTGACGGTTAAAATCCTAGTCATGTTGCTGCGAGGGAACCAAACACTGGGCAAGTAGTTGTTCACATACATACGTTTCTCTGATCAAGCAGTATAATTTGGTGCTGCTGTAAAGACAGGCACGTTATGGAAGAGATATAATTTGTTGTTCATAACACTGGACACAAGCTCTCTGCGTGCTAGAAACTTAGAAACAGAGTGGCATGTACGGTTTACAAAATATGACTTTGGTATGGTTTTTTGGTTTTTTGAAATAGCAGTTTTCGGTTTGGTTTCGGTTTTTACCGTCTGATGTTTAGTGTGTCGAATAAAAAAATGCCAAACAGGGTATTTCGAATTTGTACTGCTACCGTCTGATGGTAGCCATTTTTTACTTTGCATATGAAAGCAGAAATAACACAGACTATTTTGTGTGCTGACTGCTGTGATGGTCCAACTAATCGTTGGTCAAAGTGTTTTGAAACTAAGCCTAGAAAAGGCTGTTTTGACTGACATGAAATGTGTAAAAACCGGCAGTTCGGATTTTAAAAACCGAAACAACTAAGGGCTTTTGTGATATGACATTTGTTATATAGTGAGATGATCTACCTGATCGCAGATAGTCACTCAGCCATGTGTAACCACTTGATAGCGATGTGACTGCGAGCCAAAGCAATGACCTCGTGATTGCATTTGCAAATCGAACATCCTAACCATTAACATTACCAAATCACCTGGACATTGCACCTGTAGTTGCATAGATGTTGACGGTAGAGTTTCACCTAGGCCTACTTTGCCAGCTTCAGTTGAGATAGAGAATGAGAGACATGTTGGCATTGACTGTGGTTAGAGAGAGATATGACTGTTGTTGTCATTATGTGCAGGAATATTTGGAGGAAAATGAGGAAGTGTCGTTCGACGTATTTTTGGAGAAAGTTTGGGACAACATTCGTGAGATTTACCGACGACCTCAGACAGAGGCAGAAGCAGAATCAGAAGAAGAAGCCAGAGACACTGGCGAAACTGAGAATGATTCAGTTCCTCCGGAGACAGCTGATGTGAGTAATAATTATTCTGAATTGAAGTAATAAATTAATTTAATTTGATCAATTTGTCTAAAAAATGCAATCAGCAATTAGATAGTTTATTTCAAATGGAAGCAAAAAATTTTGTTATTTGGATGTCATTGTTTGGCTTGTCTGCGATCAGTTGAAAAACTGTTCAAAAATCTTTGTTGACTGGCCCAACCTGGAGTAACTTGGAACATTTAAGCCAGCTAAACAGGTACCAGGTGCACTTATGTGTTCAGGGCCGGTATGCATAACAACGATGTAACTTTACTTGCAAACAAAAATCGATTTATGTCAGACGTAGTGCTAAGTCGGTATGCATAACGACATCGTAGCACTAGTCGAACGCCTTCGTCCAAACTAATGCTAGTCGCTCCAGTGACCTGTCGTGAATATTTAGTTCGTTGTTGTAAACTAACGTCGCTAAGGAGCGGCTGCAATCAAGTCGTACATCGTAGATGACTTCTGGCGAGTCATTTACGCTATTGAAACTAAATCTAGTATTAGAAGTTGCTGAATAAAACATTTATTATCTGATGCATTCCATTTATTTGCATCATGCATTTTTACTTAGCCAATGGAGCTGTAATTAGGCCTGAGCTAGCTCAAGACTGTAGCAGACGACAGGTGAGTTGGTGTCTATTCTTAGCTGCAGGCTGAGCGTGGCAGAGTGCGTTTATGCCATTAAACTCCAGAGTCAAACTGCCCGACATCAACTAAATTGGTAGTAGCTAGTTGCTTGCTATGACAGCATTTTGCATGCCATCGGACGTAACTTGCTGGTTTGGAAGTATTTATTCACGACATAAGCCTTACATCCAAACTAACTACGACGTTGTTGTGCATACGGCCCCCAGCTGTCTTCACTCTGCAGTGCATAATTGTGTCGGAAAATTGTATTAAGCGGAATTGAACATTGACAAATATTGAATGTTTACTTTTATCACATGGTTCTGCTTCTGTTGTTGTGTCATTGTTGGGTGGCGGTGTTGGATGCTTTATGCTTTCGTATTGTCTATTGTCGTATTGTCCATGATTCTGTTTTTATGATGTCACCATTATACGTTGATGCATTTGCACCAGAGCTTAAAGAAGTGCGTCTTGCAACAGAGATTGACTGAATTTGTTTTGGGGGTCATTCAGTCAAAGTATCTCAGCATGACCAAATATGCTGATGGATCTAGACATTCATATCTTTATTTTGCATAATCTGTTCTCACTGTTTTCCACTTTTTGCAGTAACCACACGTTGGACCAGTTTGTTTGTGGGTCTTTCATGCCTATCAGATATGAACCGAGGCTTGCACCAATACATATGAGTGTTGTTATACTTCTGTCATGATAGGCCACATTACAGTTTTTGCCTGTCTGTCCATCCGCTTGTCTGTTCTATAGATGCTCTAAAGTCTACAACAAAAAGCTGTATAAGAACCAAAATGAGTGTGAATGTCTCGCAGGGCAGGAGTGACCAGTGAGCCAATTTTCACTTTGAAAGTCAAAGGTCGGGGTCACTGAACATTTAAAACTTGCAGGAAGTGACACGTGCCACATGTATAAGTTCAGCCTACTTTTAGTTGGCATGGCTTATGCACTGGTCAGCACCCACTGCACATACAGTTAGGCCAAGTTTATTACGGGCATGTACAACCCTTGGCAATGAGGTGGATGGCCAACGTCATTACTGGTTTGGTTGTGTGGTTGGTGAAGACCGTGCGGGCAGATGCCGAAGCTGAAGACACAGGTCCGGAGACAGATGATAATGATGAGGATGGGACAGATGATGACGATGTCAGAGATGATGATCGGGATGATGCTGATGATGAGCGTGATGATGATGATTACGATGATTATCCCGAGGAGGTAATTTCACCACCAAACTGATGCTAATCTGGTCCTCTGTGTAGGGTGTTAGTAGATATTGCTCAAGTGTTCTGGCCCCTGGAGCTTTAGAACAGGCCAGTAGGCCAATCTGTTTTCTGACTTGATGGCATAAGAGACAGCTAAACCACGTTTTTTAATTATGTAATTTTAGTAATTTTAGTTACATTGTGTGTGTGTGGGTGTGTGTATGTGTGTGAATTTTTTGTCAGTTAATATTATGGTGGTCTGTGCATCTAGATAATTTATAATCATTATTTAGATTTTTATGTTGGTATCTGTATAGTAATGGGAGGCCTGAGGTTTTTGTTTTGTTATTTTCTACTTTTTACAAATTTTTATTTTTTTTTATTTTCCAGTTCTCTGAAACTGGACAGCAGACCATGTCCAAAATTGGAGGGAAGGACAGTCTTTACATGGAAGGAATTGAAGCTAAATTTCAGTTTCAGCCAAGTTTTTTGATAGGTTTGGGGGGCATTTTCCCACATTTATAATCGATGAGATAATAGGACCTATGGCGTCGAGTCGGCTCTCACGTTGAGCCCTGGCCAAAAATTTGTAGTTTTATCATGAGTACCAATGCAAGCAATTGCTTGGAAAAAATGCAACTATTTTTATTTGTAGTCTTCGGTAAAGATAAACAAATTTATGAATTTAATTTTAATTGAAGATGAAGTAATAAAAAACAGATTAGAAAAATAATTAATTTACGTTGAGTTAAGAATAAAAATATATTAAATATTTGACACATCTGAAGAGGCTGCTGCTGCTTCTGATTGTGTCAAATTTTATTAGTTACTCCAGGTTGAATCTGGTCCTCAAAAAATTATCTTTAAGGAATTTAGTTGTTTGGAGCAGATTTTTTGCAAACGGCCGAAATTTTGTTGGTAAACTAGTGGCATTACAGCGCTAAACTATGAGAACTACTTTGTATGTTGTGATGAATGATGGCTTATTCCTATTAGCTGAATGACACTTATCATGTGTTCTACAACTATAGGATGACAAGCCTTCAGCATCTGAGGACAAGAAAGATTCTAATGATGGAGAGGATGAGATGCCTGAATATGATGAAGAGACCAAGCAGCTTATTGCAGGTTAGCAGATTTATATCAAGTTAGCAGCACGATATTCATAGGGTTTCCTCTCACCATTGAAAGTCCTACAAAGTGCTTAAGTTGAACACTTTTGAACTCGCGTTTTTTTGAAGGTTCTTAAAAATGACAATGGCGCTTGAAAGTGCTTTAAAAGTCCTTGAAAGTGCTTATTAAATTTAGGATTGTAGGATTTTGGAAATTTTCAGAAGTCTTGGGGTTTGTTTGCTGGCATTGCACAGCTTGTTAAGTTGGAAATTGAAATACAGTAACTGAAAGTCTGTATCTGCTGGTAACTACTGTGAATACTATGATTTTGTGGTATTTGGATATTACAATGACGAAGTCCATAAAGAGGAGCCATGTCAGTGGCTTCTTTTTTTCTTGTAGTTGCATGTCGGGAGATTATCTTTTCCATAGGTTTGAAGCTGTCGTGGCTAAAAGTGTTTTAGTCTTTACTGCTGTTTGTTAGGCAACAGAAAGGATGCGTCTCATGCTGCCGCATTGTTTTCTGGAAATATTTTTGGTTACAATTTGGAGCAACTATGGAAAATACAGAATTATGTATCAGACGTGAATTATTTGGTGTGGCTTATCTTGTACCATCATGACTAGTCAGTTTTGTCACCCTGCTCACTTTGCAGTGACATTTTTTGAAACTCAAGAATTCTATGGCTCACCATTGGTTTATGGAACCAACTATTTCTTTCAAACTAATACTTAACTAACTAATGCTAGGCTGCTAGCTAGTGATTTTGTTTTGTTGCTGGCAGCTGCCGATGAAGCTCGGAAGAATTATGACGAAATTGATGCAAAGTACCAAAACATCGAAAATGAGATTCGGTAATACATAATGTTGCTGACATACAGACATTTTTGCAATGTTCAGAGATATGGTATTGAGACCACGATTATGGTCCCGAGAGTTGAGAACAAAAATGGTTTGGGTCGGGTCTTTAATAGCTTTACATTATTGTTTGAACCTGCTATATGGTTCTCATAGTAGGTTTCATACTCTGTGGTCTTAGAGTCTTTTGCTGGTTTTTTTTTGCTGTTGGTTTGTGATAAACTCCGAACTTGCTTGATTACTGAACATTTTTCATGCTTGCAACAGTAGAGTACGTCGGAATAAAAACCTGAAAAATGAACGCAAGACAATCATACACCGTTGTTGACCATCATTGATTGATGAAAATGTAACAAATCGTGTTTCGTGGTTCAGTGATTTTATCAGTCAATTTTTTTGCGCAACTAAACTATGCCTACAAAAGTTGGCGGATAAAGTCAGTTGTGTGTAGTTATACACATATATCTGGATGAGGCTGATGAAACGGTGATTAGAACTTGAGTGCCATACTGGATGTTTCACGTTGTGCTATACAGTGACGTGAGGAAAGTGGTGGACCAGGACTTGGGTCCCAGTTCAGAGTATTATCATCTGATGAACGAGTGCTTCGACTTCACTGATCGTGAATACACGTACACACTGTGTCCTTTCGACCGTGCAGCTCAGAGGAGTAAACATGGTGGCGGAGAGACCAGTCTCGGGTGAGATCTTGCTTTAAACTAAATAGACTGAGAGTCTGAGAACCATCGTTTGCTTTTCCGCCTGACCATGTGCTCTCTTTTTTCTTCTTTAGTGTTTTAGCTATAGTTTCGTACAATTTTTTGATGAACATAATTAAGGTCAAAAGGTTAATGGTGGTGTTTAGCTCTTTATGGGAAATCCATCGCAGAGCTGAACACACTCTACCTTAATCCCAACCAGACAGGCTAGTACTTGATTTACGTACCCTGAAGGGATGGAAGGCTGAGTTCACGTTGATGTTGGTTATATACAGGGTGGTCTAAAAAAAACTGCACAAAGTTAATGACACCATAATTTTGCAACCGTACGTCATAGAGTCATGTGGTTTTCAGCAAAATGTTCGGAAAGAAATTTCTCATGTGACTAAAGTCAATATTTAAATACAGCAGTTAAATATTCTTTGTTATTGCCGCTGGAAATTGAACTGTGCAAAAAAGTATTACCCTCGACACTGCGGTCCATAAAAAACATGCCAGT
>Ga0056128_1003623_pt1 | contig 19073 bp, 10 predicted proteins | sample WorMetLIZISLAND2_FD_71113 | JGI IMG/M metagenome (GOLD analysis project Ga0056128, IMG submission 71113) | Marine gutless worms symbiont microbial communities from Max Planck institute for Marine Microbiology, Germany - Olavius geniculatus... ... | reverse complement strand
AAATCACTTGCGTCTGTCTGTCATTCTGTCAGTCTGTCAGTCTGTCTGTAAACACTCCTACGGCCGCAATTTTGATTCGATTTTGATGAAATTTTGCACAGTGATTCGGGCCCAAAAAGTAAGATCGAGTTTGTTTGGGATAAAAATCTCATAACTCCTTCCCCTATTTTACCCCAATTTTAAAAAAAATTGCATTACGGTTTATGGAGACTTCAAAGCGGTATAACTCGGTCCCCGTAAAAGATAATTGCGCGCTGTGCTTATCTACCCCCTATTTTCGGGGTCGGGCAATCTAACGGTGTTATTTAAATTTACCCCCTATCAACTCCTGTTGCCACAACACCCATTCGAAAATTGCAAAATTTAGCATCACAGCCAATGGAGCTTTCAAAGCGGTATAACTCAGTCTCCGTAAAAGATAATTGCGCGCTTTTTGCACCTACCCCCATATTTTCGGGCCCGGGCTATCCGACGGTGTCATTTAAATTTTTCTCTTGCCGACCCCTGTTGCCATGGCAACGAATTACGGGACAAAATTGACTATAACTCGGCCCCTGTGAAAGATAATTGCTTCCTGTTTGTACCTACCCCTTTATTTTCGGGCCCGCGCTATCTGATGGTGTCATTTAAATTTCTCCCCTGAAGACTTCTGTTGTCATGGCAACCAACCGTTTTTATTCAAAGACAAAATTGGCTGCAGGCTCACAAGAGCGTCAAATGCTGAAACGCAGCTATATAGCGTGGCAATTGGACAGATACCCCGTTCCAGAGAACGTATTTCTGGTTTTAATTACGCTTATCCTTTATTGCAAACTTTTTAGAAAATGTGCCAGTATAAGAACATTACGATCGCTCAATATTCGGTGATGATATTGTGTTTTCGTTGTTGATTCTTAACGTACACGTAGCTGTCGCTGTTTCTTTTTACCTGTTAGGTTTCATAATGATTTTATTCTAATTTGTTTTCGTCTACTGCGACGTGGCGTTTGATAAACGAACCGCTCATACGTGTAGGACCGGTGATTGTGTTGGAGTTATGCGACGTCACTCTCAAAGACTGGTTGACAAGCAGTTCCACAATGAGCCTCGTCGACGTGCTCGAAGACATACTGATATTTGCCCTCAACGTTGCACGTGCTGTCGAATTCCTCCACTCGCAAAAGGTAGGCCTAACTCTTGCTATTTTTTTCAAAAAGTTATGCAAAATTGCGTATGTTAAACGTAAGTAAGTAAGTAAGTAATCTTCTATTAAACAACGGTCAAACGCCATTGCAAAAACAGAACATAACAGAGCATAATCGTTACAATATCGATAAGAAAAACAAGAAAAAAAGGAAAAAATAAAAAATAAAAGAAAATAAAATGAAATGAAATACGGTAGAGCTACAACAGATCTGCGTACCGGTATTCTGTATGCAACATCGAAAACAACGGAATTGATGAATTAGGTCTACACAGACAGTTTATTGCTGGCGACAAAACTTTGTTCGTGCGCGCTGTACTAGAACTCATAAAAATAAATATTAGTCTGTAGTTTAAATAATGACGGATGAAAAAACGTCTTATTGTTGACCTCGAACGACCTTGTAATACAACTGAAACTGGCAGTAAAATCTTCTGTAAACGTAAAAATAGCTGTTTGTGTGCTAAAGTGCTAGTACTAACATGACTACTCACTCGTTCAATCGTATTTATATATTCGTCTAAGGAGCAGCTGATAGAGTCAGTGTCTCAGAACGGCGGCAATGGAGTGAAACATCTCAGTAAAACACAGGTTGGCAGAAAAACTGAATATTTAGGAAAACAAAAACTTTTTGATTGTATACTGCAACCGAAATGTCGCCGTTAAGCTGCACTTGTATTTATGACGTATAGATCGTTCACAGTCGCCTCGCTGTGAGGAACATCCTACTGAAGAAACAGCGTGACGGATTCGTTGCTAAACTCATCGGATTTGGACCAAACGTCAATGAGGTAATCGTCAACATGATACCTCCTAGTAGCAGCTATACAGTAGACTGAGACGAAAGGACCATATAGTGGCGCTGATCTTTGTTTCCTCAGCCCACAGTTAGACACCAGCTTACACTGCAAAATCACGGATATGCACGGAGTGCGTATAATGGTTACGTCTCGCAAATAATTTATACATGGTCTGACAGGCAAAGGTTAGATAGTTTTTGCGTTATTTTCTAGCCATTCTAATAGGCCGCATTTCTAGACTGCCCGTTCTTCTGTTTGTCGGTCTGTTTCGTACAAGTTTTCTAACTCGAAAAACGAAAAAAGGGTAAAAGAAAATCAAAATTGGTGCAAAAATACGAATGTGCCAATTTTCAGCGTAAAAGATGGTCAAGGTCACTAGACATCAAAAACTTCCATTAACTAGGAAAGCACTCGGAGAGCGCAGACCTCCGCCAAGCATATTGATTCAACACAACACTGTAGTCCCATTTAAAGCAATGTTAACAAAAATTTCAAAGTGATCCGGAATCTAGGATTCCTTCCGGATCACCCCCAAAATTGAATCACTTGTAGTTTTTGCCATTCCCAACATTCTCTAAAAATTTCAGAAAGATCCTTCCATAACTTTTTGAGTTATCTTGCTAACACACAGACAGACAGACAGACAAACTTTGGCAAAAACATTACCTCCTTGGCGGAGGTGATTAACGCATATCTCGCGTGACTCGATCGTAGGCCTATTTACTTGCGGCTAGCAGACCGAGCGTCGACTACACGGCCACTGCACACTAGGTATCATGCAGTGGGCGAGTATGCAATCTAGGTGGATGGCCGCATACAGATCTCTGCAAAGCGACATTTTTGCTTCTTGTCGAAAGATTACTACAGTTTGTTAGTATTACGTATTAATATTATTATTTCTGGTTGTGGCTGTGGACAATGGTGAAAGTTGACTCAGCCGTCGCGATGGTTGCCGCCCGAAGCACTGCAGTCTAATTTACCGACGTACGACTTCGAGACGGACGCTTGGTCGTACGGCGTCACTGTCTGGGAGATGTACTCGCGAGGTAAGCCTATACCACACACTACTGCTACCTTTGCTTCTATCACACAGTCTATCACTAAACGCGTGTTTATGTAATTATTGAAATGAAACGGCATCAGCCATCATCAGACTTCAACAGTTCATGGCAGCCATTAACCACTGGATTTTTACAAATTTGCTGACAATAAACCCCGTCAAGACTGAACTGGGCCGATACAAGGAACTTTCTCTTTTGTTGAGAATGACTGTGTATTACAGTCATTGGAATAAACAGCTATCCGATACCTTATTTGATTATTATTTTTGGACTGCGGTTATTTGCATTGTGTCTGTAGTCGAAAATTTGTTAAGACGTTTAGCATCTACAAGTATATATTGTTTTGTGTGGCGGCTGTACAGGAGCCAAGCCGTACAGCAGTTACCGCGTTAGCCAAGTGAAGGGCCTTCTGGCAAGAGGATATCGCATGGACCGACCAGACGACTGCCCAGCCGAACTGTAAACTTAACTTTATTATCATTATTGTTTTCGTGAATTATATAAAAACTACTGCGCATTGCAGACAAATCAGTGTCACTTCTGTTCTTACAATAACTTTGGCAAATGTGAAACGATTTTATATTTTTTTTCCTGACATTCGCGGATAAACTGCAGAAGAAACTGGAATAAATCCGATTACCTCGCCTAGGATCCGTTTGCGCAGAAAACGTGCCTAGTAAATTTGAATGTTGCACTGTGTTTTCGGATTTTCATAAGTCTAATAGGCAAAATAATGTGCATGGCTTCGGAATGTAATTTGAATTTAAGGTGGTAAGCGAGGAGATATTTGTGTCCGATAGATTCATCTTTAGCTTACAGGCTGTTTCTGAGTCGCTGATGTCATTTAACGTCAATGCTTAAACAAGTCCAACAACTTCCCGCCCGCGATCCAAAAATAATGATCAAATAACGTATTGGATAGTTGTTTATTTTTATGCTAAACCACTCTCTCTCCGGTCACGTCGCTAGGCTGCAAGAGTAGGACGTTCCTGTTCACAAAGCACTCAACTGCCACGTTGACCTATCGCTCGGACGTCTACTAAGTAGCCAATGGAGTCGTCGCCCAGGCCGTCTTCGCAACAGATGGGTTGACCAGATTCGGCGGGACAACAACCTTCCGCCCGCTAACCTCTGGAGGCGTGCCGTCAGTCGTGGTCACCACGGGGCGACGCTACGGCCTCTACCGGCTAAGCGTTGACGACGACGACGACTGTTCGAAGTGTACTACATTTGTTTAACGCTCACTTTATTTCCCGACCGTGTTTGAAGACGCGTACAAAGCGACGTAATTGAACTGAACTGACACTGTTTAATTTTTGACGAAGTAACTGATGGGCAACCAGGGCAAGCTCATTGGTCATTGGCTGACGCGTACGTGTGGGTAGTCACGTAGGCCACCGACGCCGTTCGACGGTGCCTACTGTAATGAACTACTGCTTGCCCATTGGTCAGTTCGTCAAAATGTATGTCAGTTCAGTTCAGTTCAGTTAGGTCGCTCTGTGTGCGCCTTAACGTGCGCCTACTCCTTCAAGACGCATTATTATTTTATTGCACGCTGTACATTGATTGCCCAGGTGGCAGGATAGATGCAGTCGCGCGTCACGTGAGCTTTGCTCAAATTACTTGTTTAACACCGTATACATTATGACGTGTTGTGCGGAGGCAGGTTTGAGTCAGTGGTGACGCCGTGCTGGGCGGAGGATCCGGCAGTTAGACCGGACTTCACTGCTATCTGCACCAGCATTCAGCAGTTCCGCTCAGCAGCGACTGCCGGCGACGACTACTACGCCGTCGATGGCCGGGAAACCTACACCAACGTCTTCTGATTCTAAGGGACAACATCTACGTGCAGTGCTGCACACCAAAACATCGTGTACTATTAGTCTATTTTTTCTCTGTAACCCTGGCTATAATCAGAGTGAGAATGAATAAAAATAAAACAGAAATATAACAGATTTGCACAAAACAGTAATTTTGTTTTATATATACACCATGTCCCGAAAAAAAACATCCCGAACATTATCGATTGTTACTCGAACAAAGGTTGACGCATTTTAATAATTTTTGGTACGAAAATTTCCGGCACAACTTGCCATAAAATGACAGGTTATTTTATCATTTTACCCATTGTCAGTTACAGCACTACCTGGGAAAAACTGAACCAACAATATATGCATTGAAATAAACAAAAATACGTCAAAAACATCCCCAACGTTATCGATTGTAACTTGAAAAAGGATTAATAAATTTTAATAATTTTTGGTGCAAACATTTCTGACACAACCGTCCATCAAATGACTGCTCTAGTTTCCACCTCACTCAGTGTCTGCTTCTGCACTACCTGGGACAACCAAAACAAGCGACATGTACGTTGAAATGAACAAAAAAACTTCAATAAATTTCATATCTTTGGACCTGTGTCCCCTAACAGCCAGTCACTTACACTGTTTGACTGTCATGCAACAGCCTGTTTACCAGATGACCTTTAGGAATGTCGATGAATTCAAAAAGTGATTGGTGAAGTCTAGACCGTTCTGGAGCAGAACATCATTGACACTGCTGTCAACGAGAGGAGAAACCATCTTTGTGCCTGTGGTCACATTATGGGCTGACACTTTGAACATTTTTTACTGCAGGCAGTTGAAAAACAGACAATTGGATGAACTATCAGCCCAAGTGACAAAGATGTAAAAAATGTGTTTTTCGTTTTATTTTGATTAAGTAATACTCCTTTAGACAAAAATAAAATATTTTGTTGGTTTTATTTTTCCCATATAGTACAGAAACAGACATTGAGTGCGGTGGGAAATTAAACAGTCATTTGATGGCCAGTTGTATCAGAAATATTCTTATCAAAAGTTACTAAAATCTAATGATTCTTTTTTAAGCTACAATCAAAAATGTCCAGGATGTTTTTTTCCGGACACGGTGTACTTTTTCGTAGTATTTTTTTTATAAACTTGTTTAATCTAGAGATAGTCTTTGTTAACACGCAGTCTCGTTACTCTGATACTTCAAAGCCCTATACCGACTGTGACGCCGGACACGAATAGGCTGCGTGCAGTTGCCGGCAACGTGGTTACTGTTAACGTCATGTTATTTCCAGCCACATTAATTCACAAATAATTGCAATTTTTCAGACTTTGACAACTTTTTGATTGCTATTTGTATTTCGTATGACAATTAATTGGAATAATTCGAAACATTTCTGCATTACTCCATTATTTTACTATTATGGATTTATATAACATCGTTGTTCATTAAACTCGCCAATAAACAATACGTTTGCAATGTTCTTGTTAGGGGTGACCTATTTGTATACCGTAAGGGGTGCGGCAAAAAAAGTAGCCCCCTAAAGTTTTTCGCTGTTTTCTCAGCAACCGGTTAAGATTTTAATGTGAAATTTATAGCTTCATTTAATGAATTTTTTACAAGTAAAATTTGATTCTGCTGAGAAACGACGAAGTTGTAAACTTTTGAACATGATCGCCTACCGATTTTTCAGCATTAAAAATGTCAAGCTGAAAGTTTTATTTAATTTTTTAAACGGGTTACCACAATACTGCCGATGACGCCACAGTGACGTTTTGATAAACATTAAATTATTATGCTTATCACTTAATTATCGTTTTTTAAAGCAAGCGCCGGCTGCCTACCGGGTTCATCTTCCAGCAGAACGGCACGCCAGCACACAGCGCGCAGCGCAGGAAACTGACTGCGGGCCAACTGTCCAGATTTCATCAAAAAACAAGTGGCCTCTAAATTTCCCAATGGACTATCGCGTGTGGGCCCTGTGGGGTGCAATGTTGGAGGCTTTCTGCAAGCTTAAAACAAAGCCGAAAACAATCGCCGAAGTCAAGGAAACGCTTTAGGTTATCTGGGGCAACTTGCCACAAGGACCGATCTACAAGACTGTGAAAGACTTATCAAAGTAAGCGACTAAAGGCTTGTGTTGGAACTTGGAGCTGGTGGTGGACACTTCAAACATTCACAATGACAAAGAAATTATGGCATCTGATCATTAGTTAACTGTTGTTTCAACGATGTTATTGCATCGGTGTAGTAGCTTAAACATTAAACATTGCTGAAAAATCGGTAGGCGGTCATGTTAAAAAGTTTATAACTTCGTCGTTTTTCAAGAAAATCAAATTTTACTAAACAATTTGATGTAGATTAAATAACGCTGTAAAATTTCAAATAAAAGTTTTTAACGGTGTCTGAGAAAACAGCAAAAAAACTTTAGGGGCTACTTTGTTGCTTGTTATTAGTTTTCATCCATTTTTATTGCAACGTAAACCTATGCTTGATTACGATACAACTGTATAATTAGGTGGCGACACGGTATTATTCTAGTGTAGGCATGATATGCATTGTAGTGATGGTACAACATTTTTGTTTTATTAGTTTTTGTATAAACTTGCGATGCGGTAGTAACGTCTTGGTTTGCGACTTTGCGATAAAAAAGTGCCTGATGTTTAACCGTATCAACTAAGCCTATAACGTATCAAAAGTGGAACATACCTACAGATATTTGTCCAATTATTATGAATGGTTTTATTTGTGTGTCATATTTTGTAAACATTCTTTGAGTTAAATGTCATCGTCGAGAAAAAAATTCAACAAGTATATAGGCCAGTGATACGACCTTGGAGAACGTGGTCCTCAAACCAACGTATGCCGTAGCACTAGTTTGTTTTGTCTCTTCACTGGGATTATTGCAGTGCTCTCACTCCTGGCTTAAACGCGGCTCTTGCATTTTTCAGTGCGTGTGCGTGCTGCGCTGCTGTCGCCAGCGAGATGAATCCTTCAAGTTGAAAGTGCTATCGCTGATATAAGAAAGATGCTATCATATAATTTTGATAAGCATTATAATTTCTTTCACTGCACAGAGTAGACAGTAATAACTCTTATGTAAGTCTTCTGCAACTGTCTGTTGTGCTGAAAATGCAGCAAAATTAACTCCGGCCGGCGCTTTGCCCAGACCCAATTGACTGAGCTAATAAATGTCATTAACTAAATTTGTATTTCAGAAATTCGAAGCAATATTTTGCTGGTTATTTATGGCACGAATTGCCAACAAAATAACAATTCGTTTATTTTTTTAACTGTTTGCTGGCAGTGGGGTTCATTACCCACCGATTATGATCGCAGTTTAACTAATAAACGATATTCGTAGGACCATACACAACAGTGAAAAGTCAGATGAGTATATACCCTTTACATATGCAATTATCTGCATTATATTTTAATAAGTTACGTAAATTAGTCATAAAATAACTTTTTCAATTAGATAACTGTTGACGTTAAAGTTATCTTATTAGTCTATTTAAAGATACCTAAATTATAATTGAGTCAAAATCAAGTATCAGCATGTTGTTATTCTGCTTGCTGTTACCTTGGATCCGTTGGTACATGAGTGATACTATACATACCACACAATTAATCATCCACAGAAAGCAATATTCAGCTGCTTTTGGCTGGAAGTTGAAAGATTGTTGTTTAATGTAAAATGAACTTGAAGTCGATACTTTCAAACGTCAGCTAAAGACATACATTTTTGCGAAATATTGATGACAAAATGTACTAAGCGCATCAGAGATCTTTTTAGTATGCGCTATATAAATTTTCACTTTACTTACAATATAAACTGCAAAACCAGATAGGCTAACATCTTATTTTATACTGTTATTAATCATTCACAGCATAAATGTGCATTGACACATTTTTACGCGCGACAGCAGAATGCTTCGCGCGTCTTAGCCATCGTCTATGCGTCTGTCTGTCTGTCCGTTTGTCTGTCACACTCGTGGACTGTATCAAATTGGTGCAAGCTAGGATCACGAATAAGGTGTTTACACGATCCAGCAAACGCAAACTTACAGCAAACGTCCAGCATTAGCACGTGTATTTTGAATACATTTGCTGGAAATTTGCTGGACGTTTGCTGTATCGTGTAAACACCCCAGAAATCTTTACTGTGGGCTGCCCCAAGAACACTAGTTTTTAGTGACAAAATTTCGTGTCCCTGGGTGAGGGGGTTTCCCTCGAACGAGGACGTCAAAGAGGGGTACCCCTCCTCTTAAAAAGACGTTATTTTGCCGCTGTTGGCTCTTATTGTGTGAAAACGTTTGCAGATAGGTACAGATTTGCTGCATATCATAACAAGCACTGGTGACGGGCTTCCTAGATTTGTCAACATCGATGACCTAGAACGACATTGAAGCCACCAAAAAGTTTTTAATGATTTTTTTCGCAATTTTTGGCTGCAGCGCACATTTTAACACTGAATTGCAACGAAATGGCAAGACAACCTGCGTATGAAATTTTCATTGCTAAACGTAGATTTCAGCAGTCCAAGTCCCGACCCCTAGGTTCAAGGATGCCGGCGCAGGCGAGTGTAAAAGACGGCTGCCCCCTTAAAAAGTGGTTATTTTACCGCTATTGGCTCGTATAGCGTGAAAACTGTTGCAGATAGGCAGAGACATGATGCGTATCATAACAAGCAATAGTGACAAGCTTTTTATTGGTGTCAACATCGATAACCTTGAATGACCATGAACCCCCAAAATAGGAGTTTTAGTGTTTTTTTGCAATTTGTAGCTGCGGCGCAGTTTTCAACAGTGAACTGCGACGAAAGGGATAGAGATAGATCAAGACAATCTGCGAATAGGAACTGCTAAGGCTGTCGCGCGTCTCAGGAGCTTTTCTCAAATTACTTGTTATAATACTTTCGAAACCCCAACGTTTCTTCACGCACATATTGCAAATCTAACAGATTCATCGTTAGGCAATCGAACAATTGCAACGAAATTACTATTCATTCGCATAAAAGACAACAGCACTTGTTCTCATCTGCAGAAAAAGAACGGCGTTTTTTGATGAAGACCGAATCGAGTTACAGTGCAGCGGCATTGCGGTAATCGTATATGTCCGTGCATTGCGTTGGCGTCGAGAATATCGTGACTCGTGACTCTCTTCCTGTGTGGTCCATCAATATGCCATGTTACGAAGTCGTAAAGGCGCATACTTCACCGTTCACGCAGTCTTTGTACAGGCGATGTCTCTATATAAACGACTAATTCGAAGATCACAATAAGGAGTTGTAGCGACGGCAGTGTTGCGTGCTGCGTGCATGTCAAGACCACCAACATTGTCTTGATTGAGTGGGTGCATGAGACGGTCTCGTCGACGTTGGTGGTCCGTCGATCTGTCCGTCGGCTCACTGACTAAACGTTCAACCACTGTCTTCAAGTGTTTTCACCCATGCAGCGACTCAAGGCTTTCCTGTCTCGTCGCTCAAACCCGGATCTACTTGTTTGACACTTGACGTACGCGTTCCTGGAGATAATGTTTGTTTATTAGGCCCCATTAAATCTCTGATAATGTTGAATTGATGGAAATAGTGATAATGATGAAAAAGTGTTAAGCGAACTTATACACTTGTAACAACAGTCGTTGGTGATTTAACACATTTACGCTGCTTCACGGTAGACCTGTTGATGGTGTATAACATACATCGTCGTTCGTTTGATCACGCGTGAGTACACCCGTGAAATTTTTGACCCGTTATATATAACTACTATACCACTGCAGACAGAGCAATTGAAATAGCCTAGACAATGAGTGCGACTGTCGAATAGTCTAAATTAAAATTATTGCAATTCAGTTAAAACTAAAATAAAATCATTAACACTACCACTGTCAAAAACCTACTACGCGGCATCTGCGGCACCGTTTGTGTAAATCAAACGGAAGTGTTTAGGCCCTACGCACGTTTAAGCAGTGTAGTCATAGGTTTGAACATCTGACGGCCGAAAAAGAAATCAAACATGCTCAGCGACAAACGGATCAATACAAGTCATGTTTGTCCAGATTCGACAGTGGCGCTTACAGTTTCTTGCAGTTTCTGCGTGCGGTCAGCTACTCTGTTAATCAAACAATTGATCAATCAATCAATCAATCCGGAATTTTTATACTGTCATTAGTAATACGAACTACTGCTAGGTCCACCACAAAAAGAGATTAGTTGGAGTACAGTCCAGGAAGTCTAGTTAGAAAAAGAATTTGGTGAACAGGTGAAATCTGAGTCGCCCACACGGATCTCCATACAGCCGCGTGTCGACAGCAGCAGCAGCAGCATCATCATCGAGGATGAGGACGAGACCAGTCAGGCGCCAGCAGCGACGACGTCAGCGGCGTCAGAATCAGAACAAAATTACAGGCTGATAGATGCAGTTTATATAATATCACTTGTAACAAAAAAAACTCCAATAAGCAGATATTCGCACATTCAAATAAGTCTCGCAATGTCCACCCTTGGCATCTGGTGCCGTTTCTCGCGATGTCAGGGGGTTTCGCGTATTCAGTCGCCCGTAGCCCGTTAATTGTTGGCGACTTTATAATACGGCCATATTGCAGATGTCAACAGGTCACCGAGCCTCATGTTCGCATGCTCGCTATAATGATGCGACCGAGGCTTGTATACTGATGTCAGTGGACAGATAGACAGAACGATTAATGGTCCCGCAGCGCCGATCGCGTTGGTTCATGCCGACTATTAGCAACATCAGCATTAATTAGTTTTTTTCTGTGGCGTTTAATCTCTTCTCAGCGTCATACGATCCACGACAAACGCGTAAATGCACAACGTATGCTCAGCACTTTACTAATTGCACGCGTGAAATCGGTAAAAATTATTCGAAAACATCTGTGAAATTAATGTTTGACTAGACGACAGTGGATGCCGAAACCGGAAACACTTTTGTCTCTAAAAACTATAAGAGACAAAATTAAAATTTCAAAGGCATATTTTAAAAAGTAATTTTCGGAGACAGCAAGTTCGGATAAAGTGTCGGCATGGTGATTTTGCGACAGCGACTGATAACGGAAATAGTAACATGGCCGCGGAAGTTTATAACCGGAATTATTTATATATGTCTGAAACTGTGCCACACAGCGTTGAAACTTAGCGGCAAATTTCGAATTTCGAATAGCAAACTCAAGTAGGAGAATTAAATTAATTTAACTGAATTGAGACAACGTCATGTTTAACCGGAAATAGTAATATGGCTGCTGAAACAAATCTACTATAAAATATAATAAGGACGATTAAGACGGCTATACGTCCAATACTGGTTTTCGATTTTCCGACGCTGTCGCAATTTTTTCCGTACGCTCGTACGCACGGTGCCTAGCGTCGTTATTAATTTTAAAAAACTGAATTTCTGTAAAAAAGTTGAGCCTATATGCCGTAATACCGCACTTTGTTGTTAATTTTTTAGTTACATTAATTCACTTCACGTTGGCGCTATTTCTACGTGAAAAGTGCAATTTTGCCACATATCTGGTAAATAAAGAGTTTAATTGGATATTGAACTGGACAGTGAAGCAAAGTGCGCCTACTGGCTGCACACAGGTGGCGTTGAATGTGTTATTGACACACGTCGTGGGACAAGTATCAACACGTGCATATCAAACGTCGCCCTCGAGAAAGTTTCCAGAGCGCCATCAAGCAGCTTAACGACTGTCAAAGCTGTTAATGCGACGAACGGTCGTGCAGCAGGATAGCATTAAGTGACCACTTAAGACGCCGCAATGTGCACACTCATGGCATATGAAGTGTGCGACAAAATGTCGTCTTTTCTCTTTGACTGTAGAGGTTTAGTCGTCAGTATTGTCGCTTATTGGACCTGCTCGCATGGACGGGGCGGGATCAAAGGTGTGTCGGACTCTCGGCCGACCAATCAACGCTGGCCGGAAGTCGGTGCGCGCTCGCACATGCGCGCCGGTGAGCACGTGATCAGAAGCAACCAAACAATGCGCACAGCCGAACAACGAGCCAACAGACGCTGGCTGCAGAACTTGACTACGGCAAACAGCTGCATTCGTTAGATCATGCAGGAAACGGAAACTATACCGCCTTACGGCTGATGATATTGACCTGCTAATCGTCACAAGTCGTGAACGTGCCGACGTTGCGAAGGCGAGACGCTGACAGTACATGGTGGCAGAAGCGGAAGTAGCAAGCGACGCGACTGGCGACAAAAGTCGACGAATTGTCAGCGACGTAGCGCTACAAACATTATATCGCGCAAGCCACTCAACAGTTAGATAAACCGCGCGAAGCCATCGCCCGACTCTGAATGTTTCGTCGGCTGCGAACACACCGACGTGCAGTGCGCATGTGCAACAGCCCGTTGTTTCCGGTGTGGTTATGATTTCACCTGACGTGTCTCGTGCCGCAGACTACCTGGCACAGTTACGTCACGCGTCACTGAGCAAGTCTTCGCATAGACCGGCGGATGATGCTGCTGTGATGTCTTCAGTATGCCTCAGCTATCAGTCACATCAGGAGGGTTTATACTCCGCCGCACGGCAGCCTACTTACCCGCCGGCCTCGTCCTATTACGGTACAACCGCACGTGACAAATCACTATAGTTACGTTAAAAAACTTCTTACTTAACACACAAGCAGTCTTTGTTTATACTTTTTTTGTGCTGTGATGACTGATGACGTGTTTTATGGCGTATGGTGGATAGCGCGTTGCTTTACACAGAGCCCTGTATAATCTGTACTTGCAAGAGAATGATCGTTTGCGCACGCGGGCAGGCAAACCATCTCGGTATGTAACCAGCCACCAGTTATATGAACTCAGTGAGATGGGAACTTTGGAAAGTGAATAGTAACTTATACGGGCCACAGGGTGAAAGCCCTTAGTGTGGCTGATTGGGGCGGTGGTAGCCTATGATATATCAGCGTGCTGCTGTATCGCGGGTTCAACAGCTACTGTTCGCTAGCGCGGAGAATGGACGACCGCATAATGCACTGCGGTGTCATTAGCGCATGCCGATCAGCTGCCACTTCGAGATTGTAAAAGGCGCTTCTGGCTACAGTCTGACTCATGTAAGCAACACTTTACCGGACTTTTACGTTTTACCCTTTTGCATACGCCTGCTGTAACTGTTTACTTCAACAATAATTTTAATCTGCGCAACTGATACTTTTTACTTATTTAGTCCGCCTGGAAACGATAGTTTTCGGGAAGACCTATGTTTTGCTGCAGATGTTTTGTGTCAACGCGAAATCTCCGAGATGCGTCGGCCGATCGGCGCGAAATTTTGCACGATGGTCAGTACTAGGCCAAATTTTGTAATGCCAGTCCAAAAATTTTGGGGGCTCACCCCAGAAAAATTTTAGGGGCCAAAACATGCAAAATTTGGCCAAATTTCGGACGACTTCGAAGTTCGGGGGCGAATATCTCCTAAAGGGATGAAGATATTCAAAATCGGTCAAGTATTGATCTACCGCGATTCCACTCGCGTTAGGCGAAACAAGTCTGATGAACTTTGGTCCAGCAACCTTGGAGATCTCGATGATGAATCATACTCACCCAAATGGACTTTTTCGGAAAACCGTATTTCGGCCCCTAGGGGTGCTGCGCCCCAAATTTTTACACGCACTAGAGAATGACCAAGTCTTGCTAGCGCACTCCCTATCGGGGACGTAGGTCCCCTTCAGTTTTTTTAAAGGGGGGTCCAAAATTGGCTTAAAATGTAGCGTATTAGCCGCGAGAACTTTTGAGTCAAAGGAAGTATAGTCTCATAATACTTTGCCACGTGACGTGCTGCTAGACAGGGGTGATAACGCGGGTACAACTTTTTTGGGGGGAGCACCGCTTTCTTAAAACTTAAGAAGGCAAAAAACGTTCAGAAATCGGTGCGCTTTACGACAATTTGCGAGTTTGACCGCAAATGTCTCTGGAACGAATAAAAATATCGACAAGCGGTAAAATGTGTTATCAAGCACAATTACTTCTACATTGAATAAAAAATGGCAAACTTTGGTCCACTAACGCCAAAGATTACGTGTCTATGTTTACCCGCCCTAGGTCGACAGTGCGCGTTTTGCGTATGCTAATGCATTTGAGTGCGGATCATGTGACTTTGCTACCGCGGAAATTTCACCCCTTTCCTTTAAATTTTTCCCCCAATCCGACTTAGGGCACCGGGTGGACTCACGTTGGGCTTTGCCCCAATTTTTTCCAGTTTTAATCAGTTTTTTTGCAAGTTGCATCCGTAATAAACGAACATGCTGCTGATGCTGATTGCTAACAGTGGAACCGTCAGTGTCCCTGTCTGGAGCGACGTCGACGCTTGGAATCTACGCCACTGCCGACAATTACACCGCACCACCACCCAGCATCACGCGCCTGTCCGGTAAAAATATAATAAGAACATCGGAAACTTATTTGTGTAAATTCACCGTTTTTCCCAGGTAATTGTAGCAGACGTGCATGTACACACACGCTAAAAAACTTCACTAACCTTACCTAACGATTAGATAATGAACATGCATGCATGTGTTAATCTATCGTTTCTTCGATGAATAAAGATGTATATATAATATTAAGTAAACGTGCATGACGCATTCGCAATTTGTGCATTTGTACATTGTTTGATTTTCTGTAACCCAGTATATTATACACCGTGCCTCAAAATTAGTGACAGCCCTGTTTCAAACACGCCTAATTCAGTTTGTAGTTCATGGATTACAATGAAATATCGCACACTGCACTATCTTAACATTACTTACTGTCATATCCATTATGACGTACGCACCTTACCGTGTGTGCTCAGTGTAACGTCATTATAACGTCAGAGTTTGTTTTCATTAAGATACGTTTAATGCATTGCTATCAAGCAGCAGCGTACCTGCTTTAAACTAAGAGCTTGCGTCGAGGCCAAAGGTGGTCATTTTAAGCTCAAACCTCAATGACAAGTTCAGAATGATTGTCTAAATGATTGTTTCAGATTCAGCCACTGGTTGACATTGTGCACTTTAAATATGCACATACTTACTTACTTACTTACTTACTTACCTGAAACTGAAGTGTTTTAAAGTGACCCTACAAAAGTCACTGTATATATTGTTTTCTTCAGCAGATCTAGCTGAAATTTATAGGTGATGCATTGTTAGTGTGAAATTTTGTCAGAATCAGATGTCGTTTATTGGAGTTACGCAAATGTGCATTAACAGAGGGGTTTGTTTATGTGACGCCATACTGGTAACGGGGATATTTTGCTATTGATATTCAACAAGTATTAACTCCTCTAAAAATAATATTTTTTCAATAAAATTTGATTTTTTAGCAATTTATTGGGGATTAAGTGCATAACATGTTATTTAGATTTGTTCGGATTTGACATTTTTATTGTATGATGTTTAGGGGGTTACCTTTTTCCGGACACAGTGTATATATACCGCTCGTAACTTTAGGCCTAATGTTTGCGAAGCCTCGTTTTTGTAACACTGTACGCCGATAAGCGATAAGTTAGCAGTGCGATTATTTAATGTTAATTGTTTTGTTAGCGAAAATTAGCATCTAAAACACGTTTATTTTCGATGCGGTTGCTGTTAGACGCGTCACGTTTGTCGGGCGCTGTAGGCGATGAGTCACCGTCGGCTGTGGTCGATCGCGCCTACTGCCATCGCAACTACACACACTCCAAGCCACCATACTCCTACATCTCACTCATCACCTTCGCCATCCAGAACTCACCGCGACGCATGTGCACGCTGAACGAGATCTACCAGCTCATCATGGACCTGTTTCCGTTCTACCGGGCCAACCAGCAGCGCTGGCAGAACTCCATCAGACACAGTCTGTCCTTCAACGACTGCTTCGTCAAAGTGCCGCGATCAGCCGAACGACCAGGTCAACCAGCCACCACCAACTTTGCTCATTAAGATCTTTATTTCACGATACAAACCATACAAGTGTAAAGGGTAGTCAAAAATGACAAAATAAATGTAATATCCTGTAGCATTATGGATATCATGCGGCCGTCTTATATTGCGCCGCATTAGACGTCTTGTCCGTACGTCTGTCTGTTCGTCTGTCTGTCCCTCAAAGACAAAAAAAAACACAGAAAAACCAAAATTGGTGTTAACGTTCCTTAGGGGATGCAGTTGTGTCACAAATTTTCAGAAAACAACGTAGGCCTATATTTTACGGGCTCGCTCTCGGCACACACGGCACACCATGCAGGCATGACGTTCACATAGAACGCCATAGGTAGGCATTGTGCGTCTCATAATCTTCTGCTTCGTTTGCGACATAAGTGTGTCTTAATTGATTTATTGATAAAAAGTGAACTTCTAACTGAAATTGAAAACAAGTATGTAATAAGTGCATATGTACGTGCAGTAGCTGTAGACGGACAGTCGAATAGTATGTCAGCGCTGAGCCGACATCTTCGATATACACTGTTTATTTCACAGACAGTTAGTATACGCAATTATTGTGACAATTAATATATTATTCTGATACAGAAAACATGACGATTGACGACATCTCTCCAATCTCTTTCGATCTTAACTGCACGCTAACGTCACAAAAACTGACGCTTACGGAAAATCACACCCGGACGTCATCATCTGATCATGCTTATTTGTGTTACTGTTAACCTTGAATATCCTATAGTTCTGCAATTCTAAGCAACTGATTGATTAACTGATTGATTGATCGGCGGCTGCAGGCAAAGGCAGCTATTGGACGCTGCATCCTGACTCGGGCAACATGTTTGAGAACGGCTGCTACCTGCGCCGACAGAAGAGGTTCAAGTGTCCACGCAAGCAGGCGATGAGACTGGCGCAGAAGTCCACTAGCGACGGATCACGTGACGACGACGACGACGACGACGAGCACGATACGCGAAACGCCGGCAACAAATCGCCAAAAACATCTCCGATCTGCAAAATGGCCGACTTCCGGTCTACGAAGTCGCCACTTCCGGCTATGACGTCATCGCCACCGTCGTCGCTAGGCAACAGCGTGCCTAGCAATGGACTTACGACGTCACGACGATTTCACCGGACAAACGAGTCGCCGTATCATCAGTATCATCATCCACATTATTATCATCATCATCAGCAGCAGCAACAGCAGCAGCACGTGTATCACTATCATGAGCCTGTCGTCTGTGAGTCTGCCGTTTATAACCATCACCAACATGCCATGTCGGCGGTCAACTCGGACGCCGAAACACGACCGCAACTGGCGTCTGCGTACGGCGTCCGTTCGTCCATCACGAATAATTCTACGTCGACGTCGGTGCCGCTGCATCACCAGCATTCGTCCCCATCACATCATCAGCTCCATGCCGCCGTAGCCGCCGCTGCTGCTGCTGCTTCGATGGGATCTACTTACTCGTCGCAACTGCTGCATCCTTTCTCAATCACGAATTTGATGTCGTCGTTCGACGTGGATGACCGGCCGACGGACATGCGTCTGACGGCGCTCGACGCCCGCTACACCGGTGCACCGTCAGCCGCTGCCCCCCACATTGCTGCCGACGCTTACCAACCACTAGTCTCTCACCATTACGTAAACCATCATCAACAACAACACCAATATGTCTCCCCGTGCCACTGGGTTTCGTCCCACTGTGATTTTCGTTGACGAAAACAAAAACTGCTAGAAATAAAACAAGATTTTTAGTGGTAACTAAAACTAAATATCTCTAAAGGTAGTAGTAAAGTTAAATAGTAGACCTGAATCAAAAACGAAAATCGCGCTGCTGCAGGGTCGACGGTATTGGTGTTTTGCTACATACCACCACAGTTGACATGCTACCGTGCCCCTCGGGCAACCAATCAGCGCCCAGCGCACCTTGCAGATTATGACGTCATCGTTACGTCATCTCGTCATCAATACTGTGCTGCTTGGCATGCCCGTAGACAAGACTTGTTGTAAAAATGGCACATTTCATTCGATTGTATGCTATTTTATACTGTTACATTGCAAATAATCGTATAGGCCTAGGCCTACACATTTTATTTTGCATGTACAGGGTGGTCCAAAAAAAACGCACAAAGTTAATGTTAATGACACCATAATTTTGCAACCATACGTCATAGAATCATGTGGTTTTCAGCAAAATGTTCCGAAAGAAATTTCTTACGTGACTAAAGTCAATATTTGAATACAGCAGTTAAATATTCTTTGTTATTGCCGCTGGAAATTGAAC
>Ga0056128_1003622_pt1 | contig 19085 bp, 8 predicted proteins | sample WorMetLIZISLAND2_FD_71113 | JGI IMG/M metagenome (GOLD analysis project Ga0056128, IMG submission 71113) | Marine gutless worms symbiont microbial communities from Max Planck institute for Marine Microbiology, Germany - Olavius geniculatus... ... | reverse complement strand
ACCTACAGCTTTTTTATTCAATCAATTTCGGCAGCGGCGGCGGCGTGTCACGGTGCTGTTCGTGTTGGCTCACCTATAGGCCTACCAACCGTATAGTGCGAATGAAAACCGGGCTAGGTGACCAAGGTCGTTGGTTGCAGCGTTGGCGTGATGAGTTTTTACTGCTCTCTGCATGTTGGGTCCAACCCATGCTCTCCTGTAGCCCACCTGGGTGTCCACGTGTGGATGCATCATACTCGGATCGCAAATACTAACTGGTCAAATAAACGGTTTTCTGTCAGAATCAAAAACGACAAAAACGGACACGTCAAAACTACCCCACTACACGAACCCTAAATCTAACCTTAACCCTAGCTCTATCCCTAACTCTAACCCTAACCTTATCCTTAACTGTATTTCTTAAACCTAAGCCTAGATCACTGTTTCCTAGTTTCGTCGTTCCCAGTATTGACGGGACGGGACACCGTATTCGCCACATAAGACTTTGTGCTTTTGGCATAGAAGCGTCATAGACGACCCATTTTGAAAATTCTTGTATCGACATATTCTGCAGCAAATTTGTTCAACCCTGACGCGACTTCAAACCGCCTTACAGCAAGAGCCTTACAGCATCCGGTTAAGAAATGCACCGAACAGCCAGTGAGTCCAACCGCCTCGCCCGGTGGGCAAAACGTCAGCGACATAGTTACGAACTATTTTGTAAAGCGGCTTCGACGACGTACACAACCAACCGTGCAATTAGTAACACGGCTGACATCTAAGTGGCACCCCGCAGTGCAGTAACAGCCGGCTACAATCGACTCCGTACGAGGCCATTGTAGTCACGGCGTTATTGGCCAGCTGGGACACAATCAGCGGAAGCATATTGGAGACACGATTCCACGCCTCTACAGCCAGCCTACTAAATCACATAGGATTGTAGTAACACCGGTGACCGGACTCATTAACGTCCAGCTATCTGACCGGCTGCGGGGCATTTATTGTGTCCTGTAACGTGGGTATCCTTTGATCCCTGAAGTGTTTCGGAATTACGCAAGCAGCGAGCGTCAGACACGAGCGGCATGAAACACAAGACGGGTGGCTTGGTGAGGTAACGGTAAAGTGTCAGACTTACGATCATGAGGTTGTGGGTTCAACTCCCGGTCGGGTCGCTATCAAGTAGATGTACTTGGATGGGTGACTTCTGTAGACAGGTAACCAGTCTTGGTATATAACGAACCACCAGGGTCAACTCGTTCAACTGTGTCGGGTGGCAAGTAACACTGTGTGATCCCATATGGCAGGTGCCGCTCCGCAAAACCCCATAAATACATACACAACCCTTATCTTAACACTTATTTCTTAACAGCCGAGGGAGGTGTGAAACCCATATTCCGAGACACTGCGCAGGACAATTAGCGGCAGGAAGTAAGTGAGGGTAAATCGCGCATGTGCAGACAGACAGACAGCGCCGCCGGCTACTACCGCCGACATCATGCTAGCTGTCAATCTGTGTTCTGTCATTTCTGACAAATCACGTCTCAACTGATGACGCAATAACAACCGGATCCTGCAGCTGTCAACGCTTAATGCGGAGTAATCGCAGATGTACAATAGAGTCAAATAAATAAGCTTTACTTCACAAAATGGCACTAGGCCTACAAAAAACCAAACTCAACTAAACTTAATGAAGCAGAATAAAGTAAATGTCAAAACGATGTCAGTCATCTCATTCAAACCCTTCTCGGCAGTTCTAAACCAGAGAGTAAAATAACGCAACTGGAAACGATTGCGTCAAATTGATTACAGTATTAATGCTGCTCGAAAACAGACAGACCGACAGACCGATACAAGTACACCAAAACCAACTCCTTGCTTTGCATAAAAGTGCACCTGCTGCAACCATAAACTGACAAACCTGGACGTAAGGCCTACGTTTATACAAACGTAGGCATTTTTATATATTTAAAGTGCATTTTACTTTTAATGTTCGTTCGTTTGTGTACGCTGTTTTATATGACGCTTCGACATTTCAAATAATAGGCACTGTTGAATAATCGTACCGTATGCGGCACGTTAATGATAAGTTTCCTGCGAATCGGACCGGCATTCGTGCACGGTGCAAACGATAAAACAGTCACGCAGGCGTTGAGTAATCAAAAACATGCGACTGTGAGCGTGGAGTGGTGAATGATCGTTATAATAATAACTGCAGGTAGGTAGGTATTTTGAGACAGGTAGGTCCAGGTCATGTCTGCATGTACGCTGGCTGCATGGCTGGCCTGTTGTCTGCTGCATATTAATTGAGTGAACCCTGTGAACTTTCTCGTATAGCAAGAAGCCCTTTGGTGACGCCGCACTGTGATGATGCCGTGGTAATCATATGTCGACATTTCTGCTATTATCAGGCAATAACTAGCTTACATAATGCTGAACCCCTTTAAAGCGTACATTATTCTCACATAACCCCGCGCCGTGTTAGAAATGCAGTGACAGCCATTCTTCAAACTACCAAACGCTTTAATCTTGAATTAGTTTTGATACTAAAGAAGTGATGGTTGACTGATTGACTAATTTGCTTGACTGATTTATTGTGGCCCCAACCATATTTTGCACGGGTTGTCCCCTGGTTTTCGTATAAGCCCTATGAGATACCGCATTTTTGTAGGCTTGCTAACATAACAAGAAACCCAGCTGTCGCTATGACAGCCGACCGTACTGGTTGTCAGTGACCTTCAAGATCATACAAAGTCATCGATTTATATATTATTTGAAAACCAGTATGCGACTTCCTATTAGTGATCAATAGCACCCTAGGCCCTATCTTGCTCCGTTTATCCACAGTACGTCCGTGACGGACAGACGGACGGACAGATGGACAGATAGATGGACGACAATCATGACAACAGCTCGCCCGTTACTAAAGTACGGTCGGCTAAATCAAAAAAAGGTACATGCACTTTAAAATGCTAATTATTACGGTTATCCAGAAAAGGTGATTTGAATTCGTAGACCAATTTTGGAAACCAATCTTAGGGGATAATTTTTTTGGCCCATTAACATGAATTTTGTGCGTCATGGCTCGAACTCCCTGACGCCCACGTGACTTAGATGCGTTGCAGCAAATGTCAGCTCTGCAATAAAATATACGCCTTGATTGCCTATTAATAATTATGTGCCCTCCCGGCAGTTTTAAGATTACGCCCACACACTCGTCAGACTTGGCACATTCTTAATTCAGCGACCTTGACGTATGACCTTTTAAGCCCCAAAATGCAGTTCCATTCCTGACCGGACGGACGGACGGACAGACGAAGTACTACGGCGCAACGCGCAATGCGGCGTCGGGTCGCCTAATAAATTACGAAGCGGTGGATTAATGCGCAGTACACGTAGGCCCTTACACCTGTCCAGGTGTTGCTGTCACGGTCACTGAGTACAAGTCGCCCGAGCGTAAATTTAAATCGTGCCTCGCCGACGACGACTCCGCAGTCACTGCTAAAAGTGGGAGGCCATCCTTCCATCGCTAATCAGGCGTGTCAAGTTATTGCAGACGAAGAGAAATATAGTCAGCGAAGAGCTCGCTTGTACGTCGACGGGCGTTCATAAAACGTACATGTACTATACGGTAGGCCTACAGCACGGAGCTTGATTGCCTGATGGCTGGACAGAGCGAATGTCTGCATTCCAGACATAAGCGACAGCAGACGCGTGCAGCGAAACGACCATATAAACCACACTCCAATAACTTCGACCATGTACTATCTGAAGCGGCGTAATGGAATTTGGGCTTTACGGGTGACAGGAGGTCAGTCAGCGGCGACAAAACACGACGTCCCATAATAGTCATACACTATCAGATATATACTTGGTCGTCACTTTGCATTCCATTCAATACATGACACGGAAACTAATAAATTTTATACATGAAATGTAATGATATTTACGAGGAATAGTCGCAATTTTGTAACAAATAACTTCACTCCTGCAATTTTAAAGTAAACCCAGACTTTTTTTCCGCAGATGAGTTTCCAGGATTCTGTCTGTTTAGAGCGTTAACAAACTAAAGTACCCTAGCAACTTGGAACTGCTGTGGAACATCGATAATTTCGGCAAGTGTGGGGGCACGGCCAGACTACCCGACTTTTTACCAGGGTACAAAATGCTTCACCAGGGCGGAAGTATGCACTCTAAGCCGACTGAGTGCTCTCCAGTTATTATAGTCACGTGATGAAAAAAACTATGACGTCATCGCTGACGTCACGACGGTCGAGGGTGGTATTGATACAGACCTTTGAATTTGTCTGTCTTGGCGACGTGTGCCTGAAGTCGTTTGAAGATGGAGGAGGCTGTGATGGCCTGGCGTGCCTCGTCCATGGCGCGCTGGTGCATATGTCGCTCCAGGGTGCGTGTACAACAACTTCTCTGACGACCAGCGACTCGACTGTCTCCAGCCAGTGGCACACACACCTCCAGCGCCGGACTTGCTATAATAATAACAACAAAACCCAAAGAAATTTGCTAGAAGGCAAAATCTCGTTTGTGTTCGCTGGGCGACAGCGGCAAATTGCAGCTGCGTGTCTTGGCCGGGGGCACGACTCAACCTCGCAAATCATCCCTTCCCTAGAAGTCAGAGACCCCTATTTAACACGATGTGTCACTGGACCTCAATAGTGCTTCTGCGTCCTGCTAAGTGGCATGTAAATCACAAATGTGCTAAACGACAGACAGACTGACTGACCGACAGATCATGCCATGGAAAATGCGCAGCTATAGGCGTAATCGCTTGCGTTGAACGAAGTGATTCCGCCTAATAACAATCATCACATTTTTATAGCACCGTAAGGTCGTAACTTCAGAAGCGCTGGCGGCAGCTCAAACGCTATGAGTGATATTAATTTGACGTCACAGGGAAGCGATGATGATGACAGGTCTCGAAGAACGGCTGTTAGTAGCGAGTTCCAGGCTGCGGGACCGGACATAAAAAAGCTGCGTGATCGAAATCGTGACAGTCGAGAGCACGGGATTCTTTTAAACAAAACCGTAGACATGAGCATTCATTACGCGTTACTACCATAATTTTCGCCCATCATCACAGAACCTTAGGCTAGAAAATTAACAAGAAATGTAAATAACTGAAACTACAATCTACATGACTCTGCGATATCAGAACCACGTTAACTTCAACAGCAAGTATAAGCAAATAAGTAAGTAAATAAAACGCCAATTTATAGAGCACCGACACCAACATAGCCTGGAAATGTTACTGCAAATACACTTAGGAATGCAACACCGATAGGTAGGCTCTTACATTCACGGAAAACTGCAAACGATTAGGCCTAGCTGAATGTATCAGGAAAGCACTAAAGCAAGCCGTACATCTGTTCAGCTACAGCGTTTATATGCACCTTGAACATACTTACACAGGGTGCACGATAATCATTACCACGTTACCACGATCGCCGCGACTGCTGCTGCGCCGATTAAGCCTACCTGCTGCCATGCCAGATATGTACCTGTGAATGTTTTGCGTGGGACGGCGTTGGAACCTTACAGCATTTTATTTCGACGAAATTTACCTCTGTGAAAAGATATCTTTGCCAGTAATCATATAACAGACGACCGCCAAACTGGATAGCCGTATTTAGAAACCCATACCCGCGAAATCGGTATCTAACCTGGACAATTTACTATTAACTTTCAAATAGCTCCGCTATTAAAGCAACCCCGACTGATCGATTGGCTGATAGGCTAGCTATGGTATTTGACGTAAGTCAGCAGAAAATTAAAAATAAATGAAGTTCGTGGCTTGATGTCATAACAGTAGGACGTTAGACTTGCGATCGAGAGGTTGTGGGTTCGACTCCCGGTCGGGTCGTTATCAAGTGGTTACTAACTAGACGGGTGACTATCTGCGGACACGTAAACCATCTCGGTATATAACCAACACCCTGGGCAACTCAGCATTTTGTACCTACAGGGTAGGTAAATCGAGTACCGGCCCGTCTAACTGTGTCGGATGGCAGCTAATGCTGTGTCATCCCACATGGCAGGTGACGCTCCGTAACTCTGAAATGAGTAAGTAAGTAAGTAAGTACCAATTTATATAGCGCCAAAATCTCACAAGAGAATAAGGGTTTCCCATAAAGATCTATACATACCCCTTTAAACTTTTAAAGCAGAGAACTGACTCACTGACCGTGGCTTTTGGTGGCCGGTAGCGCGTTACTGAAGTGCATCGTCTGTCTGGCGAATTGACGCACGGCGCTGCAGTCAGACACCTGCTGACCAGGACGCTCGTGGTGGTCTCTGCCGCCGCCCCGGTGACTGCTACCACCGCCACGTCGCTGGTGATGTCGTGCTCGTCCATTTACTGCAGTCCCAGTCTGCGTTCCCCTCTCAGAGTCTGCGCCTGTCCTGGCAGCGTCCACCAGTACGCCGGTTACACAGACACCCACCACAAGCAGAACAGTCACTACGCTAGACGACGACCGGTGAGTCCGGCGACTGTCTAGCGACATGCTGACGATATAATCCACGAGTGACTCTATACTACGGCAACTGGATCGTTCGAACTATCATCGAAACCAACAAACAGCTGAACTTCGTCGAGGTCTGGAAGTTTACAAGTAGCCTACAGCGAACTTCCACCGTCCGGTTGAAACCGTTTAAGAAGACTTCGCAATTCGCCGACGAAAACCACCGAGTCGGCGAACGTCGAAGTAAGACGTTTGAAGTCGATCGGTCGATCGGCGAACCGAAAACTGGCGCGAATCGACCGCCACCCGGTGTCCGACACGACTAGTTGTCAATCACATTGTGCCGCAGATTAAACTGCGACTAAACGCCACCGATGCTGTCGTCAGCTAGGTCTACAGACACTGCAGTCGGCAGCAGTACGTGACTTGCATCAATTAGGGCGACACACGCGCTCGTTCAACCTACGTCTGCCCGACGGCGGTGTGGCGACGCGTATAGGCCTATATGCAGTAGGCGGAGCCAGCGTCATCGCACACACGTATGAATAGCTGCCGGTAGGATTCGACCACACACATCGTCAACTTGATGTTGTACGCGATAAACACAACTGGACTAGAAAATCGCCTCGAAAACTCCTAAAACTTCGTTAAACTTTAAAAATGAAAAAAATTAAATTTTAGGATTTAAAGTATTGTATTTTGTTTACTGTGCAATTTTTAACTACTGACGTCATGACATTGTAAACATAGTTCACTAAACTTTGACACGGAGATCGGAAATCCAAGGGATCAAGTACTCGATGACTGTTTTCGACCTGGAGGGCAGCTCGAAGACAACAAGATATTTCAGCTATTGCTCACGAGACGCGCGAAAGCCTATAGCAGTTCCTGTTCGCAAATTACCTTAATCCATCTCCAGCCATTTCGTCGAAATGCATTCTTGAAATGCACGGCGAAGCCGAAAATTGCAAAGAAAACAATAAAAAAAACCCTTATTTTTGGAGTTCGGGTTCTTTCAAAGTCTTCGATGTTGATACGACCAAAAAGTTCGTCACTAAGGCTTGTTGCGACAAGCAGCATATCCATGACTGTATGCAACCGTTTTCACGGTAGACTGGCCAACAACGGTAAAATAACGACTTTCATGAGGTACCGCTTTTCGATGCCCTCGTGCGCAGGTTTCCTTGAACCTGGAAGGTCGAGACTTGAACCGTTGAAATCTACGTTCAATGCTGAAAATTGCATACACAGCTAATCCTGTAGTGAATCCGGCGCAATTCGCTCTTGAAATGTGTCTCACAGCCCAAAATCGCCAAAAAAATCCATAAAAACCCCTATTTTGGTGTTCAGGGTCATCGAAGGTTATTGAATTCGGTGGCAATCAGAGCCAGTGTACTACTTCCTATTAGTGATTAATAGTAACTTAAGCCCTATCTCGCACCGTTATTGAGATACAGCGACTAATTGGCTAAAAATTGCAAATTTTTTCTACCCCCTCTTATTTAGCGCTCTCGTTCAGGGTGACCCCCTTCGAATTTATAGAAAAGCTTTTACGTTTCCTGAAACTAAAGTCAAGGTTATCGATGTTGACATCACTAAAAAACTTGTCACTATTGCTTGTTATTGATAAGCAGCATGTCTGTGCCTATCTGCAACCGTTTCAACGATACACACCAGTAAATAGGCCTAGTAGTAAAATAACTGGCTACTGAGAACAGATTAAATGTCTAAGCTAATACATTACTTCATGCCTAGACTTTTTGATTTTTGCAGTTTTACATCAGCGCTTATACAACATTAAATGAATTGCTTGCAGGTTTTTTCTATATATAATCTAAAAAGCCCCTCACCTGCAATGTTTGTTATGATATGCAGCATGTCTAGTACCTATCTGCAACCGTTTTCACACTATAAAAACCAATAGCGGCAAAGTAACGTTTTAGAGGGGGTACCCCTTTTTGACGCCCTCGTTCCAGAGGATCCCACGGGCACAAAATTTTATCGCGATAAACTAGATTTTTTACGGCAGCACACAACGACGATCTCGTGATCTTAGCTTGGGTCGTTTTAACACAGTACCGCAGTGTGACGGACGGACATACGGACGGACGCCTCGACGATGGCTAAGACGCGCTTAGCACTACGTGTTGTTGCGCGTAAAAAAACTGAAGAGTAAGAGAAGTTAGCGGAAGTTGACAGAGAAAAACGTAAGCTCGTAAAGGTTATGAACTTATGACCCCAAAAAAGTAGAAATTTGAGGCAGATCGAGTCCAACGTGAAGCCGCTCGTCCCATTGGAGAAAAATTTTGGGCTACCAAATTTTTGGATCCAGTTTATAAAGAGCACATTCGGAACATTATTAATGCCATTCATAAGGCGCAAGTTCGAAAAATGCTGCAAATGCGCCATGTGGCGAAGTTGCACCGCGATCGGCCGACAAAGTTGGAGATCTTATGGCGCCCTCTTGAGAATGTGGATACAGCACAACGGAATATCACTGAAACCACAAAACCATTGAAAATATGTTACTTATTAACATTTATCATATTTATTTTAAGATCGTACGTCGACGAACTGAAATGGCGCATCAACAGCGATCGGGCCGCTTTGAGTCACGCAGAACGTACTGCTAGTGAGTGGCGCCAACGTCTACCGCTTGCGTTTTTGCTGGAAGATGACATTTCGAACACAATGCTGTTAATACAGACGATGTGATGTGACACCTGCGACTTTTTGAAAGATAATAACTGTTATTCGTATTTGTCGCTATTTGTTTCATCATTTCTAAGCCGATGCATGCGCTATCCAATATGAATTCATTGTTGTAGGCATAAACGGCCAAACTACGACTTCATCTGAATTTCACGAGGTAGTGTAGCAACAGTATTGAAGTGAGATGGACTAAAGTACAGTTATTTACGTCAAGTTTTTTCTTGACGTTGCATTCCAAAAATTGTCATAATCAACCAATCTTTAATGGTGTTATTTAAAAACAAACGAACAGCGCGAAAACAGAATTTCACGTAGTCATTCAAAGTCACACAAGGTTATACATTTTAAGGTCAGTGGAAAGCCGACGAGATTATTACAAAACGTTATACGATTTAAACTATACGATGTCTTTATTTCTAAATATATGTAAAAAAAACTTACCAGTTTAAAAATGTGTGTAAGGACGATGTGATGATATTAGCAAAAATCATTTGGGTAATCTTAGATGGGGCTATGTATATGGCGTCTTTATACAAACTGACTTTATGGTAATCATAAAATGGCCTCGAGGCAATATTTTACGAACCTCTGGAAAAAAATTTTCAGTGATGACCTTCTCGCCAGTCTCTATTTGTATAAGGCTTACTTGTGAGAATGCAGTTTTTTGTAAAACAACACACAGAAAAATAAACGTGACATAAAATAACTATTTCAACAACCAAACGTCATGCCGCTGGGTGACAAGATTTTCTTCAAACGAAGGCCAAAAAATCCCCCATAAATCGTTATTTTACTGCTAATAACTCGTTTGTCGTGAGATTGATTGCAGATAAGCACATATTTGTTGCTTTTAACAAGCAATGTTGGCAATCTTTCCTGGGGTAGGCTACCAATATTCATGACGTTGAACGACCATAAACCCCCAAAATAGGAGATCTTGGTGTCTCTGAAAAATAGATTTCGAATCAAATTGTACGGGCAAAATTTTTTCATTCACACTAGTTATTATTCAGTATTTTAGCACCATTAACTTTTAAATTCTAGTCAACTACGTGACCAAAGTATCAACGTCTGCCGACTGAAAATAATTTAATGTGTCAATACGATTATCGCTGCAGGCTACTGTAAAGTAAGCTTAATCTTTTTATCTATAACATCAACACACAACGAAGCCACGGCGATGTTGGCCAAACTGCCGGGAGTTCGATGTACAAATTTTATACTTGGAGGCGCCGACGAAAGCAACGTAGGCTACGGTCCAGCGTAGCCTACAGTATTTATTTATAAACAGTAATTTAATAATAATTTAAATTTAATCATTAACGCTTCTAGCTGCAGCACCCGAAGAGATCGAGACGAACCATTAGCTTGCGAGCGGCAATGTTAAGACGTCAGGCCGGCTGAGCATTAAGCGGAGTGGCCGGCTGTTAGCTGCTACTGCTGTCCGCAGACGACAGTTAGGCTATAGCTACAGTCGTCAGACAGGCTTTGTAGCATCCGCAGCAGCAGCATCAAGGTGCATGGTGACAATCGGCGCCGCTCAGCTGCTGTCCTACATGTAGACGATAAAAGAAGAACAACGTTACATCAGTGACGACGTAACATATCGCACTCGTCGTATATAGCACTCGTCTTTCGATCTTTCCCTTTTACGTGTACGACTATTAGTAGACCTAGACTTCGTGCGGTTGTATACATATCGGTATTCGGTCGTTGACCAGCCAGCTAGATGCATAGGCTACACCCGTTCCCCTGTCAGTTTATTCCCATGCATAGACGTCTTTGTGGATGTCGTTGAGTACAAAGTGAGTTGAGTCTTATTGGTGATCGTCATCGTTCTGCAAGAGACCAGGCAATCACTGCGCAGCGTCTGAAGGTTGAACGTGTCTTTATCAGCTGCCGACCGCGACCTGCGACGAGATTGTACAACACACATCCGGTCACGAGACAGACTTGTGTAAGCACCGCTGTATCAAGTACCGGGTGTCTGTAGCGATTTACCTGCAAGACCTGACGTCTTCGGTCAAGTGGCCTGCAGTCATGTCGTTGAAAGGACGTCATCACTCCAGTCGTCGTTCCACCGACGCTTCGAGATCGTCAGCGCAGCACCATCTGCCAGGGGGCGGTACGGAGATGGAAGCCGTCGGTGCAGGAATGGACGCTGATGGCGACCACATCGCCCTGTTGTTGGGTGGCGGGACTGGTGGAACCGCGGTGTCTGACGGCCTAGCGTCGTCCCCCGCCACGGCCACGTTGGATGCCTCCGCACCGATCGCGCTGGACATCTCGCCGCCGTTGGCGTCGCGTCGTGAGCGCCCGTCACTGAAACGCCGTGCCACTGTCCAGTCGTCGACCTCGTCGCCTGCCGCTGGTAGACCGGCCTGGAAGCTCAAGTACCAGGACTTCGTGCCGCCAGTCTCCGCGTCTCTGCTGACCGGTCTCGCCTCGACCAGTGCCGGAGCGCTGTGTCTCGACTGCTCCGATCCGTTCCAGTAAGTTCACCATCATAACAGCTGCGATTAGGCCTACAGTAGACACTGTTTGTTCTGATCTTCCCAGGTAGTGCAGAAGCAGACGTCGGGTGACGTGAAAACTTGAACGGTCATTTGATGGCCTGTTGCATCGGAAATATTCCAGGAAATATTAAAATGTGATAATCGTTCTTTAAGTTACAGTCGATAATGCTGGGGATTTTGTAGTGAGACACAGTGTACTGACATTTATCGTGCACATACAGCTGTAGACCGTTACATCGTTAATCCGTCTTTGCAAAGTTAAGCAAAGGTGATAAAAAAATATTTATGCCATATTTAATTTTCTTTTTCGACTTGAAGTTTATATCACGAACTAGCATGCGCTACTAAATAAGACACGACGTAAACACGTGCATTACAATAATTGATATGAACTATTAATCGTGTCGCGATAACACCAATCTAGAGTATTTGATAATACTGAAGAGACGAGTCCAGAGGCGAACGCATGTACACCCTCTGATCATTCTCTACGTTTTTCGTCTTGTCTTGAGCCACGTGTCTGTTTTAACTGTGAAATAAATGTTGCAATATTGCCGCGGATATATCAGTTAAACCTGTTGACACACGGAACAATTATATGCCTATCGTATTCGAATTAAGGACTAATGCGGACTGGTCTTTAGAAGTACAATACAACTAGCCGCGGTGCAAGAATTTTTTTGTACTGCAGGTTTACTGTGTCTATTACGTCACCTGGAAGCACAGTTGTAAAAGTAGAATGATAAATGCACCGCGCGGTCCGTTCTCTGCGTGGTTTCCGTTCAAGGCAACGCACGCAACCAACGCAAGAAAAATACGCAGCAAACGCAACAATGCTTGTCTAAATAAATGATTTGATTTGATTTGATTTGATTTGACGTAGCTGACGTCAGCAACGGCCAAAACTCCGCAAGAATAGAAGTGGCCGTTGCGTCAGTAGCGTTCGTTACGCTGCGTAACCTACGCTGCGTGCGTGCGTTGCGTTAGACAGAAATCACGCTTAAGAGCAGTTTGAATGTATAACATATCGGTGTCTAGCAATATAGTCGAGGAGGGAACGGATATTAGCCGGTGCTGGTGACACGATGACGGTTGACGCCGAGTGACTAGCTGTAGTTGGTCTGAGACGTTGGGTGCAGTGTGAAATCAAGATGCACGGCGTGTTAGGATGCGACGCTGCGGTGCCACGCTCTCAGTCTAACCTATGAATTATTTAGTGCCGAGTTGACAATTTGACATCAAGTATAGAGGCGACAGTCTGAAGAATGGCGCTGTTATGCAACCGCAGTCTTTCGTCTCCAGCAACTAATCAGGCTTTTTATCTGGTATTTCATACGTGGGGGATAATTATCATGATTTCACCGTGAGCTTGGAAAACAAAAAGCTCAGCTACCGCTTAAAGAACAGAGCGTCATCTTGGTGCATTCGTTTCATCATAATTCCACCCTCATACACTTTTTTCAGTTTAATTACTATACTGTTTAGTGGGATTTTTTTAATTTTTAGCAGAAGAAAAATTCAACGGACGCATGCGAGTCTACAACAATAGCACTCATGCAGTAATTTGACATGTTTTTAAAAAGAAACCCCGCATTTATTCACGTAAAAAGTATACTGACATGAACTAATATCTCCGGTGATTAATTCTCTCGTGGCTTTTACGAAAAAATGGCCTAATTTTCAAAAGCTTGGAAGACAAGGCACTTAATTACATTGAACATTGGTTGCTTTCGACCAATTAAACTCACTGCCAATAATGATGCCTCTTTATGCGAGAGCCGTAGTAAATATTCGTATAAACCTTATATTGCCAAAACGTAAAATCCCTAGCAAACATTCTTGTGGTTGACAGTATTCATGAAAGTGTTTTCATTCGTTTTCACATAGTTGCTTCTGAAAGCGAGGCAGAGACATTTAGTCAAAGTGCTATAATTTGTAGTCTACACGTGCTGAGTATGCTATTTTATGGCTGCAGTCGGGGATTTTTATTACGTCGAATAGGTGTCTAGCCTATAGGGCGTATATTGTCGGGATCATATTGGCGCCACGTTCAATCTGCATAAATGCTCTTTGCGCTACTGCATGAATGAAATTCGTTGCTTGTCTACAGAAAAAAAGCAACCAAAATTCTATCGACACACAAACTCAGTCTATTGACAGCAAAATGTTGACTTAACATGCAACACGATATGTGTATTATTTACTAGTGCGTCATCATCAAATTGCTCTTTTATACTTTCATAAAATACTGCGGAAATTGCTGTAAGCTACGGCATTTGCGCAGTGTAACTTATTTGTATTTCGTTCTGAGCGGCCAAACAACGGCTAAACGGAACACAGTACATGACCTCCGTAATTTTAATTTTATGGGAAAAAGCGTTCCCTAGCTTTACGTTGCAAAACAATATGCTAGTGAGCGGGAACGCCTTTTTAGTGTATAACCGGTAATATATACCCGTGTCCGGTAGAAAACTAATCCCCTAAACGTCGTGCAATAAAAATGTCAAATCTGAACGTATCTGAATAATGTTTCGAACTCTTAATTCCCAATAAATTGCTTAAACGAGTGCCAAATTTCATTGAAAAATATTATTTTTTACCAAAGTTATTAAATGTTGAATATCGATTACAAAAATATCTCCGTAACCGGTATGGCGTTACGCAAGTAAACCCCTCTGTTACTGTACGTTTGCGTGACTCCAACAAACAACAACTGATTCTAACAAAATTCTACGTCGACAGTGCACCATCTGTTGGCAATCAAAGTGCTAAATTTTAGTAAAAATCTACCGAAGCAAAAACAGCTACAGCGGCTTTTGTGCAGTCACCACAAAACACTTCAGTTTCAGGTCTTTGTGAATAACGTTAGACACAAAGAAGTGTTTTAGTTTTCTTACCGGAGACAGTGTACATAGGCCTATTCAACGACATATCAATATATTGCACTAGTTTTCGTGGCCCCATGGTGTTGAAGGGTTCGGAACGTGACATTTCGCCGCTCCCATATACCTCAGACGTCGATCACCCATTAAGCGCTGCAGTAGCAAAGTGCTTATTTTAGCCATTGTTAGTGCGCAGTACGATATTATGAAGCTGTCGAACTGGAAGTCTACGACGGCGATCGGCCGACGGAGCTAGGGAATGTCTACCGGTATAACTCACGACGGATACCGTCGACCACGCAGAACTCTGTCACCCTCGGCGGTCAGTGTCCACGGCGAATCGATGGCGGGCGGCATAACCCTGCATAGTGGAAGGATTGGCGGGACGTGCAGTGCTTTCCTGGAAGGAGCAGTTCCTCTCCCTGTCGATCGGTCGGTCGGTCGGTCGGTCGGTTGGCCAGTCATTCTCGCGTAGATAAAGGCCCAAGCTCCATCGGCTTCATTTGTCATAGATTTGTTGGTGTTCTGGCGTAGCGTTAACGCGTTGTGTTTAATCAACAAGTTGCTGGGGTTAAGGCGGGGTGGTGCATTCTATACACCACACCACCTTTAACCTTCAACATTTAACATGTCATACGACAAGAATCTAGAATGAATCGAAAGTCTACAGCTAATCCACACCATAAGTTGTAGGCGGCACAAGTCAGTATCAAATCGAAAGCCTACAACAAATTTACAAAAAACATGTCAGGATGTTGTAGTTCTTGTTGTACGACTTGCTGACTTTCAACAAGGCTTCAAATCCATTTTTTTCGATTTGTTGTACTTTCGCTGTGCATCAAGCTGCACGACAAATTTACAAAAAAATCGAAGTAGTGGAATTTGGGCCTTAACGGGTGCGACTCTTCTGTTTTTGAAATTGGCAAAGCTACAGCCCTAATTCCTGAAAAAGCTAGAAGTATTGATTGAGCTTTTGAAGATAGGAGACGTATCTTCTTTTCTTGACAAAAACTGTACTTTTCACTTTGTTGTATAACTTCGTTGTATAGCGTGCTGTGCGACAAGTCCGAGTAGTAGAATGCGGGCCGGGAGTTCGGGGGTTGCCGGCGGCGACGGCGGCGGGTTTGGCGACGCAAATGTCGAGATATCGTGCTGCTTTGTGCGGCTGGATGCAGACGGACACTTTACGACTACATCGTGCGACGCCGCAGTCGCTGCGGCAGCATCAGCGGTCGTTATTATCCCGCATCACCGACGCGAGTTCACCGTGGGACGCTCTAATCGCATCGCCGTACAATAATAACAGCAGCGATTCGCGATGTTGAGTGACATACGATTTCAGCTCGTTCTGTTGGCTAATGAGGCGCGATCCACTCTACTGCGATGCAATGATGCGTTTTTATGTCGGTATCTGGCTCCACTGCGTTTACTCTCGTTTTAATTCGAGTTTCTGCGTTAATTAGCTTACAATATTGTTGCAGTTGCAACTTTTAGATTATAGTATATTGTCTTTAACCGATTTTTGACTTCTTGTTTAAAGGTTTTTTCACGCGTGCGAATTATCGACATGCTAAATTGGTAAGTGAGTAAACGATAGTTTAATGCATATATCAGAAATACATGCATATATAAAAAAAAATTCTTATCGCGTTACAATGTCACGTACTAGGCGACAATGATTAAAAGCAAATAATACATTATTTACTTTTAGTTACAGTAATAATTTAATTTGTGCAAAATATTTTTTAAAACGCGCATGCCGAGATTGTGCCATGAATCGTGCAGCGGACTGCAAATAACGAGTCGCGCGGGCGACAACCAAACTCGTTTTTGTAGTTAACCCCGCAGACTTGCCCCATAATGAACTTTATAACATAAGAGGGCCATTTAAGCGCCATATGGTTCACTGCTGCTGCTGCTGACGATGATGATGATGATGACGTGTGTTAAACCTTTTCTGCAGCGCTTGCCTATGTGAAGCTATGAGCGCCAACAGTGTAGGCCCTCACCGTGCAAATTGGGATATATTAAAGAATAAATACCGTATGTTTAATTTTTTTTACAAGATTTTGTCTGTATATTGTCTTTGTTTTAGTGCTGCTCAAATGAATAAATAAGATCGAGCAATTAGCATATAAAATAAGGTATAAAATGAGAAAGAATCTGCTTCAAGCCTGACTGTGGAAAAGTGCGGCTTGTCGTACAAGAGCGTTGAGTTTAGCGTGTGAGTAACTTCTGAACGGAATATCGGCACAAAATAAGCAACTCAATGCCAAAAATGGTTGAAAGCATTTAAATTACGTGCTGAAAAAAGATTAAAAACTTGGAAAGATAATGTTGAGTTCAGCTGACGCTGTGTTGCGACGAACGGTGACAGGACGCAGCAAGCTGCAATTCATAGGGACGAATCTATTGCACAAAGACTGCAGAGCCGAAGTACAAACAAAAACCTCTAAGACAAAACACCCCCTCCCGTGTCATGTTTCCCTACCTTGGTGTACGCTGAAAACAGCTGAATTTGAAGTCGGGGGTTTTGTCGGGGAGGGTAACTTGTCGTACACTGGCAGAGGGGCACTGGGGCAGGCATCACGAAGAACGGATTGCAATACGTGCAGTCATTAAGCGTCCTGCAGCAATATCTCACTGCGTTGTCACTTCGGCAAGTGCCACCAGCCAGGTTGATGGCTCTATGGTGTCGATGTATTATGTAGCGACAGTGAGATATAGACAATCAAGTCTCAAATATGCCACTCGCGCCACACCAATATGAAGTCTAGTGCTGCAGCCGGAGACTGAGAAATGACGGAACTGCGTTTCAGCAAAATGCAGCGTACTGTATCGATACATGTTCTGGCTACTGTTTTCAATGTTAGATTGGTCTTGCATTCATTGGTAGGCCTATAGCACAATGTGTTCAGTTTTATAGTGTGTTGGATTGTGTTTCTATCGTAACCGTTTTTGCAGCATTTTGGCGTAGTAAATAATTGATTGATAGGTTGACAAACTGCAGGAGACGGTCAAGATAAGTCTACGTGTAGTTTCACTAAAAGCTGCTGCACAGAAAACGGCGTGCTACTTATATGCGTTTTGTTGCATCCCGGTTACGGTTACTGTTCATAACCGTGACTATACCTGCAGCCATAGCCTATAGTGAGGCAGACTTATCTCACACATTTTTTATTTATTTTTATTTTAATATGTAATAAACACTCGCGACAAACGCGCGAGAACAATAACATAGAAAAACAGTAAAAAAAATACAAACATTACTAAAGGAAGACAATTAAACACAGAAAATACATGCTAAACATAGAAAAACAGTGAAAAAAAACTGTAAACATTACTAAGGGAAACAAAAGAAATACAGAAAATACGTGATAAACAGACTATAAATAAACAAATCAATAACAGTGACTAAATAAAATTCTATTGATAAATGTCCGTTTGTGCAGTTTAGATGTTACATGATTTGTTAATAAACTATGATCTATATCTGTTAATCCATATTTGTTAGCTTACCAACCGGTAATAGATGATGTAGACAATGATTATCATAACTTGCCTTATAAAAAGCTGATCATCATAGCTTGCCAATAGCTCTTCTACAGTAATGATGTAAATCACGTTTGCAGCAAATAACAATAAAGTGGTATACATGGGCACGTTTATTGGCCGGATAATGGTATAGAACCGCCCTATTATTGATTGATGCTCTTTCTCCGGGGAAATTTTGCGAATAACCGCAAAACCCTTATGCTGTATCGCCAATCGCTGTGAACAAGAATCTCAGAGCTACATTTCTGCCACTCAATGTTTGCGTATGCTATCTTCGCTTTGAATTGTCGTGACTCCTCTTGTCTCCGCAAATTTGTGCTCACTTGCATCAGCTGAAAATAACATTTTATACCGTTATCGTTATTGCACTGGAGTGAAGATGCAAAAATGAAAAATGAGGGACCACATACTAGCAAACGAGGACCCAAATAATTAGGCAAAAAGCAGAATCTCTGTGACAAGTCTGTCTAACTCTTCGCTTGTATTTGCCGTGTGGTAGCAGCATAGGACATGCAGTTTGGCTACAATTTGTAACTACATGTTTGGGTAAGGTTCGGCTTGAAATCTTTCTGTCCCTGGCAGTGTTGTTAACAAGGACTTGACCTTCAAGGCCAAGACGAAGGCCAAGACGAAGGCCAAGGACTTGGCCTTCAAGGCCAAGGCCAAGGCCAAGGACTTAACCTCACGGACAAGTTCAAGGACTGCTTTCGATAAAGGTGTTTTTGAATGCTAAATTTAATAGTAATTTTAATTAAGTAGATTTAATTTTTAATTTTGCAGTCAACTAGAATCACCACTAAAACTGACGAATTCAATTACTTGCTAATATATTCTGCAAGCTGGAGCAAAATCCAAAACGTAATGGAAATAATGCAGTACACAAACCACGCAGTCAAAGTTCAGAAACTGCAGACTGCTAAACGACCAGTACACACAAATTCAAATTATGGAAAAAGGTTTGT
>Ga0056128_1003621_pt1 | contig 19086 bp, 13 predicted proteins | sample WorMetLIZISLAND2_FD_71113 | JGI IMG/M metagenome (GOLD analysis project Ga0056128, IMG submission 71113) | Marine gutless worms symbiont microbial communities from Max Planck institute for Marine Microbiology, Germany - Olavius geniculatus... ... | reverse complement strand
GTCCTGAGGCCTGGCAATTTTTTTGAGGGGTCCGTCCAGGAATCGAACCCAGGACCTCTCGCTCTGGTGAAGTTGACCTGAGTCCAACACTCTAACCACTCGGCCACCGAGCTCCATACACACACACACACGCGCGCAGCGCTTTATAACCAAAATGTCCACACTTTATTACAACAGTTTGCATAGAATATCTCCACAGAATAACAACGACATAATTATATTAATAATCACAAATTCAGCGAATAAAGAGAAAAACACACATTCTGCAAAATACTAAAGCAACGGAACAAGTCGACATATATAATTATTATGCTTAGTCCAACATCAGTTGTTTTTTTTATTAAGGCAGAATAATTTCCAATGCTTCCAATTACAGTCTGGCAAAAAAGTAGAGATGGCGAAACATTAAAAAATATTTGTATCTTTATTTTATGACCTTCGTGCAATATTACACAACAGCTCATAAAAACAAAGTTTCGTACTCAATAGTGCCTTCGAGAGCTAAAGTATAAATACTGCAGCATAAAGACACGTACAGAGCGACGTAACTGAACTGAACTGAACTGACATGGTTTAGTTTTTGACGAACTGACCAATGGGCAAGCAGTAATGCATTACATTAGGCGTCGTCTAACGGCGTCAGTGGCTATGCTCAGGTATGCATCAACCAATGACCAATGGGCTCGCCCTGTTCACTCATTGGTCAGTTCGTTAAAAACTAAACAGTGTCAGTTCAGTTCAGTTACGTTGCTCTGTACGTGTCTTAAGACTAGAGGTAAACAGTTTTGTTACAAGACCATGGAAAGCAAACAAAAAAAGTACATCGTATTCCTGCAGAGCACAGTAAACAATTTAGTGACAGATGTCAACTGGTAGCACACGAATTTTTACACTTCAGTCGAAAAACATAACAATAAAAAACAAAGCAACAAATAGAACAAAAAACAAGAGATTATAAAAAACTGGTCCCATTCAAACGACTAAGTACATCGACGCTATTGACAGCATAAAGGACAGGATTGCAAACTGGCATTTCTAGATGACAAGTCAAATCTGACCTTTTTCAATGGTGTTTGGCAGTAAAAATTAACACTGTGTAGACCGCAGATTATTAAGGACGCCCGATCAGCAATATATCTTTGTACCAAGTTGTTCAAAAATGGCTTTCAAATTAAAACATAATTTCAGGATTACAAAAAATTGCAATATACAATTATATAAATGTTCATGCATCGCATTTACAACTGATTTTATTACTGATAAACGGTACCGTGAAAAAGCTGGCATTTTAAAGGCCATTTGGCAGTAAAATTATTTGAAATATGCTATGTTGGGTATTTTTCAGACAAAAAAGTTGGCAACCCTGATGGCACACATACACATAATTAACATAACCCTGTAAATCACTATACGTGGTCCATAAAACTAAGTCAACACACTTAATTTATTTAACTTACACATACAACTTACATTATTATTATTCAATTTCAATGGAAATAACGATGCCACACAGTTTAAATAGAAAGTTATTTTAAAGGCAGCCACAGAATTACCATAATATTTACAGATAAAGTATTCAACTGTGAGATACTACTCATTTTCTGTCCCACTGGGGATAGGAGACTGAGTTGGCCTAAACACACAGTATAGGTTGACAACTTGACAGTGTGGCTAGCTCACATAGCTGATGAAGTTGTACAAGCTAGCCTACTACTGGCCTGCCGCATAATGTCTATACACTAGGCTTTCACCCAGGCAGGCCTGTTGAGGGGGGCAGGGCAAGGGGGTAAGTTACCCAGGGCCCCACGATGTTTGGGGACCCATCATCACTGAAAAATATAAAGTACACCAGAATGTGCCATGTTAAAAAGAAAAATTCAAAAATTATCTCACCAGAAAGGCCCCGCGGTAATCTTTCTCCAGGCCTCACTGTGGTTCTCGATGGGCCTGCACCCTGGGGCTTCTATCCCTATACCTGGTCGGCGCAGCTTTTGCCCGGTGAAAAATTGGGGAAAAGTTTTATTAAGGGTGTAGATCAAAACTATCTTCCCCATTTTTCACTGGGCAATGAAAAAGGGAAGAGAGAACACAAAGGGAAAAGGAAATAACGCACAGTGAAGGGGAGTATAGGGAGAAAAGGGGAAGTGAAAAGAGACGGGGAGAGAGGGAGGCAGGGTGGAAAGGAACCCGAAAAGGGAGGGGGGACTTTAGCCCAAAAGTGGGGAAAAACTTCAGCCTGAAAGTGGGGGGAGCAACTTGAGCCCAATTTCGATTCCAGATTTGGGGGAGGGGATATAAGCCACTGCCTTCAGCCCACAGCCTGTAAGCTGCTACTCGCTTCCCACCCCACAGAGGATAGGAGGCTGAGTTGACCTGAACACAAGTATAGGTTGACAACTTATGTACAGAACTGACGAAGCTACTCTACTAGCTATACGTCCAGTAAACGCCAACACATCGCATAACATAATCAGTGGTCAAACGCAAGAAACATGGGTCCCACCCAGGGAGGGGAAGGGAAGGCAGGAGGAAAGGGGAAGAAAAAGGGAAGTTCCCACCCCCTTGTTAATCTTTTTTGACCACTGAGCATAAGGACAGTTGGCCTAATGGCAGAGGCACTAGCACCATATTGGCTGAAGGCACATCAGATGGAAAGCTAACACTTGCCTCTAGTATAAATATTGCAACCAAAGCCCAATGAGTTGCATACTCGTACATTTTCCCCAACTCCTTCCCAATTTTTCCTTCTTGATTCACAAACATTTAGCCATCCAGACGTTGGTAGTCTCAGTCATAGAAAAAATCTCCGAGACATTTAACGGCATAATTCATGGCCTCATTGGTATCACTAAGCACCAGTACACCATCACGTAGTAGTAGTTGTTGTCCTGTTGTAGTGGTTGTTGTAGTACCACTAGTAGTCTCAGTCAGAGGAGGATTCTCGGAGGCGTTGAACGGCACAGTTGACAGCCTCATTGATGTCACCAAGCACTGGGACACCGTCACGATTAGCCAGGTCGGCCAGGTACAACCGAGCCCTGTTGTAGTCTGCCACCGTATTCTCCGATAGCTGCAAACACACACAGACAGCAAATGTACTCTAGTAGTAGTAGTAGTAGTAGCAGTACTAGTTATTGCACCAGCCACCGTTGGCTTGTCTAGCATGAAAACAGTTGCAGCTAGATTCAGCCTTGCTGCTTGCAGCAACAAGAACTGCTGCCAAGCTTTTAAGGGGTACCAACATTGATGACCTTGAACGACCTTGAACACCCAAATATGGGGTTTTGTAGTTTTTAGTGAGTTTTGGCTACGACACACACTTCAAGAGTAAACTGCAATGAAATGGATAGAGATAAACAATCTGCAAACAGGAACTGATATATGCTGATATATACACATCCCATGAGCACTAGCCTTGTTACTTGTAAGACTGGAATCATCGACAGACTTCATGCTAGAGATAAACAGCTCTGCTGCTGCTCCTACAACTACAACTGCAACAACACACTACAATAACTACTATTACTACTGGCCATTACTTTGTGGTCGTCAATCGAGACTCCGTGCTTCATGTCTTGTATGCATAGCACCAGATTGCAGCCTTGACCAATGAAGTAACCGGCCTAAAGCATACAAAACAATACAACCATTCATGCAGTATCTTAGTTGTCATGGTTTGCGGTGCTAGTAACAACAGTCAGTGGTCAGAGTAAGGGGGAACATAGGGGCACTGGTGGCACGGTAACACGTTTCATCTGATCAATGAAGTTACTCTACACTAAGCTGGGTTAGTAGTGGGATGGGCGACTGCTTGCGGGCAAGTAAACCATCTCAGTATGTAATCAGCTGCCTAGGTCAACTCAGCCTTCCATCCCTGTGGGGTAGGTAAATCGAGTACCAGCCTATCTGGCTGGTGTTAAGGCGGAGTGCGTTCACCTGTGTTGAATGTGTGATCTGATACGGCAGGTGATGCTCTGTAGCTCTGATATGGATTTCCTATGAAGAGCTATAGCATTTAACCATTTAGCTGCATTCATCCACCTTCTATTTTCAGACCGTAGAGTTCTGCCATATGCAATCAAGCAACTATCAGGAAAAGCTTAAAGTGCTTCCTGAAATCCCTAGCCGTATTTAACTGGCCTATTTCTAAAAATGGGAAAAGAGAGGGGAGAAAAAAAGGAAAAAGGGAAGGGCTGGAAAGGAATGAGGGAAGAAGAAAGAAAGTACAGACTTCTACCACCATCAGGGACAAAAAAACGAGATGGATAGAAAAAAAGTGGGGGAAATGCAATGGAAAAGAAGTCGAGTATCCCAACCCCTTTAATCTAATTCTGACCGCCTTGGTTTCGATGGCAGTGGCATAGTAGTGCGGTGTTGTAGCTACCTCAATCATGGAGGTCATGGCGCGCGTGTCCTCACTGATAACATATAGTAGTAGTCTACAGCAGTCCTTGACGGCAGCTTCCTGCGGTATGTAGTGTGTGCTCCAGCCTTCCAGCTGTGGGTTGTAGAATGACACACCGTGCTTTCTGTACACATACACGGTGGGCCGATAAAAAGGTTCCACTTTACTTTTGTCCATAGTTTCTCCAATTATTGACCAATTTTCAAAATTCCTTCACCAGCAAACTTTGCAGACAATTTGTAATAACAGGATTATTATATCCCACCACAACGTAAATGCATCTCTACATTAACTTGTGAAAATAAATGAAACATACACATGACGATAATAAAAAAAACAAACATTTTTTTTTGTAAATGAAAAAACACTTCATACCAAGTTTTTACCAAGATTACGATGAATGAACTGTATGACACTAAACTGCGTGGACCTCACACAGTCTAGTGTCATATGAATCATTCACCGCAATGTTGGTCTGAACTATTTTTTAAATGTATGCTAAATGTTTGTTGTTATCATTAATTTTTTCCGACACTTATACTTCACAAGGTAGTGTACAGATGCGTTTATGGTGTGGCGGGATATATAATAACCACATTGTCCGCAGAGTGTGTCAGTGAAAAAATGTGAAAATCGGTCAATAATTGGCGAAGTTATGGATAAAAGCAAAATGCCACGTTTTTTAGGGCCTACGGTGTAGCAACAGCAACAATGGCAACAAAACAATAACCACAAGAGTGAAAACAACGACAACAACAATGACAACAGCATCAAAAAACAACTACAACAGCAGCAACAACAACAAAAACAACAACAAAGGGGACAGCTTGATAATTCAAGCGTACAATAGTCCAACAAGTTTTAGGGTTCTTTTCTACACACGTCTACAGATGTTGACTCAATCTCCACATTTCCTCTCAACAAAGAGTAAAATTAGCGTTAGGGTTAAAGTGAAAGTGTCGGTTAGGACAAGGGTCACAGTTAGCGAAATGCACGTCGCAGTATACACCTTTGGACTAAAGAACCTTTTGATTACAGACACGCAGCTACAAGAACAACAGCAGAGCAACAACACAGTTCCATTCACGCGATGTTGTGACAACACGTCAAATATGTTCACAATAGGGTGCAACCCAACTCATGAAAGAAAAACGTTCAAGACACAAAGAACTCACAGCAAAATGGGAGCAGCGATTTCTTCACGCCAGCGTGAGGATCCACAACTACCACCGAGAAATACATCTCGACGCCGAGGATCCGCCACTGAAGACACAGACTGTCTGCTGACCCCACCAATCAGCCATCCTACACAGTGTCAATCAATGAACAAACTAACAAACCAGCTAGAGCTGACAAATTAACGCGTTAAGTAACACTTTAATGCATTAATAAATGAACGCGCGTTAAAAAAAATTAATGCACATGCAGAAATATATTTAATTTACTGCATTCTGTGAAGCAAAAGTTCCGATATTCCATTAAACTGTGGCCATTTGACAATCGAATGAATTCACATAACCAAACTGTAGTTGCTGTTCCGTTATTTAGATGAAATATTTAGATGTCTATGCTAGCGATGACGTCAGTTATTGTTGAAAAATGTGTTTTTATTTGCTTTCTAACTATCTATATTCTACAGGCAGGCCCCCCAAACATCGTGGGGCCTGAGGTAACTCCCCCCACTTTCCCTCTCGACGTGTCTGGGTGCATTGATAATGCGTTAATTAATGCGTTAATAAAATTAATGCAGTGCGTTAATGTGTTTAAAAAATTAACGCTTGACAGCTCTAGAACCAACTAACCACTGGTAACCACCAACGAAGAAACAAAGGAACAAAGAAACAAAGAAATAAACAAATGAGCCAATCTAACACAGCAACACTTAGCAATCTAAGCATCGACCGACCAACCAACAAAATTGCAGCACCACTTTGGTCCAAATGCAGTAAACACATTGACAGAACACAGCGTTACTTACTGTCATCATCTTCGACTGGTCATCATGAGCTGCGTTTTTGATGGCCTACCAGGGTCTAACACGTTAGACAGGCCCATGGATATGTATATTATAAATACACTAATTTTCTTTCTAATAATGTTAATAACGTTCTAATTTCAATCTCAATACAACAAAACGGAACTTTTAAAGTTTTCATCTGTCGTGCCATCAGCAGACATTAGAACATCTTTGCTAACACTCAGACCATGGTAGGCTTCACGTGATATTAGTGTATTTATAATATATTTATCTATGAACTAAGCGAGACCTTTAGACCATCAAAAACACAGCTATGGTCAAAAACGTCCTCTATTATGCATCTGGTAACCACAAAGGAGCAATTTTTCAAAAGTGGTAATGGTAAAAGTTCAATAGTCCCCCAGTTGGGTGCTATGATAACAGACAACAGACCATGTGATCCGATATGGCAAATGATGCCCTGTAGCTCTGCAAAGGGTTTCCCACAAAAAGCTACCCACCTTTTTGCCTCTTCAACATTCAGTGCATCAAAACAGATCTCTTTTTGCAGCAAAAATACAGACCAGAACGATCAAAAATATTAAACCTCTGGAAGTCATTCAACACGCATGATTTTGAGGCCTACAGAAATAAAAAAAAATTAAAATATCATACAAAAACTGTAAAATATGCAAATAAGAAAATGCATACCATAGAGCCTAGTAGGCAGTCTGTATATGTGACCAGCAACTTTGCGCACAGCCGACTTTTCCTGTAAATATGTATGTCACCAAATTAGGCCTAATTAGCCCATTGGTCATTAGTTGATGCATACATCAGCATAGTCACGTAGGCTACCAACGCCGTTAGATGGGGCCTACTGTAATGCATTACTGCTTGTCCATTGGTCAGTTCATCAAGAACTAAGCCATGCCAGTTCAGTTCACAGGGTTCCTACAGGTCTCCTGCAGCAAAATTCCCCGACTTTTCCCTGACCTTTCCAGTCATGGAATGACAATTTCCTCGACCTTATCGAAACAATAACCATATCACACAGACGTCAGAAATGATAAACCATATCACAATGAATAAAACAGTATTAATGAAGCAATATGCAAATGGCAGAGGCCCTGGGCGGAGGGTTAAGGGGCGAAGCCTCCCTGAAGCTAAAACGTCTAGCTTTTGGACGTTCAATGGAAGCCACAAATTTGCCTGCTTTTTAATATTTGGAGACACAAAAAATCACAGATATCTGCAGTCTGCATGATCTAAAATCAGTTCCGTGACTTTTCCCTGACTTTTCAAAAAATGATATTTTTCTCTGACATTTCCCTGACTTTCGCTGACAACAAAAATTCCCCGACTTTTTCCAGTTTTCCCTGACGTGTATGAACCATGAGTTCAGTTCAACCAAGTTAAGTTCGGTTCATTTACGTTGCTTTGTCTAAACTGAGGCTAAAGTTGATAAAGTGATAAACTGATACTGCACAATATCTGTATTTGCTGATCGAACTGTAATATTTTTGAAACAGAAACTAAAACTGTACGTCAACTCACACATAGCACAACACACGCACATACCACCAGCGCAATCAGTTACGGCGGCATAATGGTTACGATATCTGACGTACAATTAAGAAGTTGTGGGTTCAACTCTCAGTCAGGTTGCTATCAAGTGGTTACTGCTGCAGACAGGTAAACCATCTTGGTATTAAACAAACACCAAGGTCAACTCAGCCTTCCATCCCTGTAGGGTAGGTAAATTCAGTAGCAGCCTGTCTGGCTGGGGTTGAGGCGGGGAATGTTCACCTGTGTCGAGCGGCAGATAACACCGAGTGATCCCATATGGCAGGTGACGCTCTGTAACCTTGAAATCGTGTTTGCATGAAAAGCTGCACACAACCTTTCGGCTTCAATCCCATGCCTTCACCCTGTAGCCCTGTGGGAATGATTAATCGATTCAATCAGTAAGGTTTGAATATCGAAAGATTACTCAAACGTTGAAGTTAATCAACGCCGAGCTCGGTTAGTCCTTAGATGTGTGACTGTTGGCATCCTAGTATGTAACGGTAGCCAGTCGCCCAGGTCAACTCAGCCTGGCCATCCTCTGTGGGTAGGCACACTGTCTACCAGTGAAAGCTGGGACGTAAACACGCACAACATGTGATGCGCTAGCCCCATATGCGTAATCTCGCAGTGTAAACTGGTGTCTGGCTGAGAGCTAAGTGAACAGAAATCAGCTTTGGCCGATGGACCCTGTGGCTTGGAAAAACCTTTGAAGCTTTTACTGACCCGATATCTATGTTCACTGAGCAGACAGCAAAAGTCTTCAAACAGAAACGTTTGGCCAGATAACGACGAAGTGACTTCAGCCGACAGATCTTCATTGGTCAATGTTCTGAATGCCAGACTGACCTACAGCAAGCAGACATGCCACCACCCCAGACAGTGTTTTGAACGACAGACAGACCTTCAGTGAAAAACAACCAGGATTGAGACACCCATCCAGGAAAAACCCGCTAAAAACCTACACAGAAAGCCCACCTCAAACTCAATCAAACTTTAGTTTCTTGTTCCAATAATAATGAAATATTTTATCCCGATTAATTTTTTTTAAACATTTAAACCTAAAAATTAATAAATATTGATACTTTTTATTCTACAAAAAGCAAACATGAATTAACCAACTGAAAGCCCATCAACTTGGGCCTCTTCACAAAAACCGGTCTAACCTTTAAAAACCCCCAAAAACACCAAAACCCAAACCACAATAAAACCCAAAAGCTTCCTGGGTTAGGCTTTTTCAAAACGTTTTTACAACACACCAGACAACATGTACAGCAGTAGCAAGCGGACATAGCACCTCCGCAATTAGATCAGCCCAGCCACGAAATACCTTCACTCGTGCAATCTTGGAAGTGCACCAATATACAACAAGAACCTAAGTTGTCAAATTCTCACGAAATGACGAGACGTCAAGTAGGAAGCGAGTGACTAGAGTTTAACGTCCCACCCGACACAGTACAGGTCATTTCGAGGACGGCCTTTCCAGGCGGAATGCACACAAACACATAATAATGGAACACAAAGTTTAACCTTTACTGAAACACCTAACACAAAAATCGAGCTGAACCTAGAAAAACTAAAATTGTAAGAACTCCATTATATGCATGCATATGTAATTAAGAATAATGGTAGTTCTAATAATCTTCCCTGTTATCCTCCAGACACTCATTAATTTCAGAATGCTGTCTATCATTGGAGAACAGGGCCAGTAGGAAAGCCAACCTTGATAATCATGTTTTATTTTGCCTTAACAGTATAATTTGACGATGGCCAGCTTGCGATCAGCCACACCGGGCCTCCTCCACCATGCAGCCAACATGATATTACTCATTTGCTATCCAACCCCCAAGGGTAGGAGACTGAGTTGATAATAAAACACAGCTGTGATTAGGGCTGTTGTGTTGGAAGCTAAACTGCTTTGCAGTACATTGAGCCACTGATGGTTAAAAGGCAATGGAGCTAGCAAGAACCCAGGTCAGCTAGATCGCTGGTTATGTTAAAAAAATTTATATTAGGGTATGCTGGATATGAGAAATACACTGTGTTTGGAAAAAACATCCCAAACATTATCGACTGTTACTTAAAGAAGGGGTAACTAATTTTAATAATTCTCAGTACAAATATTTCTGGCACAAATGGCCACCAAATAACTGCTCAATATTCCACCTCACCCAATGTCTGTTTCTGCGCTACCTGGGGGAACACAGAACCAACAGAATATGAGTTAAAGTGAACGAAAATACGTCAAAAAGCACCTCCAACATTACTGATTGTGACTTAAAGAAAAATTGACAAATATTAATAATTTTTGATCCAAACATTTTTGACACTACTTGCCATCAAATGACCATGTTAGTTCCCATCTCACCAAATGTCTGCTTTTGCACTACCTGGGAAAACCCGAACAGGTGAAACAGAATAAAATGCAATATTTCGTTAATTTTGTTTCCCCATGTAATGCAATAGCATACAATGGGTGCGGTGGAAAATTAGACTGCCATTTTATCGCCAGTTGCATCAGAAATATTGGTGTCAAAATGTAATCCTTCTTTAAGTTACAATCGAAAATGTCTGGGATGTTTCTTTTCCGGACACAGTGTAGAATGAAACGTAAAGGTGGCAAAGTGGCATAACGTCAGATTTACAATCAAAAAGTCGTGGGTTTGACTGCCGGTTGGTACACCACTTGAATGGGTGGCTGTTGTCTGCATCAGCATGTAACCAGCCGCCTAGGTCAACTCAGCCTTCCATCCCTCTGGGGTAGGCAAATCGAGTACCAGCCTACCTGGCTGGGGTTAAAGCGAGGCACATTCACCTGTGTCAGGTGGCAGGTAACACTGTGTAATCCCATATGGCAGGTGACGCTCCGTAGCTCCGCGACAAGTGTCCCATGAAGAGCAGAATGTGAATATTATAAATACACAACGTTTGACCTTTAACCTATAATATATGAAATTTAGCAGAATTCTCACATCATCACAACTGAGTCGTCCAGAGCCGGAGCTGTCGATGGTGTTGAATACGTCCTTCACTTTACTGCACACCGGCCAACACAAAAAATAACAATTAGTATACCGACTGCTCACTGAAAAAAAATGTGTGACTTATTTTTGAATAAACTAGAATTCGAGCAGGTTTTGGATGTATTAACTATTAACATCAGTAGGGTCCACAGTTTTCCACGGGCCACAGAATTTCGAGCCGAGCCATGGAATTTGCCATTTTCCGTGGAATTTTCGTATTGCAGCGGAATTTCGCGCAATTTTACAAAAGTTACAAAATGACCGATAATTTGTACAATTGTCGGCTTTAAACTAACTATATCATGGAGAAAAATAAAACTAAACTGCCTAAAACTGCATCCCTACTAATAACAAAGTCGCAGACTGTCCATGTCGCAAAGTTGGCATAATGGATATATTAGCTATGTGTAACAATGTAACGGGGGATTTTCAATTTACATTCTATTTACAATTAAACACTGCCTGAAAGCTAAATGGACAACTGGATAATATCCTGGCATTCAACATATTTCTCTAGTTTATAATACAAAAAGCACTGAAAAAAACTGACTAGAGTTCATTGGCAACGCGAGCGTGAGGGAACCTGACTGCCTGAGCACCATCTTCCAACATCAGTGCCGACACTTTAATATTCTATGCCACACACCCACAGTAATGGTACACTACTAGTGACATTCGGCGAGGAATGAATGTCCAGGCTGAGTTAGCAATGACACTTATGTACTGTACATGACAAACATACAGACATCAAAACTATTTGCACTTGTAACTAAGGGCGTAAATACGTCATTGCATGTAAGCAACATACATTCTAAAAATCTTCTACGACAGTTTATCTGTTTTCGTTCTAACCAGGGGTAGAAAAACCTAGGTTTTTAAAGAAATTTTCAGGTTACTAAACTTTATATGGTTTTTAAATAAGTTCTTCTTTTACATTTTTCTGGTGAACACCATACGCAAAATCACAACCCAAGAAAGACAACTTATACACTCTGTCTGTCACATAATCACAATGTTTTCCATAAATTATAGCAAAATGGAGTCATCAAAAATCCGAATTAAAATACTGGTGTGAAATAAAATATAATATGTAATAAATTTTACACCAAACAAAAAACCTAACGATTGGACTTTTCAGTTATTTTTAGATTTTTTAAACAAACCTGGCAAACCTGGGTTTTTTTCTGACCAATTTTCAAGCCACTGGCTGTGACTGACTTATGTAGCTCAATAAGTCTCTCTGTTCTCCAATAGACAGCATTATGAGATTGATGTCTGTCTGGAGGATAACAGGGATGATTATTAGAACTACCATTATGTTAATTACATATGCACACATATAATAGAGTTCTTACAATTTTACGTTCTTGTGATTTGTGTTTCTGTAAAGGTGAAACTTTCTGTTTAGTGTAAAGTTTAAACTCACTGTTCCATTATTATGTATTTGTGTGCATTCTACCTGAAAAGGTCATCCCTGAAGTGACCTATACTGTGTCGGGTGGGACGTTAAACCCTACTCACTCACTCACACTCACTCTCTGCTAACATGCGAGTTAACGCAAAGACAATTTCACTGATGAGCAAATAAATTACACCACTGACTAATTACCAGGAACAGTGTTTTTCCTGCAGCAGCTGAGCCAACTATTGTTGTTGTTGCTCCTACTACTACTACTACTAGTAGTACGTACATTGTGGACAACAGTTCTGGTACAGTTCAGAGCAACGTTGATGTCACTAAAAACTGGTATTGACATTCGCTCTACGAGATCTGTCAGATAGGCATGACTTCTTTCCAGGTCTTCCAACTCACTGCACAGCCGTAGAAAACACCACCACTAATGAAGACATTTTGTTATCTATATTCAACAACTAACAACTCTACTAAAATAATATTTTTCAACAAAATTTTGTGGTCACTTCAGCAATGTATTTGGGATTAAGTGTAGGAAATTGCATTTAAATTCCTTCAGATTTGACGTTTCTGTTCTACAATGTCTAGCAGGTTACTTTTTTTCTGAAAAAAGTCAAGATTAAAGAGACAAAAGCGACCAAAAAGTGTCAAATACCAACAACCGTAAAAACACAGTAATTAAAATGTTACAACATAGTTGGTTTGACACAAGGTCAGCTTGCCACCAAGTGGTAACTACGTGGACGGGTGACTGACTTCGGAGAAGTAAACCATCTCGGTATGTAACCAACACCAAGGTCAACTCAGCTTTCTATCCCTCCAGGGTAGGCAAATCAAGTACCGGCCTGTCTCGCTAGAGGTAAGGCGGGGCACTTTCACCTGTGTCAGGTGGCAGGTAACATGGTGTGTTCTCATATGGCAGGTGATGCTCTGTAGCTCTGAGATGGATTTATCTGAAGAGCTATAGACATCTTAAACCCTCTTTAACCTTTCAATGCAATACAATGCCATACCATAGTCCACAGTCCAATAGCACTACCATTACATTTTTGGTGGGAACTCTGCCCCAAACTCCATTAAGAGTCAGCAGACGACGCTGCTCCCCCAGATTCAACTTATTATCACTGTTATTGTCATCAGCCGCTTACCTTGTTGCCAGTTGCTCGCCATAAATGTAGACTGGCGCTGTGAACTTCTTGATGACTAGAATTAGTTCTCGACCACAGCCTGACAGAAAAAAAACAACGATAAAACAAGAAACCCAGCTGTTGCTAGGAAGATGCGCTACAGCATATACAGTTCCTGTATGCATTTCCGTCAAGTTTAACCAAGGTTGATGGCTTTCATCATATCTGAACGGGTGTATGCAATTTCACATTAGTGATCAATAGTAACCTTGGCCCTATCTCTCACTATTTTCAAGATGGCCAGTTTTCCATTGCGACCCCAATCTTCTCCTTGCACTAGATTGCTGAAATTTTGCATGCCTAGGTTTAAGACAAAACTAATTATTCGTGTAAAAAGTTTTCCCGTAAGCCCGAATGGCTAGCCACAATATATCCGTTACAGACTGACAGACTACAGATGCCAAGAATGCCATACAACAGAGATGTAGTGCGTGAATAAAAAACAATAAATACATATAAAACAATAAAAACAACAAATTTAATATACTGCATGCCAATCATCTGCTCATGGATCAGTTCTCAATATAAAAGTTGAAATAGAATTAAAGGTTGAGACAATCAGAACGATGGAAGAGGGATGGGGCAAGGCACCCTCCACAACTTGAACCAGAAGATCTGGGGGGAGTGTCGTAAGCTCCCCCAGTTGGGTATGGTGTAGAGCAGAGCCCAAGTCAAAAATGAATTTGGCACATTTTCGATTCACAGAACACTTCCAGCAAGCAAGCGAGAAAATTGTTCGCCTTCTTCTAGTTCCTGCTCCCCCGGCGGGTGGGCTTTTTAGCAGAAGGAAAGACGGCATTCCGCCGGGCTCTTGTTACCTACACTACAGGACGTGTCCAAATATTGGAAGGCCTGGACCCCCCAGACACTCAGAATTAATGTCCCTGAAATGAAATTAAAATCAAGCGCTGACCTGCAAGGTATGCGGCTTCCACCATTGAAGCAGTTGACCGAGTCTGATTGTCAACGACAAAGAATAAGATGTCCGCCGTCTGCATTATTAATACAATAAATAAAACACGTAATGTATTAGGTTTTTTGATCAATTAATCTCCAAAAATTACTATAAACTAATCGATTAAATCTGATTAATTTTCGCAGTTAATCGCAAGACAGAAAACTGCAAAATTCAACTAACAAACTGACGATAAAATTTTAATTTTTGAACGATTAGTCAATTAATTAATCATTAACTTCTGCATCACCAAATTCATGCATTATAACCACTCAGCAAACAGCACTACCAATATTATTAATAGTGGAACGTAAACAGGCACACCGTGCGATGCACTCGCCATGTCTGTAGTCTGGGAGTGTAAACTGGTGTCAACTCAGCCTTCCATCCCTCCTGGGTAGGTAAATCGAGTACCAGCCTATCAGGCTGGGGTTAAAGCGAGACGTATTCACCTGTGTCGGGTGGCAGCTAACACTGTGTGATCTCACATGGCAGGTGACGCTCTGTAGCTCTGTGATGGGTTTCCCATAAAGAGCTATACCCAACTTTTAAGACTTAAACCTTTAATGCTGAAGCTTTAGAGGGATACCTGTTTCGCCTGGTCTTCAATTTCCATCAGTTCCGGTCGCCAATTGCTAACTTGCTGCAACAAGCAAATCGTATCAAATCAAAAAAAAACACACACATATCGCAAAACTGGGATCATTAAAGGTCCGCGGTCACCAAAATTAACATATACATTTTATCCATTTTCCTGAAAGTGCAGAATTTTATGATAACTTTGACAGCAATATCGGCGCCCAGCATTCTGTCAACCCGAAAAAATTTACCTTTGAAGTCGACGATCTACGAAAACAACGTAGAAAACGCGCCGCCATGATGACCAGCAATGACGTCATGAGTTTAGCCTATAGACGTCATGAATTAATATTCATGACGTCTATAGGCTATGCCCTAGCCTAGAATGATGGCGTCGTCGGCTAGCCATAAATATTCATGATCTATATGGGCTAGGGTCATGACGTCACTGCGGGCACTGACAGATTAGAATATTTCGCATAACGTAACGTAATGCCGCACTTCGTTTGAATTCACGCATTAATTTCATATATTTATGAAGCTCAAATCGACATATTATATATGCGAGGTTAAATGTCTATTCTAATCTACAGAAATTGCGCGAGTGAGTTTGACCGTGGCCATGGACCTTTAATATTAGCAATATACAGGGTGGGCCAAAAAACGTGGCATTTTACTTTTGTCCATATCTTTGCCAATTATTGATTTGCAATAATGTGATTATTGTATATCCCACCACACCATATATGCATCTCTACACTAACTTGTGAAATACCAATGAAATATGCATATATAACGATAATAACAAACAAACATTTTGGTAAAATCGGAAAAAAAACCCTTCAGACCAACATTGCGATGAATGATCTGTAATAATGACATTATACTGTGTGGGTCTAACACAGTCTTAGTGTCATACAAATCATTCACCACAATGTTGGTCTAAAGTGGTTTTTTCACTTACCTATATGTGTGTTATTATCATTAGTTTTTACTCACATTTATATTTTACAAGGTAGTGTGGAGACACATATATGGGGTGGTGGGATGTATAATAATAACGTTATTGCAAATTGTCCGCAGAGTGTGCCAGTAAAAGAATTTTGAAAATCAATCAATAAATGGCAAAGATATAGACAAAAGTAAAGTGTCTCACTTTCTTATGGCCCATGGCGTACACGACATTCATCAATATGAAACCAAATATTGCAATAAATTGGATACAAGAATTTGTCAGTCAATTTTTATTGTTTTATGTAACAGTTCTTTCTATTTCAACTTCTCTCATTTCTGCTGCATTTAAGACATTTTAGTTCAATTTATTTTATGTGCTATATATCAAAGTAACAGCTTGCATGACAGTTTTTGTGTGCAAATAATACATTGTGTCATAAATACCAAAATAAATATACACATACAGGTGATAAAATCTTCAAAAAAACATAAATTATATATAAAAATATATATAATTATATACAAAAAGTCTCCCCGCAAGAGTAGGGAGAAATGTAACTGTCACTGCCATGACAATTTTCATGTCAAAACATCAAAGACCAACAAGCATAATCCTTATTAGTATGATGCTTATTATCATAAGTATTATATTAGTATTAATATTATATGCCATAACGACGTTAATAAACATACAGGGTTGTAGAATGAAATGCCATGCTGCTTGAGAAATGGTATTGCGACGTCATGTCTCCATGTTGTAGGGTTACACGATCCTCCCAGCAGAACTGTGCTCAACAGATATCAATGCTATTCGATAAATAAATGAATAAAAAATGGACGAAAAAAATGAACAAATGGATCAAAGAACAAATAAACACTCTTTTACCGATAACAAAAATTCAGGACTTTTCCGGGATTCTCCAGGACCCCCACGACAAATTTTCCAGGACCTTTTCATAGCCCACAAATGTTTGAATATAACAAAAAAATAAGTATTTAAGCCAGCAAAGCAAGCAAAATAATCTTTTTGAACTGCTGTACGCAGTAGTTAAGTAAGCAACAGACAACACAAACTGGGCAGTATACTATTGCTGCTTGTTTTCCATTTGAGCCTATGAAAAAAATGTGTAATTTTCAAGGATATTTTTCCAGTACATTCCAGGACCTTAAGCCTTAATTTCCTGGACTTTCCAGGTCCTGGAATTTTCAAGAAAAAAAGTCCAGGAATTTCGAGAACTTTCCAGGAAGTGTGGCAAACCTGTAAATGAGTAAATACAATTTCAGAGTGCTTTTTGATAGTCTGTTAAAATCTAAATGCATTTTGATTTAAAGAAACCTTAATGCATTTAAATTTAAAATCTAAATGCATTTTGATTTAAAGAAACCATAATGCATTTAAATTTAAACAAACATTTATGTCCCGTTTTTCCATGCAGATTTAATGGCCGAACAAATTAGTCTCCGATCAACTTTGGGACCTGATCTGAGATCATCTCAATAACCGTTTTTCCATCGCCAATTAGCGACTGATCGTCCATCAAATCTCCCATCAAGTTGATGGCCGAATACTGGCCGATCAAGTCAGATAATTGACGATTAAATGTGGCGATCTGCAGTTTGTTGCTTATTCGCACCAGAAACATCGCTTCACTTCGTTGGTCAGAATGGCAATTCATGCATTAAAATGAAGTTCCAGGCATGGCGATCAATCACTATGATCAATTTATACTGTGCATGGTGTTTTGTGAAAAAATAAAATGAATAGACGCTCACGTATTGATTTGCGATAGAATGTATTTTTGACAGCAAATGATATGGACGATATCGTTGATGTTGCTATGATGACGTTTACTGGCTATGTCGTCGACTCGCAGATCGAGGTCAGCTGTCAGCCAATCAGCCAAGCATAAAGTAGCTCGGTTGATGGCGGATCAGCTAATCGCCGATCACGTAATTGGAGATCGAAAATGCATGGAAAAATGAAACACAGTTGATCAACGATCAATTCTAAACATCAAGTTAATCAGAGATCAGCAAATTAGAGATCAAATTTGATTTGATTGGCGTTGGAAAAACCGGACCTTAAACGTCTACCACACTAAATTATTGTCACTTAAACGCTTAGTAAATTAAATGATAGTGGCATGCATACAAGCCACCAAAAATCACCAAATTGGCAAATAGACATATTACGGCTCACCTTGAAATCGGGCCGCCTGACCTAAAAACATCAACATAACATTTTTCTTCTCATTTCACTCAATATATAACTGATCAAAATTAACTACTAAATAAATTCATACTCACAATGGTTTGGTCAGTGATAAAATACTGGCACATTAAAAAGGACACCCTAAATCTGGAAATCTTCCTGTAGATCAACAGGCCAGTGTCTGACATGATGCTATCGGTGGCTTAATAGTGCAATGATGGGATGTCAGACTTATGATCGTGAGGTCAGGGGTTTAACTCCCAGTCACATCGCTATCAAGTGGTTACTTCTTGGATGGGTGACTGTCTGCAGACAGGTAAACCATCTCGGTATATAACCAACACCAAGGTCAACTCAGCCTTCTAACCCTACGGAGTAGGCAAATTGAGTACCAGCCTGTCTGGCTGGGATTAAGACGATGCGTGTTCACCTGTTTTGAATGGCAGGTAACACGGTGACTGTGATCCTAGATGGCAGGTGACACTCGGCAGACAGACAGACAAACAGACTGGCCGCACTACATTATTATCACATTGCAACAGGAATGACGCCTGTAATCAGAGAAATGACACACAAGACATTTACTACCAGAAAACCTTCTCTGTAGTCTTCTCTGCTGCAGAGCTTGCGCAGTCTTTGCCTTCAGCTGAGACCTCGGCTGACTCACTGGTGCACTACAACAACAAATACTCACACGTATGTTTTATCACTAAACCGACTACAATTAGATGCCTTCATTCAGCGGTGTAGCTAAAAATGTGAATTCATTCCCCTTTTTGTCCCACCCTTCCTTTTCCCTCCTTTTTCCCCACCTTCCCCTTCCCCTCCCTTTTT
>Ga0056128_1003620_pt1 | contig 19086 bp, 11 predicted proteins | sample WorMetLIZISLAND2_FD_71113 | JGI IMG/M metagenome (GOLD analysis project Ga0056128, IMG submission 71113) | Marine gutless worms symbiont microbial communities from Max Planck institute for Marine Microbiology, Germany - Olavius geniculatus... ... | reverse complement strand
TTGCTGGATCGTGTAAACACCCTATAAAATATATTCAATTATAATAATAAACTAATAATTTTAATTCAATTTTATTCCAACTAATTTGCAACTATTTTGGGGGTACCGATAGACTAGTGCAACATTGTCGTCAAACGCGACAATAGGCCTACATTGAAATTTGTCGCCATCAAGTACAGTAATATTGATATTGCTGCCAAAGAGTAAACTGTCAGCTTAAAAAGAATATAAAAATTTTAAACATTTGGATAATAAAATACGTAAATAAGTCACTGTTTTGTTAATGAATTTAAGCCTATGTATTCAATTCTGCGACAGTCGACAAGTCAAATATTCAAGTGGTTTAACTATTTTTTCAATTTCCGTTGCTAACTAAAAATTAGCAATTAAACTACTGCTTCAATAAACTACTTTATTTTAATTAAACTATTTATCTAACTAAAATAAATTAATTTAACTATTAGTTAACAACTTTTAGTTAACTTTTGCCCATCAATATGGTGGCTGCGCTTGATACAGAACATCTTATCTGACGTGACAACCGTGTTTTACGACAAAAAATATTAATTTTATTTCTGAGATAGATCATTTTCCCAGATTTTCCTATAGCCTAAAGGTTAGCAATTTAATTGTTTGCTTTCGTCACGTTTTCGTAAGATTTTCTTACCATTGTTTTGTAAATCGCATTTTTCTCTTACAATTAATTTTAACGCAGTCTTCAATGTAGGCCTAAGTTCGTCATCGTAACTCCTGTAAATCAGGCTACAGGCAACCTATACGCAGTTGTTCCGGTTCAGTGACAGAAGGAAGTGAAAGGGGGTTCGGGAGAATCGCTGAAAATGTCAACGACGAGACGACGCATGGGTCGAGTGGGTTGGACCGTAGGGAGGGTATTTCTCAGACTGTTAATTATCGTTTTATACCAGCGATTTGAGAAAATTTGCGCTGAATTCGATAGAAAAACCCTAGTTGTTCTGGGTGGCGGCTGGTTTGTGGGAGGGGCGCGGTGCGTCTTGAAGTAAGCCATGTGCAGAAGTGTTCAATTCGGTTATAGCCTATTTCTGTTCGCCCGGAACAAAGCTAAGGCAAGTGGCCACAGGCCCTGTCAAACAGCTGTTGTTTTAAAACGACCAAAGAAACACGAAGGTGGCCGTGATGATGATGATTAAGTAAGTAAACAGCAGTTGCGTCTTGGGTTAAATACATGTAAGCGGGCCAGAAAGTTGCAATATTCCCACAGAGAAGATTGTGTTTGTTCAGAATTTCGATTTTGTCTCTAAATTTCCCAAAATGGCAGTTTTAAGTCACATATTTTGCATTTTCGGACGACACCTTTCCGACAGCAAAAAATATAGGAAAGGGGCAATTGTCCTCTGCCTCGATCCCTCAGGCCACAACACCACTGGTACTGTTAGTAAAGGGTTTGTAAATAAGTCAGCAATTGTATGTGCGCTATAGGGACTATGAGCTTCTTGACATTATTTTCGTGTATGCCTGTAACTCATTTGCTATGCTGACTGTTTTGACTTAAGGCGCGTACAGAGCGACGAAGCTGAACTGAACTGATACGATTTAGTTTTTGACGAACTGACCAATGGGCAAGCAGGGCGTTGCATGGTCATTGGCTGTTGGTTGACGCGTACGTCACCGTAGTCACGTAGGCCATCGACGCCGCTAGACGGTGCCTACTGTAAAGCATTACTGCTTGCTCATTAATTGGTCAGTTCGTCAAAAACTAAACCATGTCAGTTTAGTTCACACTGTTCAGTTACGTTGCTCTGTAGCGCCTTTACACGTACATCTGTACACATCGGCTGTAAAACAGTATCTGACCAATAATAAACCCTAGCCGTTCACTATTCTCAGGTAGACTATTCGGGTACTTTATTATACAAACTGTGTTCGACTATTAATGCTTCCGTATATTTGCGTCGGTGTGCAGTTAATAAAAGCTACTATTATTCGCATTATATTTGCATTCTTTGAGATATAGATTAAAACTCGAGGGCAGAATCGTAAAAGATCCTATGTCTATGAAAAAATTCTGCAGAGTTCTTCAAAATGTTACTTAAATATTTATTTATGTATAATATTAAATATAAAAAAACAAATCTGTATGTTATTTTATTACCAAACTTTACCAGAACATTAAAAACACTGGGAGAAGTTTGAAAAAAATGAATCATGTAGAAAATTATTTTCAATTTTTACGCGCGACAGCAGTACTGCTATAGCGCGTCTTAGCCATTGCAATTCTGTCCGTCTGTCTGTCTGTCCGTCACACGGGTGGATCAGTCAAAAACGGTGCAAGCTAGGATCACCAAATCTTCACCGTCGGCTGCCTGGAAGACTCTAGTTTCAAGAACCGTAAAGCTTTTCCATAAATTCGAAAGGGGTCACCCTGAAGGAGGGCGCTAAATGACAGGGAGTAGGAAAAATTTGCAATTTTTAGCGAATAAGTCGCTGTATCTCAATAACGGTGCGAGATAGGGCCTAGTTACTATTAATCACTAATAGGAAGTCGTACACTGGCTCTCGATTGCCATAGAGATCAATGACCTTGGATGACCTTGAACGCAAAAATAGGGGTTTTATGGATTTTCGGCGATTTTGGGCTGCGACACATTTCAAGAACGGCAGCATTCACGCGAGACGGTGGCGCCATCTGGCGTATGTAAATACGTCGTACTCAATGTCAGTTGCTGGATAGATGAGCTTAGATTTGTTCGCAGTGGGCCTTCAAACATGCACCGCTGTTGCGCCTTCCCCTTTGCGTTAGCTGCGATTTTCTTGTATTGAAATCTCATCGAAAACAGATGTTTTGCCATTCTACGCTTAATTATTTTTACTGCCAGCACCATTGACAAAACTTAAAGCCAATTTAAACACGGTCTTAACTTAAGGCCAGATTTGAACTTCACTCTGCAAAAAATCCTTTCTTTTAAGATCTGAATCATACGAAACAATCGTGAAAAGTTTAAAACTACACGCAGTTTCGCCTGTTTGCAGAGGTGCAATGTGCAGAAGTCGGTAGAAAAAAAACATAAAAAAACTTTAAGGGGCTACTTTTTTGCCGCACTCTGTATGTGTATAATCTAGACTGTTCATTCGTAAACTACTGTGACAGATTTTATTAGCATCTACAACACTGTATATTCATAAATGACACAAAACGCACATTTCCGGCACAACATCCATATAGCATGCAGCAACAGACTAAGCCCAACGATGGATAAGTCTATAATATGACACACCGTTATGCAGACACACAGTACATGCATGAAATAAAAACTACAAAGTCATTGGCAGATAAAGATCTGGTCCCGGACTCCTACTAAATGGTCCGCATTGCACAACCGATAGTAAAACTACACAAGAAAACCTCCACAAAATACATCCATATTGCAGATAAGCACATGCACGGTAAGTCGTAATAACCACCGGACTGAATTCTGTTTGCTACCAAGACTTCTCATTATCTGAACTTAAGGGACAGTCTCCAATACCACAACCACACCTCTGATTCATTGTTGTTACATGAACTCTGGGCCGTATTTAAGGGGGAGGGGTTAGCAGGTTCAAACCCCCCTCCCAAAATGTTGGAAATTTTTAAAGTTAATGTGACAATTCTGCGTACAACAGTTCAAAATTATTTGTACCTCTACTTTCACATTTGTTCTGCTGCCCTTGTTTGTCTTTACTGTCTTTACTGCATGCACTAAATTTGGCCATTTGATTCTGGGGAAAATAGCTAAAATTGTGGCCACCAGAGGCCATATTTTAAGGCTAAATGCACCAAATTCGATTTCGGCTAAGGCTCCACACAGACCCCGCTGGGGGAGCTTACAGCACTTCCCAGACCTCCTAGCTGGATTTGGAAGGTCATACTTCTAAGGGAAAAAGGAAGGAGAGGGAAAAAGGGAGGAAGGGGAAAGGGAAAAAGGGAAGGAGAAAGGAAAAGGGGGAAAGAAAAAGGAAAGGGGAGGCAAAGGTCAAACCTCCCCAAACAAAAATTCTGGCTATGGCCTTGCATGAACTAGTACACAGTACACACTGATGACACATAACGTCCATTGTAAACCACAGCTTTATATGCCATGAAAAGTTGCGCAAGGCATTAGTGGATGCCGAAAAAATGCTGACGAATGATGAAAACAGTTGGTATAAGTAAAAACTGTTAGCTTCGTATATAACCGAGAAGCAAGCAGATGTAAAATGTGTCTGTTAGCTAATCCATGCTTTCTCCTCCGTCTAAGACAGAAAAACTGAGAGATAGCAATATTTGGTAACGATAAGTCTTGACAGCGAATATAACAAGAAATTTGGGCTAATGCTCACAAGACGCGCGAAAGCCTATAGCAGTTCCTGTTTGCAAACTGTCAGTCTATCTCCAGCCATTTTTTCGCAGTTCATTCTTGAAGTGTGTACTGCAGCCAAAAATTGCAAAAATCAATAAAAAAACCACTTATTTCAGAAGTTCAGGGTCTTTCAAAGTCATCAATGTTGACACGACTGAAAAGCTCATCACTACTCACTAGTGCTTGTTGTAATAAGCAGCATGCCCATGCCTATCTGCAACCATTTTCATGAAAAACTGGCCAACAAGGGTAAAATAGCAACTTTTACAGGGGTACCGCTCTTTGATGCCCTCATGCGCAGTTTACTTAAACCTAGAAAATCAAGACTTCGACCATCGAAATCTAAGTTCAATGCTGAAAATTTCATATGCAGCTTCTCTGTGTCTATCTCAATTGATTATGGCGCAATTCGCTCTTGAAATGCGTCTTGCAGCCCGAAAATTCCAAAAAATCCATAAAACCGATATTTTGGCATTCAATGTCATCCAAGGTCATTGAATTCAGTGGCAATCGAGAGCCGGTGTACGATTTCCTATTAGTTATTAATAGTAACTTAGGCCATATCTCGCACCATTATTGAGATACAGCATCTTATTGGCTAAAAATCACAAATTTTTCCCACCCCCTGTCATTTAGCGCCCTCGTTTGGGGTGACCCCGTTCGAATTTATGAAAAAGGTTTATGGTTCCTGAAACTAGTCTTCCAGGCAGCTGGCGATGAAAATTTGGTGATCCTAGCTTGCATCGTTTTTGACTGATCCACCTGTGTGATGGACAGACAGACAGACAGAATTGCGATGGCTAAGACACACTAAAGCAGTAGCTGTTTTCGCAGGAAAAAAATAACAGAAAATACACAAAGCACTGCTAAAAAGTTGCACTGTACATGGCTGAACTTGCACGCAAAATAACTGCATTGTTTCTGACTAATAAGTTGCATTGTGAATGGTTGCATGCAAAATCATTGCATAGTTTGTGACAGCAGATATAAAGTCAACAACCGACAACAAACCATACAAGGTTCCCACAGTTTTACTGACAAACTAGAAAGCAGGTTGAGCCCGCACACCTCTGCCAAGGCAATGTTGTTCGCTAGGTGGCAGCACCATCTTCGGTTTGACAGCGGTTTCCCTTATTGAAAGCAATGGTAATGAAAATTTCAAAGTGATCCAGAATCCAGGATTCCTTCCGGATCACTCCCAAAACTGAATCACTGGTAGTTTGTGCCATTCCCGACCTACCCTCAAAATTTCAGAAAGATCCATACATAACTTTTTGAGTTATCTTGCTAACACACAGACAGACAGACAAATAAACAAAGTCTGGCAAAAACATTACCTCCTTGGCAGAGGTAAAAATTCCGGAACTTTTCAGGACTTTCCAGGACTGTCAAAACGTTTTTCCAGGACCTTCTCAGAGCCGAATAACGTTTAAATATCAAAACAATCAACAGTTACTTGCTGTACGTACAGAGTGAAATCCAAAGCACAAAAAGTAAGGTCCAACACTTGCTATAGTGCTTCTTACAGTAGCCCACAACGTTCGACTTAATGTGTATGAAATGTTTTGAAATTTAACTCATCATTGTATTTCACCAAGCTGGTGCTATGCCAGTGCTACACGTTTTTACTTTAAACCCCCAGTAAATTCATCAGCTATCAAGGATTTTCATCTTCCCATGCTTTCCAAGACCTTAAGCTTTAATCTCCAGGACTTTCCAGGGCCTGGAAAATCAAAAGAAAAAATCCAATACTTAATAGGAGGCATGGGAACCAGTACCATAAATTTACCAGCCGAACACTACATCACTAACAACCAATCAGAGCTCAGAGCTCATCATCTGCAGCCAATCAAAGTTTGTCACTCCATCATCGCCGCTGAGAACGTCGATGTGTCACTGATCGGGGACTTGGCAAGTTCCTTCAGCTGCCTGCGCAGAATTTTCCCCGAGGCTGAGCGTGGAATTTCTGACAAAAACTCCACGCCTCCGCGCAGCCTCTTGTATGCAACCACTTGTCCTGAATAACAGCGATTATTATAATAACACTAACAGTAACAGTGATATATACAACCATACTAACAATGTGCACAATGGGCCTAGGTTTATTAAAATGGACCAGTGGCCCAAATTGATTCGCTTGATTCAAAAGATAGTAACTGCTCACTGGTCAGGGCCGTCTGTATTTCTGTATCCATTAAATGAATGGAATGATCGTGCCCTTAAAAACATAAACATTTTCATGTCATTTACTATAACTAACTGAACTGAAGTTTTAATTAATACTCACTAACATAAAGCTCCACAAAATTACGATAACTAAGTACAACAACTGGAATAAAAAAACCCAAACACAAACATTCGTTTTTTATTAACCTGATGTTAATTTTTTTTCGAAAACAAAAGCATCAATGGATTAACCAATACCAAATCAGTAACTTTTCTACACCTTTTTGTTTTTGAGTTAGGACAGACCAACATACAGATGGTCAAGACTTGTAATGCAACCTATTACGACTGCCACGTAACAACCAGTAACTTACCTTTAAGAGTACACATGCGTTAAAGTTACCTGCAACAAACTGCTTCAACTCGTCCGGCGTTGCAGTGGAGCCCTGCTTCAGTGCCACATACGCTCGTGGTATTTCCCCGCCGTCAGCGTCGGGAATTCCAATCACACCAGCATCAGCAACCGACGGATGATTGCACAGTATTGCCTCCAGCTCTGCAGGTGGCACCTACCATCAACCACAGATGGTCGTGTCAGCAGGTACGTAATTTACCTAAAAGGTGGGTTAAAAGTAAAAAGATGCATATCACATGCCATATGAAATCAAATGTCACCTGCCACCTAACACAAGTGAATGCACCAAGCCTCAATGCCAGCCAGACAGGACTACCCTGGAAGAACGGAAGGCTGAGTTGACCTTGGTATCTGCTATACAGTGTAAACAGAGATGGTTTACCCATCTACAGACAGTATTCTATCCAAGTAATAACCACTTGACAGCGACCCGACTGGAAGTCAAACCCATCATCTCTCGATCAGCATTAAATTGTCATACTCACTTTACTTACTTACTTACTTAACTAGTGGTTTTGTTTGAATCACAACATCATAGCTCTTAACAAAATAAATAAGTACTAAATAAGTAAGTACAGCATGTACATTTCACTAATTCAAACATTGCACAGACTGTCAGAAGATTTTAGTCTGATGTGCTGATTCAAAACTGTAATATACTGATGCTCATAACTTTACGAAGGCTAATTATGATGCTGAGACAGTAAATTCGAACTGTCAGTGACCTGCAGTCCTTTGTATTTTATCAACTCCTTCAGTCGGTCAGTAATGTAGAGATGGTTGTCCTCATCCAAGTAACCAATATCACCTGTTTACACAATAATTAGGGACAATAGAAAATCATGGAAACACGGAAATCATGGAAACACGGAAATCACGGAAGCCGGAAATCACGGAAGCCGTGATTTTCATCAAATGCCACGATTTTGCCAAAATGCCATGATTTTACCATTTTTTAACATTTTTACAATAATATTTCTTTTTTTAATCAACAAAATGGTGTGCTTTTAACACCAAAATATTTAATTTGGCTACTGCTACCAAAGTCTGTATGCTTTGTTACTTACTGGCTCAATATTTGATCGTGACTGACGTCGTCATAGAAATTTGTATTTTAATGCTCTGCAGCAACAAAATTATACAAATGAAAACTTTGCACTTCATGTAATGATGGTCATCAACGCTAGATGTTGAGTTTTATAGACTTTATAATGGTTGTTGAGCCCGTAATTTGATGCCGTGATTTTGCCAAGATTTTTGCCATTTTCACAGAAGGTTGCCATGTTTTTTTTGCTACTTTTTGCCGTGATTTTCTACTGTCCCTAACAATAATGTGACAAGATGAATATCAAGAAATTATCTTACTACTGTTTACTGCCATACCGGTTATGACCACACCTTACCATGTGCACTCAGTGTGACGTCATTATAATGTCAGAGTATGTTTACATGTTTACTGCATTGTTACTGACAAGGTGCTCAAGCAATGGTGCAGCCACCAGAGCCTAAGAGTTTGCGCTGAGGCACATTAAGCACAAACTTAAAAATTGGTTAAAAATGACTGTCTCCACAAATGTTACAATTTTTAACACATCCAGATACTAACGATTTTAAACTTACTTATCTGTAAAGCTATCACTAACATTGCCTCACCCACAGTAAGGCATGATCATAATAAGTGTGGTGGTAAATAATATCGAAAATTTTTTTTTGGAAATCCATGAACTACAAACTGAATTAGATGTAATTGAAGCAAGCGATGTCACAAATTTTGGAACACGGTGTACAAGAACAGAGAAATTGATCACACAAACCGGTGTGTAGCCATCCATCTGAGTCGATGGTTGCTGCAGTGGCTTCAGGGTTGTTGTGGTACCCCAGCATCAGCTGAGGTCCACGCACACAGATCTCTCCGTGCTCACACTCGTCACCAGTATCCACGTCCACCAACTGTGCACCGTTCACACAACAGTCTTCAACTCATCGATGGCGCATTCCTGATGATTGCAATCCTGGGATATGGGAAAATTAAGAAATCTGTAATCCAAGGATCCCATTTTCAGGATTAGGCTTTTAGACTGGTCATTATTTTCGTATCCCCAATAAACCTATTTCACATAAAATGCTTCCCAAGGAAACACAGGAAGAGCAGCTGTGTAACTAATTAGTCCACGCACTCATCAGTCACACTATCTACTAGCACAAAAATTAAATGGAATGAACATCTTACACAAGCACAGTCCCATCATTTGACATTTGACATCCCAACTCGCTGCTGTTCATATCACAACTAGCATCATCATGTTCGGCATTCAAGAGGTCCGACTTCTAAAAGCATACAAGCGAAGTTTATCGAGTCAGATAATATGTTGTGTAACGTATTTAAAAACGCAGCAAAGAAAGAACTGTCGGTCGTTGGTAGTAATGCAAATTATTGGTTTTGTTTTTAGTTAAAGCTGTACATTTTTTTGTTTTTTTTTGTTTATTACGCTGTCAGTGTCTTGACGAATAAAGTTGTATATATACATAGAAAACATTAACGTTCCGACAGTGTTATTGTATTTCATGACATAGCACAGCACCAGCAAACCTTGAGTTCAGTGTTTGGAACAATAATCCCAGCGGAAGCGGGTTTAGTGGCACACGAAGCAAGCGGAGTGACTGAGATTACAGGCGCCGTTTCAGTCAAACCGTAACCTACACGCAACAAAAGACAATATCATGTGAGTTGACGCTTCATCGAGAAAATTTTTTTTATCTATACCGTGTCCCAAAAAATTAGTTATTGTTACTAAACACACATAATTTAGTTTGTAGTTCATGAATTTCAACAAAATATCGAACACTGCACTATCTTACTATTATTTACTACCTACTATAACTAATATGAACGTGCATTAGAGTGTGTGCTCTGCAGTGTGACATCATTATGATGACAGTTTGTTTGCTCTTTACCTTAGGATTACATTGTTATTGACAAGGTGATCAAGCAGCGGCGCACCTGCTTAAATTAATAGCTTGCGTCGAAGCCAACAGTGGTGACTTAGAGCACAAACTTTATCACTTGTTCAAATGTTTGAAATTATATTTTTAAAAACCTGCCAGGTATTAACGATTTCAGACTGACTTACCTGCAGGATTATCCCTAATACTGCCAATACAAACTCTGACATCATAACGCCGTCACAGTGAGCACACGTGGTACGGCACGGTTATAATAGGTGTGGTGGTAGGCAATAGTAAGATAGTGCAGTGTTTGATATTTTGTGGTAATCCATGAACTACAAACTGAATTAACCTTAGGTGAGTTTGAAACGTGGATTATCGCTGATTTTTGGACACAGCGCAGTTACTAGCAAGAACGATAAAGAAACCCCGACACTGACAATGACGATGAGTCAACAAAGCTAATGTTTGCACACTCATAAGATGCATACAGAGCGATGTAACTCTAAACTCAAGTGAACTAAACTAAACTGACATGGTTTAGTTTTTGACAAACTCATCAATGAGCAAGCAGTAAAGGTTGTCAAAAGGCTGTCAATGTGTATAGCGCATCGTCGTGTACGACGTACACCTCTAATGAGCTTTTCATCACTAACCAGAGCCGTCGATCGCACAGCCGCCGCGTGCAGCCTGCAAACACAGGCTGGCACACCGGCAGGCCAGGCAGCCCAGTCAGCTGTACAAAGGTCGCCACCTTCCGTAACCCATATAATGGGTTACTACTCATTTAACCGACCCTGGAGGGATGGCAGGCTGAGTTGGTTTTGTTGGTTGACTGATAGCGGACGCCGTACCCACAAAGTAGTCAAGCAGCCATCCATCAGTCTAGCGCAAGATTCTAACCACTATGCTATGCCACCAAGCATGTAATGTATTACAGTACGAAGACACCGTCAAGCAGCGTCAGTGACTATGAAACTATGCATACGACGTACGTACGGATCAACCAGTGATCAACAGGCTCGCCCTGATCACCCACTAGTCAGTTCGTCAAAAACGAAACCGTGTCGGTTCAGTTCAGCTCAGTTACATTGCTCTGTAAGCACCTTAACAGTAACAGGCAATGTCCAGCATGCTACTGCTATGCTCAGACTGGTAAATAGTTCCACGTTTAGACCTGTAGCTGGACAGACCTTGTCCGACGTAGCAGTTTGGGTGTTTCTGGTGAAATTCGTCGACCATCTCGGGTCCAATCGGTGCAGCCCCGCAGACCAGTCTGGTGAGTGACGACAGGTCCGCCTTCGCCACCATCGGATGCTTGTTGAGGAACATGACGATTGGAGGCACAACGTACGACATCGTCACCTGATGCACAGTTAAACACGCACTGTTATAACGCAGGTCGGCCAAAGTTTTGGAAGATGAGAAAATGAGTTTTTTGCACAATGATTTATCCTGACTATAGTGATTTTTGAAAATTTATATTTCACAAGATAGTGCAGCAATGCAGCTAAAGTGTAGTGTGATATTAAATAACGACCTTATTGCAAATTGTTCACACAATGTGCCAGTAAAAAAGGGAAGAAAATATTCAAAATCAGCCAATATTTGGTGAAGATATGGACAATGTCAAAGTGTGACGTTTTTCAAAACCAAGTGTATTATAAATAGCATACGTGACGACTCAGTGCTAACCTCTCGAATAAATAAGCTAAAAATTAGCACACAGCTTAGTCACTCCTGCCTCTGGTGAAAGTTCACACCACTTTCAGTTTTGGTATTATACCTTTTCATTTTCCAGCTAAAAACACATGCAGGACGGAAAGACAGACAGACGGACAGACAGACATGTGTCTACATGGCAAAGCATAATGCGGCCTATTATGCAGCCCCCCCAGCCAAAAAATTGTGATGCTGTGAAGTGCAATTTTCCCCGAATTTCTGCAGAAATGCTGCCACTAGCATAACTCTTTCTTTTTGGGGACTGAACGTTTTGTAAGGGACTGGACGGCTGCACAATATCTCAAACAACTGCGCACCTTATATTTGGGTACAATTTCCAGGAACAATCTGGGATCAAAACCAGGGATGACGACCGTAGTTTGGCCCCAGGAGAGGGAAGACAGGAACGTCACAAGCACGGCGTAGATGTGGTAGAACGGCAGAAGACCAAGATTAACAGCTCCCTCGCGCTCCACGTACATCAGCGGTGAACTGCATACCACATGCCTTAACTGCATCAAGACAAAGTGCAAAACAAGAAACCCAGCTGTCGCTACGGGTAGTCGACCATACCAGCCTGTGCCCGAAGGCCAGCACGTCATGTGAATGCAGTTTCTTACTTACTTACATGATTTGTGATATAACGTAAAATGCCTCTAAATAACTGTCATACAAATTTTAGATACAAATGCTCATGTTAATCAGCGTGAGTGGAGAAGTACAATATTCATAGATGGTATCATAGATTAAATTCATAGTATGGAAACCCCACTAGACAGTTAGATAATGGGTGCATAACAATGTCCATACATCAATTAGAGATAAAAAGCATGAAGTTTTCCAAAAAAATATGCTAACACCGATAAACTATACTGGTGCAGCAATGCAAGCAAAACAGCAGACTTACCATATAAAGCAAACTGGGCCACCAATCAGTTATTACATGGGTGGCATTGTCAGATGGGGAAAGAGAGAGAAAAATGAGTCAGAGGAAGGCCACCAGCATGTCAAGTAACCTGCACCACTCATTACTGCACAGTCAAGGTTAGCAAACATAAGCTCATCAACAAGACGGCCAGTCAAGCCATTGTGACCCTGACTGTTACCACTATCCGCGTCAGTCCCCGGACTAACCCAGGAAACCGCTACAGATGTTTTTAAATGCACAACACTTAACGTGGGAATCAATGCATCAAAAACAATTTCAACTTAATCCTAATTAAACTAGAATTATGTATCACATAAGGGTAAACAGTTGTCTCTGGCTGTTGTGAGACACAGCACAAAACCGCACAACTCGCGCTGCAGTGCTGGTTAGTAATTAATTTCAAACCACGTACAAATGCATGCTTGGTATCGTTCGAATGCAGACATATCTTCCCGAATTATTATCCCAGTTGCAGCAGGTGCTCAAAAAGTAAACTTGTGGGGATTGTAACAATTGTGAGAGTCTTTTCACAGACTGCATGTCTTACTCCTGCCTGTTACCAAATGACGTCAAAAAGTGAATGGCTGGCTACTAGTCCAAAAATAGGCACTACCTGTAGTCCAAATGTGGTCAGTTTCCAGTCCACCATAGCCAGGGGCAGCCACATCCAAGGTCCGCCTAAGCCAAAGATGCAATATATCCCTACTCCTAACCCTATCACTATCCCTAACCCTCATGCCGTTCGGACTACAAATTATAGCAGAAACAAAGTATGAAGAAACATACTCGGACTGGATACTGTTGGCAATCTCAGCGAAATGGCTCAGCATGACACCCTTTGGCATTCCTGTTGTACCGCTGGAGTATGGCAGCAGCGCCACCTGCTGGTGAGGATCAAAACTCACATCTAGCGGACATTGTGAGCCATCATCTGCCAGCAAGGTGGAGAATGGCACACAGCCCGCCTCTTCACCGAATACAAACATCTTCTGCAGAGTAAAACAAAACAGACATTGACCAACATCAGGTTTTTGAATAAACTTACAGGCAGGTCGTAAGTATATAAATTAATACAGCTTCTTAGCAGCTGTGAAAATTGGAATAAATTTTTCAAAGTTAATTTTTAATACATGCTGGCTTAAAACAGCATATGAGTTTGCTTACAATTCCACTAGATTGTAGTAGTCTCTAGGCAGAGCACAGAACACCACAGTTCTGTGCATAACAAGCCAGCCAAAGAAAACATACAATAGGTCGACATTATTGCCATGTTAGATTTCCAGTTCCAGTTTGGGGAAAGAAGTCTGTGTCACCCTAATGACTTGGGCTGCAACTCAGTCTTGTCAGCCATCCCGGAACATTCACAGTGTATACTGGATGCGAGACAGTCAGTAGCAAAGAGCACGACTGACAATCAGATCACAGAACCCTGACCAAGTAGGAGCTGTTCATCTGTTGAAAGCAATGGGATACCGAGATACTGTAAGACTGGTGCAGTGACCTGGGCTGCTGTGCACAGGGTGAACTAAATAACAGCAAATAATTACAAAAGCATCAGAACAGACCATAAAGAGCAACAGGCCAAGTTATCACCATGACAGCAATGCCAGATTAATTCACTGCTGTGTCACTAACACCAACCTATTACTGGATGCAGAAAAAGATATTTAACTAGAAATTCCCCCCCAAAAAAAACTGTACTGACATTGTGTAAACAGGTGATCTACCACAGTCACAAAAAAACTAAATGCCAAAAGCATATTTTGCATAAGCTAAGAACACCAGCACATATGATGGATGTGGCTTGGTGGCGTAACCGTAGGGTGTTGACGGGTGACTGTCTGCGGACAGGAAAACCATCTAGATGAAACTAACACGAAGGGCAACTCAGTCTTCCATCCTTCTGGGGTGGGTAAATAGAGCCTGTTTGGCTGGGGTTAAGGCAGGGCGCATTCACCTGTGTAATCCCATACGGCAGGTGACTCTCTATAGCTCTGCGTTGTGTTACCAATAAACCCCTATACACAACCTTTAAAATCTTTAGGAGCTTTCAATGCTGCAGCCTTACCTTGATCTGCTGCTGCATTTGGTCCTTCACATCCAGCGACTTAGCGGCACATCGCTGAGAACTGACAATGAACTTGGCACCAGAGTCTTTGGCCTGATTCACAATGTCACCTGCATAGTAATCACACAGCAGCTCCATTAGATACGTAAATATTTTCCGTGGGTCATAATGATGACGACAACAATGGTCCATCGAGAAGTGGGTTCAAGTTAATTGTAACACTCGTCTCCTAGTTAAAGGAAATGCTCTAAGCTAAGCCTGGTTAATAAACAAGACACCTTAATTACAGGGACATTCAGCAAAGCTTTGGCCAAAGACTAACAATTTGTTCTGCTTATTAACCTTCCTCAATAGTTAATTAACAAGCAAAGTTGCTAATTATATTCAATGCAACTCTCACAATGGTAACGGCATGATGACATATCTACGACTAACGGCATTACTATTAGGTAGAATTGTTCTAGCGCAAGAGACTTTGCCTATAGCTACACATTTCTCTATATTGTGGTCTGTCTGTCTGTTGTCTGTCATCTATCTGTCACAATCGTGCATCCTGCCTAAACCGTTCAACCGATTCAGACGCCATTTGTCAGGTACACTTGTGTGTGAGATGGGGTCCTTAACTACTCCAGGGAAGGGGAGATGAGTTTCAAACCGCCAGCCTAAAACAGCATTTACAAATTGCTGCTGCCACCTGTAAACACAACCAAGGACAGTGATTTCATGTTTCACCATAATACTCTGGTGCTTGTTATACTGCTGATGGAGTGTGTGAAATGCAGTATTTACTGACTGGTGAGGTAGATTGGGTTAGCCATGGTGACGGTGGCACCCAGACTCAGCACTGCATGAAACATCAGAACATACTCCACACAGTTCTCACTGACTATCATCACGACATCATTCTGACGGACTCCATGCCGAGCCAGTCCACTCGCCACTCGCCAGATGGCATCACGTGTCTGCGGAAACGTGTAGGACTCGCCAGACAGACCGTTCACCTGCCATACAGCACAGCATCGAGCACGTGAAAAATAACTATGCACTTAAATTAGCTTGTCTTAGTATTAGCTGGTAGCACTAAAGCTGTTTTCGATGAAATTACTTACCTGAGTGTCCTTTGAAAACTTGGACCAACCTAATATTGTACGACTCCAGAAAGAAAGCTGGTTATAGAAACCCAAAAGCCATCAACTTTTTCTGTAGGACTGATACACTACACAAAATGCAACCATGCTGTAGCAAAAAAGCTGTAAAATGCTGACCAGATGCAAAACTTTCAACAATAATAATAAATTTTAGCAAAAAATGATCACCAATCTCATCATATTGTTTTATGTTGCAACACGTAAGCAGACACAAAAATCACATGGGTTCCACTATTTATGATTTTATTCTAAGTTATTTTACTTTATTATAACTTATCAACTGATAAATAATATATCACTTCAATGTTTTTTTACTAATTTGTTACCATTTTAAATTGCTGGAATCAGCTTTTTAAATAACTAACCAACTACCCAGTACAAACAAATTTAAATGCATAAAACTAGCATATCCGTGTTGCAATAAATGAAAGAGTGTTGGCTGACCAGAGCAGGACGATCTCCAAATTGCTTCATGTCACGAAAGACGAAGTCAGTAATAGGCATGACTGGTACGGAGACATCTGGCATGAAACTCTTGATTGCTGCAAGCACGCAAACAGAACACTTGAATGAAAAAAAATCAGCAGTCAACAATAGTTGACACTGAAATCAATGCTCTATGGTCAGACCAATAAACATAACCAAAGTATGAAAAAAATTAAGGTATTAACAGTCTCATATTGACCTAGCAACAAGAGTGAAATCTCAAAATATATCAACGAAAACATGTGATTAAACAAAACTAAAGCAAAGCATAACCATGAACATCAATAATCTAAAATATCTTGTGGTAACGTAATGCAAAAGATCATTCGTTCTAAGATTAAGATTAAAATGAAAACAGCTTTCAAGAAAGCAAATGTGCTACATTGTGTTTTACAGACTGGTGAAAGTCAAGACAGTGCATAGGCAACAACAACAAGATTCTGCATATAATATACCTAATACTGAAGATTGCACCTCGATATACGAAGTTCATTAATTACCGGTATGTTAACTTTAAGCCGGCACTATATGACAGCACATGAAAACTGCATGTAAATTAACCAACATTTTATAAGTTTCCGTTGTAACAAAAATAACACCACACAGTTTCAGACCTTGCGAGACGGAGCTGACGTGGTATTTTCTCCTAAAAACTGAAGTGCCAACAACTGCATGGGCTGTTAGTCGCGGTCGAACCACTCTTGCACTTGCGACACAGCGCGTCAGCATTCGTGACGTTCCATTTAGAGACGAACAAACTGCTGACGCCATTGTTCAGAAGCGTCAGATTGCGTAATCAAATGTCTTTTTATCTAGTATATTTGACGTAATCTTGAATCACGAATCGACCAAACTGCCCTAGTTTTGCTGTTTACTGTTTACAGTCTCAAATTTGTGCCGAATGTCAACATCGCAATGTTTATATTTTTATCCCAACTCGGCTGAGGCGCTATGGGCTGAGGACGAGTCGCGACTGGCCCGATATTCTGTGGTCTTGCCAATAACATGAAAGTAAGCAATAACCATTTTATAACCAATTTAGTTAATGTATTAAATTTATTGCATCTATTTCGTGGATGTCAAATAGTTTAAACTTTAACTGTTTTTAATGTACTGCTGCACAACATAAAAAAAATGTATATAGTCAACTGATCGGGGAAAAAAATTCACCGATGGTGTTTGCTGACCAATCAGCTGGGCGAACAAAGCCACACCTCTACGAGGCTTGGCCAAGGCCAAGGCCTGTGGCCAAGGCCGAGGCAAAGTACAGTCAACCAGCACCAAATCTTGTCGTGCTTGACAATCTTATTCATACAATACAAGAATTTTGAGTTAATGCTCACGAGACGCGCGAAAGCCTATAGCAGTTCCGGTTCAGTAGTTTAGCTGAAAATTTGGGTGTTCACGCTAAGTTAATATACAAATACCAAATTCTCTATCTGGATCAACGGATCGCATAACGATAGTTCCGTCGTGGCGCCACCTTGTGAATGATATAGACTTGTGTCGCAGCCCGAAATCGCCAAAAAATCCATAAAACCCCCTATTTTGGCGTTCAAGGTCATTCAATGTCATTGAATTCGGCGCCATTGAGAGCCAGTGTACGACTTCCCATTAGTGATTAATAGTAACCTAGGCCCTATATCGCACCAGCACCGTTACTGAGATACAGCGACTTATTGGCCAAAATCGCGAATTTTGCCCACCCCTCTCATTTAGCGCCCTCGTTCGGGGTGACCCCCTTCGAATTTATGGAAAAGCTTTACAGTTCCTGAAACTAGTCTTCCTGGCAGTCGACGGTGAAGATTTGGTGATCCTATCTTCCACCGCTTTTGACTGATCCACCCGTGTGACGGACAGACGGACAGACAGACAGACAGAATTGCGATGGCTAAGACGCGCTGAAAGCAGTATAGCTGCTTTCGCGCGTAAAAAGTCAGCTGTCCACCCGACGATTTTCCACTACATAGGCCTATATTGCCGTCAAATTACCGTGCTGTTTGATTTCCACCAGCATTAGGCCTACATGCACGAGTTACATTGGCGAATTTACTTGGCAAAATTTTTGTCTTAAAGAAAGAAAAAATCGGTCTCTTCGTGGTAGCCTGGCTGTCGCTAGGGTAGGCCGACCGTACCGCCTATATCCGAAGGCCAGTCCGACTTGCGGTTTGAGTACGTAAGTTAGTGCGCCCGAAGCCAGCTGAGTTGTTTCGTCCGCGAAATTCTGGACTAAATTTTCTGTAGCACGGGCACGTTTCAAAATCTGCAATTAGGCGCAGCTGAGTCAAGTAAGACTTGACTTCAAAGTTGACAACGGGCGGGAAAATGTCCGTTCTTCTACGAGTTAGAAATGCATAGGCCTTACGGGAAATTGTCCTAGTTCTCTCCTGCGGTGTTCGACGAAATGTCTGTTTTGGGGTTAGTGGAAAAATGTCCGAAGTTCCGAACAGGAAAATGTTTGTGCCCCACTAGAAGAGCCATCGATCGGTGGGAAGAAAGAAGAATAATATTGCGCTGCATTTGCGCTTGAAGTGTGATGGGATCTGAAACGACAGCGAAAAATGACAAGAAGCCCAGCTGTCCCCAAAGAGGACCGACCGTTTCTGAGATACGGCGACTAATCACAGGCTGAACGGTAGTTCAAGCGATGTGTTAACGGCGACTTCTCTTTCTTATGGGAAAACCAAAAATTCGACCCCCCACAGAATCAAACCCCCTGATCTTATTGGAATAAAATTTGGCACGGTTGATTACGTCGGCGAGTTGACCCCTCATGCAAAATTTCATGTAAATCCCTCCAAGGGGGGCTTCCCGGCAAATGGGTGAAATATACGCAAAAATTTTTATAG
>Ga0056128_1003619_pt1 | contig 19087 bp, 14 predicted proteins | sample WorMetLIZISLAND2_FD_71113 | JGI IMG/M metagenome (GOLD analysis project Ga0056128, IMG submission 71113) | Marine gutless worms symbiont microbial communities from Max Planck institute for Marine Microbiology, Germany - Olavius geniculatus... ... | reverse complement strand
ATCAGCATCTTCATCATCGTCGTCGTCATCGCAGTCGACTAGCTTGATGTCACCCGCTCCAGACCACCAGTCTGACATGCGCGTAGTCAACGTCAACACTCTATATACTGGCCTATAGATCGTGTGCTTGACAGCGCCGACAACCAGGCTCACATTGCTAAACTCACTCCACAGCAGGTCACTTCTCCACCCTGAACTTCGTTTTTATTCGTTATAGCTTTTTATACCCTTGATAGTAAGGATTCCAAGGGTAAAAATCAACGTTACTAACATAGCTGAAACAGCTATTGATACGCACATTCAAATCGATGCAGAATGAATCTGTGAGTACGATTAGCTGTGTAGAATCATTAGCCGTGCTACAGCTGCTGTCCAAAGTCAGTCCGAAGCCCAAAGCGTAGATTAAAGTATTAAAATGTTTTTCTTCATTGTGTGCCACAATAGTGTTGAAAACAAATTACTATTTGCTATTTGTTGTGGTGATTTTGTGCATATTTGTGTGTTTGAGACTGACAGCTAAATGACACAAAATTGAAAAAGCCTTTGTTTTTAGAAAAAAAAGTTTTTAGGCTCTTGGTTTTTAAGTTTTTGGGTTTTTAAAGGTTTTTTGATAGATTTTTAGGTTCTAAAGATTTTTGTGAACATAGATAAGACCCACGTTTTTATAACCCAAAAAGAGTATTTAACTATTTATATGACATTCTCTATGTGACGTTGTTTTCGTTGGGTAAACTGGTTCGCAGAAACTTAGCTTTTAAAAATTTTCAACTTAAAAACCTAGGTTTTTCGAACCAGTTTTCCAGCCTTAGAATGCAGTCGTTGTATACGACGTATTTGTACCTGGCGGCGGCAGGTAAGTCATCTGCAGCGAGTTGCGGCTCACTTTGAGGTGAAATTGAGCGTTGAACAAGGCAAGCGGCTAAATCGCATGCGTCTACAGAGAGACGCCAATGACATTTCTACTGTGCTTGATGCTGTCTATAAATGCTTCCAACAAGTTGATCTATCGGAACACAAGAAGACAGAAGCCGAACTCATTGCACAGAAGGTTTATTCCATTGCTACTCTCTAGTTTTATTTGCTTCGTCATTCTACTTTTTGTACTTAACGTATACGTCATGTTTAACTGTTCGATTCACCAAATGTGTTTGAAGAAACCCTTAAAAGGCATTTTATTTTTGCTATTTTTTTGGTTTCATACCAAACGAATAACACTGTCAGAATTTTTAAGTGGCCCAGTCTAACCATTCATTTTATTTTATTATCTTTGCCAAGGAGGTTATATGAGTGATACCAGGCGTTTATTTATTTGTCGGTTTATTAGCAGGATTGCACAAAAAGTTACAGACAAATTTGGCTGAAATTTTTAGAGAAGGTTAGGCACCAACTTTGAGATTGTTACACGTAGGCTATTCTATTCTACCGTGCGTGTATTTTCGAACTTTGGCACGAACTGTTCATTGACAAAAGTGTTGTCTATGTCGAAAAAATGTCTTCTTTCGTCCTAGACAGACTCAAAGTTGTTCGTAGTGCTGCAGGTGAGTGACTGTAGAACTTTGCCGGTGCTTGTGCTAGGCACATTGGGAGTACCAGCTGACTGACGCGTCATTCGAGTCATATCCACCTGAGATCAACGCCATCATCGAGAAAGCGTTCCAGGCAAAAAGCGCTACCGCCGAGTGGACGGAGGACAACGATGAAATGTTTGTCGTCGACTTTTCACAGAACGTGGAAATCTCCAAAACTACGGAACAACAGATCCAAGTCAAGCGCATTTGCGACGGTCGGCTCTCTCACTTTTGACAGTATAACTTGTTGTCATCGTAGGCTTTTGAGTAGTGCTTTTTCAACAATACTGTTTTAATCAAATTACTATTTGCTGCGTTTCACAACAAACCTGAATGACAATAGTTTTTTCTGCATAACACTAGAATTGTAGTAAAACGGCTGAAATTATTCGATTAGCAACCGTTATTGTCTGTACCTGTAATCAAAGAATTGATTTAGATAAAATTGATTGCAATTTTGCAAATATTCGTGCCAGGCAAACCGTGTATTTTCTGCAGCTTCTGAGTTTTGAAATTGATTTAGGCCTATAAGTGTGCATCGCAGAAAATATCGCAAGATGGCCCACAGTTACTGCAACTACTTGGTCGCGGTGTTGTAGCTCCAATCCCACAGCCAAAAAACTGGGATCCAATGCCAGCCGGACAACAGTTGCTCATAGTCGACATTCCAATGGGCAGCAAAGAGTTCGAGGAAGTGGAAAGAAACGTCAAATTGGCGCCTCGCAACACCGTCAAAGAAATACTAAAGGTCCGAAAACGTTCTTGCAACGATTTATGATAAAAGTTTCGTATTGCAATATTTCCTGTTTTAAATTTTGCAGCTTACAAAACCGATTTGTTTTTTTTCGTTCCATAATTATTAGACCTAGGCCTAATACAAAAGTCGACGGTTTATAGTTGACGATTATTAAAACGTCACTCGCACGAAAAAGAATAAATCCCGACTAACGTGGATTATGTTACAGTGACTGCGAATGTTTGGTTTTAACCTGTTTTCCTGTACTTTTTTGTCTACGAATTATCAGGGCCGGATTACCCGACATGCCAAGTATGCCATCGCCATGGCATGGGACCCTCCGCGCCAAGGGGGTCCCGTGGCGGCAAGAATTTTTTTTTATACCAGTATTAGTTTGGTGATTGTAACTCTGTTTGCATGTTGCTTTTTAAAAATCTCAACTTTTTCATCTTCTGATTTAACTGAAGTTACTGTTACAAGGGAAGCAGGCGAATCACAGCCTTCATCTGGCAAAGTCCACGAGTTGTAACATGTCGTTCGAGAACACGGCGATAAACAAAACCATTATGGCATTGTTCAACTTCAACTTCAACAATAATAAAGTGCGATTAAGAGCACCATGAACTTAACTTCTTAATCGCACAATGCCATAATGGTATTGTTTATCGCCGTGTTCTTGGACGAGTTGTTACAACTCGTAGACTTTGCCAGATCAAGGCTATGATTCGCCTGTTTCCCTTGCATAGCTGTTGTACAGTGAAAACTTGCATGACACGTTCCCGGACGTTTTTATTGCACTACGCAAAAAACAAAATAAACTAGCTAACGCAAAGGGAACGCATGACAGCGTTATACTGAAAACACCTATTTTGGAAGTTCAAGGACATTCAAGGTCATCGATGTTGACATTTTTAAGAAGCTCTTCACTAGTGCTTGTTATGATGAGCAGCATGTCTGTGCCTATCTGCAACTGTTTTCATGCTAGACGACGCAATATCAGTAAAATAGCCACTTTAAGAGGGGTACCCCTCTTTAACGCTCGCGTGAGAAGGCCTCCTTGAACCTAGGGGGTCGGCACTTGGACTGCTAAAATTTGCGTTCAATGCTGAAAATTTTATACGCAGGTTGTCTTGGACTACCTCCAGTCACTTCGTTGCAATTCACTCTTGAAATGTGCGCTACAGCCAAAAAATGCGAAAAATTCAAGAGGTTCAAGGGAGGTTCCAGATCGTTCATGGTCATCGATGTTGATAAAACTAAAAAGAAAATGACCAGTGCCTGTTATGATAAAACAATATGCGTGTAACTATCTGCAACCGTTTTCACACTAGACGAGCCAACGGCGTCAAAATAACGTCTTTTAGAGGAAACCTCTTTTGACGCCCTCGTTCGAGGGAACATGAGATTTCGACCTTCGTCACGATAAAGTAAAGTCTTTGGGCAGCCCACATTGAAGATTTAATTATCTTAGGTTGCACTGTTTTGATACAATACAGCAGTGTGACGGACAGACAGACGGACAGACAAACACCCAGGCCATGGCTAAGACGCTAGAAGCATTCTGCTATCGCCCGTAAAAAGTAACTTTATGCAGTGAACGAAACGGGAGTTACCCAGTTAAGCAAAAAAGCATCACAATTTTTACATGAAGCAAGCTAGAGTTTTTATACCTACAAAGGCATAGATGTAAAAACGTTTCTGAATATTTAAAAAAATGTCAAAAAACGTAAAAAAATGTGTCCGAAATATAAAAAAAACTGTTTAAAACGTTAAATAAAAAACGTTGACGATAATTTGTTTAACCTCTCGCCTAATGCCTAATGCTGTTGGTAACCTACAGTGTACCTGGAACTATAGTCTAGATAGAGAGAACTTTATTTAATTTTAATTCAACCCTGTGATCATAAGACCATAGCACTAGACTAACCAAATGTACTAGATGAGAAGACTTTATTTACAATTTTTGGTGGATTTTTTATGCATTTCTTAAAATGTAAAAAAAACGTTAAAAATTAATTTTTAAAAAATTTCTTTTAAAAACGTTTAAAAACGTAAAAAACGTGGCGAGAATAAAAACGTAAAAACGTGTTACATCTATCAACAAAGATAAACCTATAGGCCCTATTTGTCAGTTTGTAGGTCACTACAAAATAAGTATAGACGATTAGACCCAAACGTTGTGGAAAATAAAACGAATGCCGTACAAAAGTTACCAGGGCTGTAGTTGCGTTAGAGCCGGGGCCCCCGTTGTCGCATGGCATGGGGCCCCCAAAGGGTTAATCCGGCCCTGCGAATTATTTCATATTTATCGTTCATTAGCAGCACGTGTGCGTTTTCAACAACGTTGAATTTTGTTAACAAAATTTGTGACTTACGATAGATTTTTTTAGCTTTACATCGGTAAAAAATTGAGAAAACGTTACGCTGCTTAGTGTTTAACTGATTCGCGACAGCGGAGTAACAGCAGACTTTTAAATACGCGCTGGTCTAGTGTCGACCCTCATGTATTAGATAAAATGAGGCGAATGCAGTATGTCACATTAAAACGGTACTTTTGCCACTTTTGATTCTATATAACGATGACTTTCAGAAAAATTAATTATAGAATTATAAACGATTAACTTTTGCAGCCCGGTTTGTTTGGATTTTGAATCATTTTTATAACAAAAAGGACGTTTTAATTAAATACATAATTGTATATCTGGGCAGGTGGAGCGAATCCAGAACCCGAACTTGTACCAGCAGTACGCGGTGCGTAAGATGCACATGGAAGCGGCCAATGCGGGAGCGAGTGTCGAGAATGAACAACTGCTCTGGCATGGAACTAGCGCCGAAACCGTCCAGCACATCAACAATGACGGCTTTAATCGCAGCTACTGCGGCAAAAACGGTAGGTACAGCGTACAGCGTAACTAACTTAATGCCATGTTTATCGCATAACTAATAGCGCATTAAGTATAAAATAATATAGGCCTATCGTGTCTTGTTTCTTGTATAGCTCGTGAAATCTTCGCAGTTGTTGTTATACAATGAGTTTTGCTGTTTACGCCACTGCCACTAGGGCCTCCCTTCGGTAGACTACGGTAGTTTAAAATAGCTTGCAAGTCTGTTATGTGGGTGAGAAGTTTTGCCTTGTTACCACACTGGCCAGTGATAAAATTGCCCCGTAGTTATCGGTTTGTTCGACAAGGCTGCATCCTTTCACCATTCCTTTTCATCATAGTCTTTGACTTCGTCATGCGCAGAACTATGGACAAGTCGGAGTATACGGCATCGTCTGGCAGAAGCAGAACCGCTTAACGGATTTGGACTTCGCTGATGACATAGCAATAGTGGCGGAGGAAGAAAACGTATACCAAGAGATGACTACCAAGCTCGAGGAACAAAGTGCACAAGTTAGACTGAATATAAGCCGGAAAAAAACGAAGGCCATGGGAATCACCCAGCGCTCATCACCACAACCAATAGCCGTTGCACATAGAATATGTAGAAAGATTCACCTACCTGGGAAGTGTAATATCTAGCGATGGAGATGTTGAAGCAGATATCAACACTCGACTGGCAAAAGCAGCGGCAGTCTTCCGACGACTTGACAACTTGACAGCACGCTTAGCCTCAAGATTAAACTGGACCTCTACACCTCCCTCGTCGTCTCTACAGCCATATACGCCAACGAGACTTGTAAGAGTACAGCTAGAATATGTCAGCAGCTGGACGTCTTTCACCAGCGCAACTTACGGAAGATTCTGGGCATTACATGGAAGGACCACCATCATCATCATAGTTATTTATATTTATAGTGCGCCGTTTACAATAAAGATAAAGAACAGCGGTGCATTACAATGTCTCTTTATGCATACATAAAACTAAGAGTGAAAAACAACGCTAAAATAGTACGTTTTCAGCTGTCGCTTGAAACTGTTAAAAGTTGCTGCAGATCTCAGTTCATGTGGAAGAGCGTTCCATGCTGCTGGTCCGGCGTACGAATTTCGTTCGTAGTCGGGGCAAGATGTAGTTCGTGGTGCTCGCGGAGAGTAGACCCTGCAGAGCATAGTGACTGTGCGGCGACCGTGCTGACCAACTCGCTCATAAACGCTTGTGACTGTCCATTGTGAATGGCGTGACTAACCACGTGAACCACGTGACTAACATGGAGGTGCTAAGCCGGACTGGGCAGTCAAGATTACAGGACATTAATTATAGCAGAGAGACGACTTCGGATGGCAGGCCATATCATCAGCAGGACCAGCCAATCACGCCATGTAATGGACCACTCGTGGTAGTGGCAGACGACGAGGCCGTCCAACGAAGACTTGGCGGTTTACATTTTAAAGAAGACCTGGTGGACCGAGAAGTCGATTGGAACAGCTGTGGCTAAAACAGAAGCACATGGCGAACATGGCATTGTCTTGTCAAGAACCGGATGATGTAAGTGCTGAGGAAAGTTATCGGTGGCGTCGTGGCAGGGGAGACAGAGGGACCCCGTAAATTTTTGGCTGCCGGAAAATCTCGTTTTTTTCTGTTGGAAAGTTTTGGTCTAAAAATGCAAAATTTCCGGCCGAAAACCCCCGTCTTGGAAAAAGTCAAGGACAAAATTCAGATTTTAAGCACCTGTCGGAAATTTGTCGGAAATTCGCAGTGTCTGTCGGAATTAGTGCAACTTTCTGACTCGCCTACTTTTTTAAAAGTAACCCACGCCGCCACCGCTGGTAGTTGTGAAATTTATCTGTGTGACCGTTAAACGGTTTACGTTTACGTTAGGGGCCTGCTCAGCGTACGGTGTTTGGCGTGTGTGCAGCGGTGGTGTACGGACAGGGAGTGTACTTTGCGAAGGAATGGTGGTACTCCGCTGAGGACAAGTATTCACCGCCGGATGCCCAGAGACAGAAGCGAGTTTACCAGGCACGGGTGCTGACCAGCGAGTACACCGTCGGCAAGCAGGACTACATCGACGCACCGTTCAAACCCGGCAGCCAAGTGCTCAGATACGACTCGGTCGTCAACAGCGAGCAGAACCCGATGATCTATGTCATCTTCCGAGACTCGCAAGCTTACCCCGAGTACCTCGTCACCTTCATCTGACCAGTAGGAATAGTGTTGTAGCAGCAGCAGCAGGCTTAATAGTAGCAGTAACCAAATAACGTGCATTAATTATCTATTGCATATCTGTCTGCTTACAACACGTTATTCCACTTTGCTGTAAACAATTTGTCGATTGTGTACTGTGAGCAGAGCATTGTTGCTTGACATGCTGGGGCAATGGCGTAATCTGCAGCCTATGCAAACAATAAATTGTGCCCGTTTGTGCACCGAAGCAGCTCGTAGTTTATCATGGAAAGCTGAGCTAAATCTTTGCCTATTTTCATCTGTTGAGGTGCAATGTTATAGTTTGATAAGATTATGAATATACATGGTGGCCCAAAAAGTGACATTTTTGATGGTATTTGAGTTTTCTCTCGGTTCCTACAAAATTATGAAAAATTTTTCAAATAAATTAGTACATTCAAAATGTGAATAATTAATTAATAGCAGATGTCAAAGTTGTTGAAACATTATAATTAGCCCTATCTGGTGTTTTGCAGTTTAGACCATGACATTAAATTGATATGGTTGAAAAGGTTGTCACTTTTTGGCCCACCCGGTATTAGTTTATGCTGGCGAAATGCTGTCTGTAATAGACTTGAAAGTTAAAATGGCTTGTTTGGTTTGGGTCAACCAGTCGCTACCCGGACGTTAAACAATAGCAGTTGGGTTCATGGTAACGAATTGTCTATAGCGAAACTATTGGGGCCAACACTTAGAGGTGGGACTCCAGTCTTCACGTATCTGCTTCTATTTCTAACAATTTTTGACCTATTACATAATATTTTTTGTTTCATTTAATACATTGCTGTAAACTGCTTATATTTCGCCAAGGGCCAACTGAGCTTTTTTGGTTCTTTAACAGTGCTAGCGATAGATACAAGCTGTAGCCTAGTGATGTAGGCCTAATGTACTGCAGTGTCGGCAAAGAACAGTCAATAGTACATGCCTATCTGCAACCGTTTTCACGAAAGACTGGCCAACAACGGTAAAATAACGACTTTTACGTGGGTACCGCTTTTTGATGCTCTCGTGTGCAGGTTTCCTTGAACCTGGAAATGGAGACTTTTAATTTCGGCACAATTTGCGCTTGAAATGTGTCTCGCAGCCCGAAATCACCAAAAAATGCATCAAAACCTTTATTTTGGTGTTCAAGGTCATCCAAGGTCATTGCTTTCGGTGCCAATCGAAAACTCGTGTACGACTTCCTATTAGTGATTAATAGTAACTCAGGCCCTATCTCGCACCGTTTCTGAGATACGTTACACCGATTTATTGGCCAAAAATAACAAATTTTCTCTACCTTCCTCTCATATAGCGCCCTCGCTCAGTGTGACCCTTTTTAATTTATGGAAAAGCTTTACGGATCCTGAAACTAGAGTCTTCCAGGCAGCCGATGGTATAGATTTGGTGATCCTAGCTTGCATCGTTTTTGACTGATCCACCCGTGTGACGGACAGAAGGACAAATTATTGCGATGGCTATAATAACACGTGCTACAACAGTACCTGCTTTCGTGCGAAAAAACAAATTGACACACAAATAGTACCCGTAAGAACTAAAGTAAAAACACCGCAGCATAAAAGGCGCAAACAGTTTTTTTAGTAAACAAACTATAAACCGCACTAATATGTTTAAAGGTCTAATAAAAATCTTAGCGATGCAGGTTTTATAAGCCGGAAACCGAACGCACATGATTTTAGGCCTAAGCTGTAATACAATCGTTTGTTACTATGCACCACATTACTAACAGGCCACATTACTGGTCTTGTCCGTCCGTCCGTCCGTCTGACCATCCGTTACTTTGCTTGTCTTAACTCGAAAACATAAAGGTCTACGAAACCAAACATGGCGTGAACGCATCACATGACAGTAGTAACTGGTGCAACACTATTTGCAATCAATCAGTCAATCGAAATCTTCAATTATCAGTTGACACACTGCAACCGAGTAGAATATGTGTAGATATGAATAAAAATGACTGTAAAATACAATACAATAATCACGTCATCAAGAATGCTGGTGTCATCGCACGTCAAAAAAACTAAAAAAAACGACGAGCATCTTGCGTACGTGTTTACTTGCGGCTGGCGGATCGCGCGCTGGCCGCTGCACACTAGACGCAGTGCGGTGGACGCGTACGACCCGCGGCAACCAGACGGACGGCCGTATACATGACGGCACAATACGCGTTGATAGCTTTGTGTTAATCGTTTTTGTGTCCCATGCCATGGTCAATCACGTGGTTGGTCACGTGGTTTGTCAGAAGCGCTGTCATTGGTCGATTCACTGTTGACGTTCTGCTCATACGCGTAGATGACGTCACCGCCTGACCACGCCCGTCTGCATTATGTAAAGAATTAGCTCATCACTTACTTCATGCAGAAATACTATTACTCACTTAAGTTACACAGATCATTAGGCATACATTACAAATTTTTAACGTGGCCTAAGTAAAAACTGCTAGGACCACAGGTAAAAGCGCAGTTATCATTTAGTGGAAGTATTCTGCATTGATCTGCAGAAAGCCAGAGAAAAAAAGAAGATAACATGTTGGGTATAGACTATGAAAACGACGCGAGTAAGCATAATAAAACCACTCGTCAACACGCCAAGACTCTATACACGTACTATGCAAATTTATTATTAACTATCAACTAGGCTACAAGATAATCTGCTGTAAGCCTGTGATTTTATTCTGGAATCGGAATTTTTGGCAATTTTTGTTGCTGTGTCAGTATTCCGTCCAACATAGCGTGATAATGGCTTGGCGGCGTAACGTCAGACCATCTCACTTACGATCAAGAGGCCGTGGGTTTGACTCGGGGTCCAGCCGCTATCATGTACAGTGTAGTTACTGAGGACAGGTTAGCCATCTCGGCCACCAAGGTCAACTCAATCTTCTATTGCTCCGGGATATGCAAATCGAGCAGACCTATCAGCATGTCTGGCTGGGGTTATGGTGGGGTGCGTTCACCAGTGACGGATTGAAGGGAGGGCGTGGGAGGCGGCCGCCCCCTACTGACTGGATGCACCTTAAAACAAGTAAAAATTTCGCACGAAAATGCATTATTTTTGCTTAAAATTGTCAAAAATTTTCTGGGGAGCTGGCTCCCCAGACATCGCCCCCTATATCCTTCCGCCCCGTCCCTTATTCGAAATTTCTGGATCCGCTCCTGGCGTTCGCCTGTGTTGGGTAGCAGGTTGGGTGTGTGATCCCATATGGCAGACGGCGCTCCGTAGTTGTAAGTCGGGTTTCACAATTATTGCTAGCTATACGTACACCTTTAACCTGTCTTTTTCTTCATCACAATTCAGCCACGTTGCCGATCAAAAACTAATCATGAACATGTGGTGTAGCAAACAAAGAGTGTCCAGTGCTTGCAGTGCTGATACAGGGAGAGAGGGAGAGTGGTGTCATGAGTTACAAGAAATATTTTAGATTGTAACCAATCTAATGTACTCCTCGCGCGCATGGCGCATTATTTTCTCCTGTATTCTTTTAACTGCTTTTAGTTCCTTTCTTTTCACACCGCAAATAGCGGTGCCGACAGCATCAACCGCGCAACTGACGTCATCACGTCACGTGACCCCAAAAAGTCAAACTCGTGATCCCATTATCTTTAAGGCGCTATACCTCCATAACGGTGCTAGATAGACGCCATAGTGACCATGCGTCTGTCTAGCACCGTTATAGAGATATGGCCGTTTGAAGTTCTTCCAGGAAGGCTCTTCCAGGAACAGAGGTCGATCGGTCCTCAATATTACACTGATCTTATATACTCCTCTTCGCTACGTTAGGAACATAGCACGCGAGGAATAAAAAAATAGGAGCCACGGAAAGTTGCAATTTTCCGAAAGACAGCTGCAAATGTGGTCAATCAAAAGTCAATTTTCCACTAAAATCCTTCAATATAGGGAATAGTCACAAATTTAATAATTTTGGACGAAAATGTTCCGATAAAAAGATTTTTTTCCGACGGATTAAAGTGGGGAGGTGCAATTGCCCCCTTGCCCCCCCCCCCACCACGACGCCACTGAAGATAGATAGACAGGTCTACAGAGCTAGAAGTACTACTTATGTGTGAGGCGACGTCTGTAGCGTATGAGAACGAAGATAACAGCAACAACGACAGCCGTGAGGAGCAACAGAGCAACGCCGAATGACAGTCCGATGATCAACCACGCTACCCACATGTACCATAATCAACCTTAACACACTACACGGACGACGTGCTATAATAATCACTGACTATTGAAAAAAAGCCTTAAACGTCATGTGCTTCCGGCTGCACTCCGGATAAAAAGTAAGCGAGGAAGACGTAACTTTTTGATGGTGTTAACCTATTTATTTAGTGTAATATTACACAACAGCTCACAAAACAGTGACACAGAACTGTAGTTAAACTAGCCTGTCAAGCCTTGCTCAAGATTAAGTAATGTCCGCGGTCGCCGCAGTATCATACACACAAAAACCCATATCACCTTTACCTTTGACCTATGACCTTGATATTCAGTAGGCTTTAAGACGCTAGCAAGATACATGTTCACACAAAATTTCATCAAGCTGAGTGCAGCGGTTCGTGAGTTATCATGTTAACCGAGAAAAAACAGACCACGGACAGTAAAAAAATTGCAGCACGACAGACTAGAGGCAAACAGTTTTGTTTCAGTAAAATTTTCAACTTTATACACAATTGCTATATAAATGTGATTTCAATATCAGCTTTAACTGATAGCCTGAAAGGCAAAGCAAATCATCGCGACCACTTACTAGTGTGAGTCTGATCGCCTCTCGTTGTCGACTGGCGTGCCATCGGGCTGACAGTCGACAGAGCTGAGCGCAGACTGAGAGGATCAATGTGAAGTTCGGCTCCACACATAATGTTAATGTTCACGTCGCTGTGCTCTGTTCGCTGATCCACGCCGCTAGGCGTCACTACCACGCACAAACCTAACGCCTATACTACGTGCATCTAGAAAACGATGTGAGCACAGTGCCAACATACTGTGCGGCCGTCTCCCTAACCTTTGACGATTTGAACTGAAATTGGCACACTGCAGTACTCTGGCTCTGGAGACTGCTAATACACCAATGTTTCTGCGATTTTTGTTTTCGAGTTAGAAGCCAGTACGTGAGAAACGAAAGAACAGACGGACAGACGAACAAAACCCGTAATGCAACATATCCAGACGGTCACATTTGCACAAGTGACTTGTTTTGCGTGTCCACCGACTGGCAATTAAGCAATTATTTAGGCCCATCCAAACGGCATAAGTAGACCCACGCCGTAAACATAGTAGGCTAAGAGACAGAATATCAACCTTGAAAGATGCAAGAATCAGAATCACTGTTATGGAAACGGAGAACCTGGAGATCTATGTTCTAAACTCATTTTAGTAGTTAGACTACAGCAAAAATTATTGACAGAGACTCCCCCAATGATTTACTGAAATGACGCCACTGTTACCACTAGGAAGGAACGTGATGTAAACGCGGCACACTTACCGTTGACGTGAATCCAGAGCATTCCCTGACTGAGTTCTTGCATGACCGGCTCAAACGCTATGACGATCGGACGTCCGGCGCTAGCTTCCATAGACACTGTGTCAGGAAGCCATCTCAACGACGCACAACGCTCCATTCCTGCACAGCAAACCGGCCACGCTCACCACAATGTCCGATACATATGGCAGGTGACGCTCCGTACAGTCCGTAGCTCTAAGATGGGCATCGGGCTCCTACGAGAAGGGGCGGCGACATGCTGTAGACTAGAACTCAACATCTGCGCTTTTTTAGCAGTCTGAAGAATGCCACTAAAATGAAATGCTTGCAGTGATATCGCTGCTCAACGTTGCACGCGTAAGTAAGCAAGTAGGTAAGTGTTGTGTAGTGCACTAACGCTGTGAGCCAGACATCAGCAGCAGACGGTAGGCGCAAGCGGCCGCCATGTTGATCGTGCGTCCTCGTACGTCGAGCAGAGACCACGTGACCACAGAGTCGACAGGTGCTCGGATTCTACAGCGATTGCTACGCCGCGACCAGCTGAGCGGATAGCCGGAAGTGGCCAGGTAAAGCACACCGGTGACGTCAGTGTAGTCGATCAGTGACGTCATGAAGACTATATTTAGCTCATTGACACCTCGATGCGTCACTGAAAACAACATAACACAACCGCGGCACCTATTCGCAGTCAGTGGCCTAAACCGGATAAGATGTCCTATCGTGCCGCCTGGCTCATTCTCGCACAGAGAATCAACTTTTTAGGCTTGTAGTTCAACAGCAACACGACGGTTTTCTTCATTATTTACAGACACTTTTTTCTTTAAAAATAACGTATTTACGTGAAATATCGACAGAAAATTAAACAAAAATGTCTCTGTTCATCACTCATTCAACGTCACGCTACTTCCTTCTCGCACACGCCGCTCTGGCCACTCGCTAAGCCAACACACCCCCACTGCCATAGCAGACAGTCTTTTTATATCAATGAACTCGGCTACGGGCAGTCGGCCGACCAGGAATTATTTCCCGGCCCATCGCTATACCCGCCAAGCCTGGCTCTGCAGGTCCGGTCAGGACAAAGACACTTCCCCGTTAACTTTTGCAGCTGGGGTTGAAACTTGCAACGAACTCGTACACTCACCGCTCACCACATACCCTACATTCAGGAAAGGGAAAGAAAAGCGTAGGCCTAAGGGAAAGGGATGTCTCCTCTTCCCCTCTCTTCCATAGATGCAGTTAGGGTCTACTTTAAAAGAGGCTAGAAGGGAGGGAGAAGGGATAAAGAGAAACAAGAAAAAAATTAAGGAAAACGAAGAAAAAGTGGAAAAGAGAGTTGAAATGGAGGGGACAGGCAACGGAAATGGAATGCTCCACCATCTCTAAGAAGGCGGTTGCGCCGCTCAGCCAGTGCCATGTCGTCTTGTGTCGCGTTCCAGCCGACTATACGTTATATGCAGTGCTCATACCTTATGAAATATTTTTTGGCTCACTTGTATCGATCGTTGACTGAATTGTACTCTCTGGCGCTATAAGTTCGCCGACTGAATACACCTCAGAGTGAACATGGGTTCATACGTGCTCGTGTCTGCATGCTCGGGTCCAACAGGTCACTCACGTCTGATCGACTGGGTCAGAATGGGTCAGAGTTACAGACACGTTTAGTGAGTTTCACTCAATTTTACTGAGATGCAGCGCAGTACTTTAATATTTTAATGCATGTCATAGCCTATAGCTAAAGATGCATAGCCAGCGACGACTGCTCTACTGGCGACTTTCTATAGGCCTACATTTTAAATTGTAACCATAAAGCTCAGCTGAGTCCGGTGGCGTCAAACAAATGACTATGGTCAACTATGGCGTACCGGGTAAGCAGTCGTACTGAACGTGCAGATAGGCAGGTTGACTTGAGTTAAGCCAGTGCGACTGTCCGGTGCAGTTGCTGCGAGAAAAGCGGTCGAACTTGGACGCCGACATTCGACACTTGGTGAACGTGGCGCAGGCGGCGATGACGTCAGCGGTGACGTCAGAGATGACACAGTGAGCGTTAGCGTCGCTGATTGGCTGTTGACAGAACTGCGTGGGCGTGGCGTCGTTAGCGACGGCGAGGAAGGCGTGGTCGATGTGTATAAGGTCGTTGTTTGGACATGATAGTCGGTCCCAGACTGAAAGATAATCCCGAATGCACTGTGTCAGCGATAGGCCGTCTGCGTTGTTCATATACACGCACAAATTAAATAATTGATCAATCAATCGGCCAATCAATTTTATTGTTTTATTGACATTTATAGCAATAATATTGCACAGTGCAGCTGCAACGGGACAGAAAAACTAAAAGACACGAAATGCTCTTCCCCTACGACTAGGCCTATTTAAAGGAGAGCACACAAAGACAGAAATAAACTTAACTGAAATCAAAGCCGCAGTGCGCGGTTTTCAGTTCAGTTTAGTTCAGTTATTTTTTAAAATTTCATTTCGCTTTAAAGTTTTGAACACACGTTGTAGGACGTTAACAGAAACAGTTACAAAACAACGGTGAATGGGAGTGGGACCAAGGTGAGGATGTAAATTACACAGAAAATAACCAAACTGTCATCTAAAAAGAAAATTTATTTTGTCAAACAAATACACAACACTGTATTATGACAATAGCAAGCAATTGACAATGGCCGATTGGCCGGCTACCAGAGAAAACATTAGCCTATCAAGCTAGCCACATATTGCGGTCATATACTACGTTATATCATATGATATATGCACACACAAAAAACTCAAAGAACACAAACATACAACTATGATGGCGGTAATATTTTAGCCTACTCTGGCCACAAAACTACTCCTGTACATGTACAGGTCTATTACTGACCTGCAAACGTTGACTGCATAACGACAAGAAATAAGCACGAAAAAATTGTTGTCGTCGGAAGGTGGTGCTGCAGCGTTTTGAGCTTTGAGTAACGTCGACAACGCCTGTGCGACATGATATCAGCACACGGACCAACACCAATTCACCATCACCTACTGTAGGTGTAGGACTGTAGGTTTATCTTTACCTTACGTCAATGCAGATTGCTGTTGTATTAAAAATGCTACGTACTGAACGCACGTCTGCACTGCGTAGTGATGGGCTGTTATCAGCATTTGAAATACGGTAATGCAGGATATCGACATACACTACAAACAACTTATGGGCTGTATGCTACAGAACAGTAACATGGCGCATCATCCCATGGGCCTATTGTACAGTGTACATATCAGTCTTAACAAATTAATAGGACTAATGACAATGAATCTGATATACAGTCTTCTTACATTTTAAATAAATGTTTGTGATCTTTTCGTAGGTCGTTTAATACAACTCCCTGACCGCGTTTCATAATTATTTGCAGTCCGTCTTAAGACCTTCATAGTTGAGAATTGGCAAACCAGTTACACGATCTGCCTCCCTGGATAACACTGACACCGATTTTATTTGAGTACTACATGCTTTTTTGTTTTCGAGTTAGGAACCCGTATGGGAGAGAAAGACGGTCGCAGACGTCAGACAGACGGACGAGCAAGATCTGTGATGCGGCCTATTAGGACGGTAGCGTTAAAAATGGCAGAGTCGTCGATACAAACAAGAACAATGAGCTAAACTAAAGTTGTTGCAAGCCCACGCTAATTTCAGTTGACTTTCAGTGGGCTATAAGTATCGAAGAGTAAGGCAAGACAAGGTATCGAATATAACAACAAACTCATCACTAGACTCGGTGTGTGCGTCAGCGCCTAGGGTGAAGCAGGAGACGCTGCCAAAATGTTCTTTTTCTTCGTCGCTTTCTCCAGTGTTATTTATAGAAGCCGACGGTCGTCAGTCGCTTAGTTCTGTGCTGCATGTCGGTCGCACATATCTCTCCAGGCTAATAAAGCTACTGACAGTGTGCTAACGTCTTGCGTGTTTCTAGTGATCATCCCCAGCAGGCTCAGACACATTCACGACTCGTGTCACACTCGCATCACTGCAGCCTGCGGCCGCCATGAAAACTAATCAGAATTCGGAAATTTTATAGTTAGGCCTAGCCTACTACAAGCACGAAAAGAAACAGTTGGTCTAATAATAAATTAAATTGTCCGTAGGCCTACTCCTCATTACAATGACGAAAATAACTTGAATAAGACCGAAATTGCTATGGAGGAAACACATGTTCTGAACGTCCAACATGTTACAAAGTACGTTAAGGTTCACTGAAAAATTGGCGACGTCATTCCATTTTATGGAAGATGGACCTACTTAACCAGTAGGTCTACACTCCTTTGCTACAGCCTATTTTTCGCACAAAACATTATTTAGGGGCCTATGCAGCAAATTCGAAAGGTTTCATGATGTTTTGTGAATTTTAAGCAAGAACATAACTAAGTTTTCTTCGAACTGACTTAACACATTCAAAAACTTTATATTCAAAGCAGCAAAAGCAGACCATGATCTGCAGCAAAAAGCTAATTTCAAGTTCAACTCTCCAGCGTTTAAATAAACGTACAGAAGGCCTACGTTCACGTTATAGTTCGCTGAAACTCGCGAACTTATTGTCAAACGTTGTGCACGTGTGGAACAACTATAGTTTGTAACATTACATGTACTATAATAAAGTAGCCTATGCAAAGTTGCCTTTTCCTTAGCACATCAAAACTTCAACACGACCACCCTTCACTGCAATGATGAGTTAGGCCTAATTATTTCCAATGCAGAACAAACAATCCACCACCAGTAATGTACACGACGAAATATAATTGCTGCAAAATCGCAGTTGTCAACTTAACCGACACGTGACAGCATGACGGACAAATATACATAGGTGCAGTTTAATCATAATTCAGTTTACTGTCAAGCAACAAAAGTCTATCACCAATCAACGAACGTTTAGTACGTTCATATTATAGTTTGTTAAGCTCGCGACATCACAAGCAAAGATTATGACAGCATAAAGTGTAGAGCTAAAAACAAAATAACTAGTGGCAGAAGAGATTTTCATAAATCTGACCCTGACATTTGATGGAAAACCATAAGAACTGCTTTGGTCAAGTTCAACTGTTCACGCAACTATACAGTAAGTCACTGTCAACTTCACAATATCAGTGATATGCACGGCGCTTTGTCATATAAGAATAACAGTCAAAAGTATACTCCATGCACAAGTTAAATGTATGGAAAACAACAAACAAGGCCGACGAACACAGCAGTAACATGATGCCACCAAATGTTAAGTTTTAAGGCTAAATGCACCAAATTTGATTTCTACTCTGGCTCCCCAGATCCCCCAAATGTATTTCAGTAATATATAATGGCAAACGGAAATCAATGTTCCAAAAAGCAGCAGCACTGACTGTCAAAAAGTCAACAACAACAAAGAATGTAATTTGATAAATGTATATATCTACACTACACCTGCAACTACTACTACACCTATAGCTACTACTACACCTACAACTACTACTAAGAGATATTCCAAAGACAATATATAATAAATAATTATATATAAAAACAAAAAATTAATAAAATGGTTAAACAAATAAAAACTAGAAGGCACTCATAAGAGTGCATATCTCTGCCAAGTGAAGTAATTTCAACATTACGACTACTACTACTACTACTACCACAAAACCTACAACAACTACCACCCCTACAACTACAGCTAATAAGATGTGCAGACATCAGGACGTCTTGCCAGTCCTGATGTCTGCTTGTGTACGACGTGGAGATGGTGACGAGTCATCCTGTACACACACAGACAGACAGAACGACCAATCTCTTAATCTCCTCCACTGTTCACTACGTTCATCTTGGCGGAGATAACAAGTGCTGCAGAAGTGCAGATAACAGAGTTGTTGGCAGTGAGAGGCAAGATAAGTTTCTCACACAAAGTCAAACAACGCAATTCGTCCATCACGCAAACTATTTCGTGACAGGAAACGGTGGCACCCAGCCACTGAAAGCGTGTTCGAGCGCCGACGCGACGGCTAACGTGAGTCGGTCCGAGTACCTACTGGCTACGACTTGAATACCAATCGGCACGCCCTCGTTAGCAGTCAGACCCATTGGCACGGCAGTCGCCGGCAAGCCGAGAACGTTGAAGATGCCAGTGTAGGCAAAGTTGAACGGTAGCAGCAGCGGCTGGTTGTGGAACGGGGCCGGAACTGGATGTGTAGGGTACAGCAGGACTC
>Ga0056128_1003618_pt1 | contig 19089 bp, 6 predicted proteins | sample WorMetLIZISLAND2_FD_71113 | JGI IMG/M metagenome (GOLD analysis project Ga0056128, IMG submission 71113) | Marine gutless worms symbiont microbial communities from Max Planck institute for Marine Microbiology, Germany - Olavius geniculatus... ... | reverse complement strand
GCAAAGTTTATTTTTTCTAGTAGTTTTATTGTTGTATTGTGCTATCAGTGACATTCATTGATGTATACAGTTATTTTATTGTGGCATGTTAGTGGCTGCGGCCCTTTGTCATTAAATCAAATAAATAAAAAATAAATAAAATGTTAGTAGCGTATCGACTTCGTACAGCAGCTGAAGCTTGATGCTCGGTAATCGATAACAGCGGGGCTGATTTTGAGTCACAAAAATACTGCGCCGCTCCCGTTGTAAATAACAGAGGCCTAACGCTTTATGATGTCAGCTAGACAATTGCGATATATGACAGGAAACGTTGTACAGTCTGTCTCCAATCATGGCCCGATTACATTACTAGTGACTAATGAGAAAAGATTTTCTCGTCGACATCAAAGCTTTTCTATAGCTTCAGCACTATATAATACTTAGAGCTGGCAGAGATGCTAATTTAATGATAATTCTAATAAATAAATTACATTGCATTACACAAAATTTTTCTAGCAGCTCTGTCCCAGTTATTGCATGACAACATTCCAGTCAATGTGGTCAGACTTGGAGTACGGGATCCTGATTTTATTATATATCTTATAAAGCAACTACTTCGAAAACGTAATAAATTACGTCGTAGAGACAAAACATCAGAAGCCAACACACTTGCTGTTAAAATAAACTCCTTAATCATCGAGTCTAAAAGTCGAAATTTATCTAAACTATCTTAAGCTACTTCCAAGCAACTATGGGCTGTACTTAACAAGATAAAATACGACTTTTACTATCGTTAAATCACTGCGCGATTAAACAACATACGTTTATTAGCATTTTTTGCTTAAATTGTAAATAAAAATAATTTAGCGATTTGCACGCAATGATTTTCGTTGAGGAATTACAATTTTTGATCGATAGCATCTGATGTATTCGCGCCGACGTGAGACCGAGAAGGTGCACTGCTCAGGTGAATGGCAACCTTCAAATCGATTTCACGCCACATTTACTACACAGATAAACCGTAGTAGCGTTCAATCGTGTGATGACTGCTAACGAACAGAACGAGCGATATGCAAATTCAAAACATAGCACCAAATACATGTACAAGAAAAAAATGCACAGAACTTTGAACAAAGAACAAGGCCAAAAACAATAGGACGACATTTACATAATCAAACTACTAACATGGAGCCCTCGTCGAACCCACGGTCAAATATGAGCTATCAAAATTTGTAATTAATGATAACAATACTAGTACCTCCGATGAAGAAAAGAATTATGTTTTATCTGTCGGTTGTCTGCAAAATAACTCAAAAAGTTACGACCGTGTTTAAATAAATTTTAACTTTTTAACAAAGTTGCTGCGCAGCTTGAGTAATGCAAACTGTCGACAACGATGGACAACGAAAAAACAATGTACATTTCAGTCACAGTAGACTTAAATATGTGGGATCAGTAAAAACAAAAAGCATGATGTATATAGGGCCTACAGTTAATAACCTGGTAGACCTGGGAACAGGAGCCGAAGCCACAAATGTCAAGCTATGCCGTTATTAATTTCAGCCGAAGCCAAAAAATACCAATCTAGTCGAGCAAGCCGAGAAGATATTTGCTTCACATTTATCAACAGTTCATAAATTCATGATTAATATGCGGTAAAGATGCACCGAGTCATATTGCAAAACGCTAGATAAGAAGACAGGCAAAAAGAGTGCTGAAAATCGTTCAATATACAACGCGCAATGTAATAAAACAGTGTGTGTTCGGCCAGTTCTCGGACGGTTCCAGTTTTTTTTCTGCGAGTAAATAACAACGGTCGACGTCAGTGGGCGAGCGAGAGAGCGGTCCCGTGACACACCGCCAGCCGCGAGCCTGCGACACTTCGGTCGTCTACCGGTCATTCAAACCACAACGCCGATGTCTGTCGGGTAGCTATACTATACCAGGCAGGTATACCGCTCTATCAGTAGACCGAAAACCTGTCTGTGAATTCTCTCAGTCTCTCCCAATTTATGTCAACGCCGATGTCTAATCCGTTTAATAGTCGTCGTCGTCGTTGTTGTCGTGACGCGGCATGGACACGCGGTCGTCCGCCCGTCCGTCCGTTCTGAAGACGTTCTGCGACAGATGCGGCCAGCACAATTCATTAGCGACTGACCGACCGGCACAATGCCGGCAAACGTTATTAGCCGCTGCCGCTAACTCACGGACCGGTCCGACCGACCGGATCAACTCGTCTAGCCTCGTCAAGGGCCCGTTTCGGCCCGTAATCGATCAGCCGCCGCCGACGTTTAAAAGCAGTTAGAAGAAAGAAGACGCATCCGTGACGAGGCGAGTCAGTATATGGGCTGGAAGACCAAGGCTGACTCTGCGCCGAGCGGTCGCAATTTACTGCGACGTAACCCGCTCCAGTTGTTTTTGACAATCCACAGCCACGAACAGCTAGCAGCACTTACTGCCGTTTTGTTCGCAAAAATTTTTGCGAATACGTTGATGCTTTGCGTAAATCCGTGTTTGATTTTCAACAACACGTGCTGCAGAATATCATATACAAAAAAGTAGCCCCCTAAAGTTCTTCGCTGTTTTCTCAGCAACCTAACAATTGCGCAACAAATGCCTTATAGCACACCGGTATTGTGCGGTGTGCAAAATAACGTCGCGGGTCACTACTGATGGCGTTCCTGGTTTTACGTTCCTTCTTCAATAACAGCATGCCACATGCTGCGGCGACAGGCGCGTAGCTTGTAGGATAGGCAGCTGGCGCAGATATGAACTAAACTGATGGTCGACACAACCGCGGTCCAGTGCAAAGGTCTAGGTCGACTGTGGTCAGCGTACGAGTATGAGCCTCGAGGCATACAATATGTTACTACGTAGTACTTTTATTAATACAGCATCTATTTCCGTTATTTTAGTTAAAAGTTCGTTAGTACACAAAGTGCGAACGACATTGCAATTAAACGGAATAGACAGAAAACACAATAAAAAACCGCACTAGCACAGACAGGAAAACTAGGCTAAAACAAAGTAGCAAATAATTATTAGTCGAGGTACCGATATCAATACGGATTTTTTTTTTGGGGGGGGGGCAAATCAACTGTTGGACCTCTAACCGATTGAGCTAAAGATTGAATAAAAACAAATCGATATAGCAATATGTCCATTCTTCTTTCTTTCTTTTTACAGCGCATCTTTCTTTCAATTTGTAGCAGTATTATGCTGATTAAATGCGTAAGGAAGTAAATCTATGTTATACACTGCCGAGCATTTTGGTCCATTAATAACTGGGCTTCCAGAACACGTTACAAAGTAAACGGCATTTACCGGAATCCCGGATCGTCCTCGTTTAATCCCGAAATCTCGGGATTTGAAAAAATGTTCCGTGACTGACATTCCTAGCAGCGAGCAGTCGTGCTGGACAAATTGTTTGCCGGCTGTAAACATGCTGTGTGGTCCTGTTATTGGGCTGGTCGCGGCGGCCGGTCTGCTGGTCCCAAAGCGGTCGTGAATTCGGTCGACGTTTGACGTCTACTGCCACTGACGGACGAACGGACAGTCACGGACGACATACTCAGTCCGCCGCGTCGTGGTTTTTTTTAACCCTTTCAACCTTTTGACGACAACCGCAACCGAGCAACCGCAGCTCTCCCGGTACGTCTCAGCTGATTATTGGACAGCGACATTCACAACAAGAAGCCCAGCTGTCGCTAGAATAGCCGACCGTGCTGGTTGTCAGTGACCTTCAGAGTCATCCAAGGTCAATAATTTTCATCTTCTCTGAAAGAACGTATGCCACTTCCAATTTGTGATTAATAGTAACCTAGGCCGAGATATGACCAGTTTTATATTGAATTTTTTACCCCCACTCCCGTAATTTGAAAATGTTTCCCTTGAAGTAGATCGATAAAATTTTGCGAGCACAAGTTTAAGACACATGGCTAATTATTCCTGTAAAAATTTTCTCTTAAGACTTACCCTTTAGCCAGAGTAAATCTGTTACAGACAGACGAACAGACAACAACCATGCCAATAGCTTGACCGTTACTTAAGTAAAGTCGGCTAAAACAAGAAAAGCCGTCCGCAAACTTGAATGGCGACATGATACGCGGTCGTCCGTCCAGCTGCCGAGCGTCTCAGGTGCTGACAGTAAATTAGGTTGGGGAACAAGCTGTAATTAGTCGCAAGATATGCGTCACTTTTTCCACGTGCTGCTATTCGGTGACCTCGACCTTTAACTATGTAAACTAAAAATTCGCACACCGATATGCGGAAAAAACGTTCTTATCAAGTTTGTTTTTTTTCTACTTCGTTCTGTTTAGTAGCAGCTTCGTCATCATTTTTTAATAATAGGAGAAAGAAAAAAGATACAGACGAACAAGCAGGTGGACGAGCAAGATACGTAATGCGGCTTATAAGACGGCCGCACAAATATGACTGCGACAAAAAGGCAAGGCTTCGTCAGACTAAAAGCCCCTGAGCTGGCCAGCTAGACGCCGACGCAGCGCATTAGCTCAAACGAGGATCGACGACGCATGATTCCGACTTGATGTAGAGTCAGCTTGTATAGTATCGCTTTGAGCGTTCCTATTTGTCACTACTAACAACGCGCGCAGATTTATACAGAGGACGCTGTGTCAAACGCTAGCCGATAAATTAACCTCAAAGCACGCGCCACAATGACTCTGATGACTGAAGCTGAACCGACGTTACAAATCGCTACTGTCATATCTGTGAGCGGATCTTCGGTCACCCATCTCAGTACTCACTCGGCTCGGCGTAAAACAACTTTGTTGACGTACTCTCAAGAACGTAGCCACTAGCCACTGACTAGGCAATGCCTTCAAACCTAATGCCGGAATTTGTCGGAATTCATTCGTAAGCATAACAGAAGTTCGTTTTTTAAATATGCTTGTTACGCGCGTTTATCACGGTCCACAGCTGCTGGTTGGCGGCGTTTATGTACCTTCAAATGGTTAAATTTAGTCTTCAGGGACCGATCGAGACGCATTCGTTTCCATTTCACATAAACAACATAACAGTTGTGAATCGAGCTGTGATTTTATGCTGCTGAATGCTCCCGCAGTGTCCAGCAATTATACGAAAAAAACAACTGCATTCTTCTGACGCGCTGATGTTTTCGTGCCAATACACGGTGTTTCATAAAAAGAACCCGACCCTTTTTGTTTTTTCATAATTCACTCAAATGATGAGCAATTTACATGAAATTTTTACCAGTTGTAGTTGAAAAAATACTAATTCGAAATGTTTTAACAAAATATGGCAATTGATTAAATATTCTTTGCTAGTCGTGATGTAACGCTGACGTCATAATGTGTCACAGGTACAAACTTGCTAGTCTCATCTGGTGCTGTCAGTTGCTACCCTGCTTCGATGGTGAACTTCATCTGGTTCGCTAATAAAAAATGCTTATCGTGTCAGCACTGAGCAACATGGAAACATGAAATTGGGCGTCTTGTGATCCAAAAACTCAACATTTTGCAAGCTCGGTGTGATAGTGCACTGTTTTGCTCAAACATGTGAAAGACAAACTATCCTCACAGACACTTAAATTCGATCGCTTTGCACGTTTTGTGGCTGCAACTGTAAAACTTCAAATATTTGACACCAACGAACCAGATTTTTCACCATTGAAACAGGGTAGCAACTGGCAGCACCAATTGGGATTAGCCTGTTTGTACCCAGCAAAGAATATTTAATTAACTGTTATGTTTTGTTAAAACATTTTGAATTAGTATTTATTCAGCTACAACTGGTAAAAATTTCATGCAAATTGCTCATTATTTGAGTGAATTATGAAAAAAAACAAAAAGTGGTCCTTTTTATGAAATACAGTGTACATGTCCTGTTGATAGCACCACGCAGTATGGTTTATAGTTTTAAATGTAGTATTCTCAATTTTCTACATTCAATCTAAATTAGCTATGTTCAACACACTTAGTTATTTATTACTTCAAGGGGCAGCACAAATATAAAGCACGCAATAAAGTAAAACCACTTGAAAAACCCAAAGCAGTCTGTCTGTGAAGACAAAACTTCTTAAATGACCGCAAACCATCAATAAAACCAGCAAATAACTAAAACGGTTAGGTAAACTTAACAGTTGCTGTGAAACTGACAAAAAGAGGATTTTTATCCATGAGTCAGAAACTACACTGTGTCTCAGAAAAACATCCCGAACATTTTTGATTATAACTTAAAGAAGAATTATCAGATTTTGATAATTTTTGGTACGATTATTCCTAAGACAACTGAACATCAAATTATTATGTAGTTTCCCACCTCACCCAGCGTCTGTTTCTGCATTACCTGAGAGAATCAGCACCAACAAAATATTGCATTTTTACCTAAAGTGGTATTATTACTTAATCTAAATAACTCACAAAAACACACTTTGTTCACATTTTTGACACTTTGGCTAACACTTTATCCAATTGTTTTGTTTCCAGCTGCCTGCAATAAAAATGATTAAAATGTTGGCCCATTGTGCAAGCACAAACATGAAGACGATTTCTCCATTCGTTGACAGCAATATCGATAATGTTATGCTCCAGACTAATCTAGACTTCACCAGTTGCTTCTTGAATTTATAAACATTCCTGACATTCATAAACATTAAACCTTGTAATCAACTGGCTCTTGGTGGCCACAGATCTAGGTAGACGAAATGTATCGACTTTTTTTCATTCATTTAACGCGTATTTTGCTTGGTCTGTTTTCTCCAGGTAGTGCAGAAACAGAGAGTGTGTGAAATAGAAACTTAAACAGTAATTCAATAACCAGTTGTGTCAGAAATATTTGTCCAAAAATTACTGAAATTTGATAATCCTGCTTTAAGTTACGGTCAATAACGTTGGGATGTTTTTTCACGTTTTTTGTTTATTTTAACGCATATTTCGTTTGTTTTTCTTTCTTTAAGTAATGCAAAAGCAGAGACATTGGCGAAGTGAAAACTGAACGGTCATTTAATGACGAGTTGTGTCAGGAATATTCGCACCAAAACTAACGAGAATCTTATTATTTTTGTTCACTTTTGAATCGAAAATGTCCGGGATGTTTCTTTGAGACACGGCATATTTCGGTTTACCCTCGCTGTCTGTTGTTCACGCATGATTTCTGTGCTGCCTTCAAACCGGCGAGTCATCATCGAACGTGCGGAATAGAGTCTGCAACAGTGCAACGCGGCTGTTGCAGTAATAAAGTCCAGTTTATGTTGTTCGAAATTGCGGAATCTGAAGTCCACTCTACATGGACGGAGGGCTGAATTACGGACGACTTGGTGGCGGCTGCAGGCGGTCGTTTTGCGAATTACAGCCACGGATGACTGCCGCCGGAACTCGCTGTCGTTATTTATAGCTCGACCAGATGGCGCGTCTCTGCCAGGATTACTGTCGAATTCTGCGACGCTCTGGAAACCTTCGATTCTTACAGCGTACAACGTTGTGGAAACATCTTTTAACACCGGCGCGGGACATCCCTGTTGTCCAGTAAATAATCGGTGTGAATATGCAAATCAGCAGGCAACGAATAACATCCATCAAGAAAGAAAATAAGCGTACGATCTCTCTTCGAGTTTGTACTTATCTGTAATGCATTTGTTTACTTTGGAAATTTGCTGACTAGGGAAAATAACTGCAGCGCAAAATCTGTGAAAGTCTGTAAGAAAACCGAGAAACTAGTTGCTTCCTATGTATCTGAACTAAACATTTTTTGCAACTTGGTCAGCGACGACACTCGCCGACTACGTTCAGCCGCCTCCCTCACTTGTACTGTACCGAGAACAAGGACACGGTTCGGTGACAGATCATTCGCCGTCGCCGGCCCACGAGTCTGGAACAGTTTGCCGGCTGCACTGTGAGCCGTAGAGGACTACGAACAGTTCAAAGCGCAACTAAAGACACATTTGTTTGATTGATTGAGACTGCAACGCCTAGTGATTTCTGCTTTTAGGCGCCGTGCATAAATCCGCTTTATTATTATTATTATTATTTAAACATTTAACACATTTGAAATTTTTTTACAAAAGTTTTTAATGGCGATTAACAGTAACAAAAAATTAGCTAATGCTCACGAGACGCGCAAAAGCCTATAGCAGTTCCAGTTCGCAAAGTGTCAGTCTATCTCCAGCCATTCGTCGCGACTTTTACGGGAGTACCGCTCTTTGATGCCCTCGTGCGCAGGTTTTTTTGAACTTAGAAAATCGAGACTTGAAGCGTCGAAATCTACGTTCAATGCTAAAAATTTCATACGCAGCTTGGTTTCGACGCAATTCTCTCTTGAAATGTGTCTCGCAGTCTGAAATCGACAAAAAATTTATAAAAACCCATATTTTATCGTTTAAGGTCATCCAAGGTCATTGAATTCGGTGGCAATCGAGAGCCAGTGTACGAATTCCTATTAGTGATTAATAGTAACATAGGCCCTATCTCGCACCGTTATTGAGATGCAGCGAGTTATTGGATGAAAATTGCAAATTTTTCCACCCCCTCTCATTTAGCGCCCTCGTTCAGAATTTATGGAAAAGATTTACGGTTCCTAAAACTAGAGTCTTCCAGGGAGCGAGGGTGAAAATTTGGTAATCCTAGCTTGCACCGTTTTTGACTGATCCACCCGTGTGACGTACGGACAAACAGACAGACGGATGGACGGTCAGAATTGCGATGGCTAAGACGCGCTGAAAGCAGTAGCTGCTTTCGCGCGTAAAAATGATATAGTTCATTTGATGAATCAGTAAAGAGTAGTTCAGTGAAGCTGTTTATTCACTGTTTGCGTCATACTTATTATCGTATATTATGCCGTATTCTTTGACTTTTTGTGCTTTACTGATAATTAACAAATTTGGTTAAATATGCCAGTCTCTGTGTTCTATTCACTCATTCACTCGCTCACTCATACCGTACGTGGTAAACATTTCGTCATAATGTTAGGTTTAGGAACTGTCGCACTTCGAGTATAAGGGCCGATCTCCACAACGTATGCTGTAGACCTATAATCGCCGCAGCTCGAAGAAATATTCCATCCGTTGACCGCAAGCATGCTCCCCACGTCCGTCGTCCGAGAGGGAAAGCCGCTTCATGGTCGACTTGACCCGGTCAGGTCGAGTCCGTGATCGGGATTAGGGTAAGGCGGGTATGGTTGGGGTCTCGTGTAAGGATCGCGTGACGAGCGTTTAACGCAGCCAGACGACGCCGTGGCTAGCACAGCGTCATCAATTATGATGTCAAGAAATGCGGCAGCGAGAAACTGAGAGTGGCGTCGCACGTGTCTGGAATTTACCCGCCACGATGCGGCCGTGACGTGATGAAGTGGGCCAGTGCCAGTCCACTCTGACGGACTCTCGTCCAATACACAACCTGCGTCGGTCCGCCGCGGAGCCGAGCAGCCTACAAATTGCGTAAAAGTTTCAGATCCCAACTTGCTGTCTGTCAGTTAACGCAGCACAAGACTCGTGTATTTCTGGTGGCAACTGCAGTTGGACAAGAATGCGTTGATGATATTTCGACGCCCAGATGCACATCACTCGCTGAAATACTCGTGACCTTGACCTTGACGCAATAACCTTAAAACTATTTTCGTCCTAAAATCCTAAAATACATTTTCAACCAATCACGAATAAAATTTCCTCTGCGGTAGCGTCACTTGATTGAACATGATTGTAAATGTTGGTCTTTTAAATGTTTCTTAAAAGTTGCGGCATAAATGACAACTAGTCAATCTAAATTTTCTTCTTTTAATCGGGGTTGAAATATAAAAAAAACAAAACTGTGAAATTTAAATGTTCTTAATTTTGCTGGCCATCGGCGAAAAAGCAAAATGAACTCAATTGCTTCATATAGTAGTTCTCCGTTAAATACTAAGACCGAGTGAAGACGTGACATGCTCGTGGTCTTTTCACAGCGCTCGCTAAACGTTTCGGCAGCTATATACGAGACTGGCATAAAACTGTTCAGACGGTCGTCGTCTGGCTAATTCAAGCGAGGATTGCCGACGGACAAAGACAGACACTACAGCATCATATAGTGATACGGCTGCAGCGACCGACCGGCACGCGCTGTTTCCCGTCGCTGCAAGTGATGCACGGGACTAATAATTTCCGTTTCGATTAGCGTCGCGTACATATCGGGCGCAGAGCGGCTGCGAAGCGGTTGTCCGTCTGTTAATGAGCAACAGCAACGCACCTCCAGACGACTATCAAACTAACCCAGCAGTATACGACGACGACGACGACGGCAGTGGCAGCTTCTGAAACGACTTCTGCCGACCGCCCATACTCCACAGTGGCGCCACCAGCCGCCGATTAAGGAGTGGCCAACAGTAGTCAGAAACAGCAGCCACCGGCGTTTCTGTGTGGAGCCTATGAGATTCCAGACGCAAAACATGTTGAATTTAAATATAATAGATACATGTTTGTTTGCGATTTCTGTACACTTTTGCTAAAAAGAGATTTTTTCTTAGCTACGCCACGGCAGAAAATCATCTTTCCCACTTGCAAAGTAAGTTTACCTACTGATTGTTAGACAGATGTGCGGTCAAAAGGAAAGCCAAGCCTAGAACAAGGAGGCGGCCATGTGTCATAGCTCTGGCACAGTTTTAAGCTTTTAGCTCCGCCACTGTTGACTGTTGATGCGCCGCCCTGACCCGTTATAGAGCTGTCCGACGATATGGCGCAATGCCGTTCGACGAAGAAAAAACTATTTTACCTCCAGGATTCGGGATGTTCCGCGGAGACGCATCTACGTGTTCGGGCGTGTTCGGGCGTGTTCATGCATGTTTCATGCTGACAAATTGAGCGGCTTACTTTCACGCACATTCAACTGCGTTTCCGTGACACTGTTGTGCCGTTCTTTAGCCTTAACTGCGTAACTTATCAGCTCTGCAAAAAGATGCAGAAAACTGATACCAAAGAGCTGCGTTATGCTTATGCCAGAGGGAATCATTAACAGGCAAACAGCGCTGTGTTATGTAGTGATTTCGTGTGTGTCCGTAGAACAAGTTTTGTTACTGCATTATCAACAATAAGGCGTTAAGGCATTCAAGAGTATTTTGCCATCTGCCGGAATAGGGGTACGATATTTTTTCATTTTAACATCAGGTGGTATCGTCCCAGATGCTGAACTAGCATATCCGAAGACACAGCATTGGTGCTAAGCTAGTCGATCGTGGTATATAGGCCATTGACTCTGTCGCTTAAGTCGACAAATATCGCACCTCGATAATTTAATATTGATAGGCGACAGTCGTCATAACTGAAAGCCGTTCTCGCGTGCCAAGAAAGCGTTCTGTTGCCACGGCTCTTCGATGCGTAAATTAGATTTAAAATCTTAGCATTATTAAAAGACAGCTCATGAGTTTTGCATGACACTCTGCTTCAGTGATATCTTGAACACGTCAAACCATTTAATAAGACCACTTGCATCATCAAGATGCATGCGGCATTTTAGCACAAACACTCCTAGCCGTCTTCCAAATCTGGCATGTAAACGGTAGGCCTATGCATGGTCGCAAACATAATGACCTCCTATAAGCCTATGTATGCGTCCCACAAGAGGCATTACACATCAGATTCTTAATGCACCTTTGGCGAAATGGGAAAACTATACGTCCCTCTTTATAGCAGGAAACAATCGTAGAGTAGGACGTATCTAGCAGAAGCCGGATCATCACAAACAGACTGAAACGCATCATTTCGTTAAAAGGTTGCAACACATTTTTACAAATGTCATTCCTGTCATAGTGGTTATCTGGTCACGTAAAATAAAACGTAAACATTTACTTTGAGCACAAATTCGACTCACTTCAATTTGCCGTCGACTTGTTGGACTACATGCTGTGCGCCAGCAAACCGAACTGGAGTTCGCACTTTGTGACGTTTGGTTCACGAAATGCTACGCAAGTTTAAGCAATTTAATAATCCAAGATAAAAAGCAAACTGAATTCAGCGACGCGATAAGTTCAGGAAAAGGCGCACACAACAACGTCTAAGCGAGGAACTGTAGTTAAAAATCGTGATCATGTATGAAAGTGGCACAGTGTGTACAAACGAGTCGGCAAACGAGTCGCAGAGGACAGAGATAAAGTTGATCGACTATAACGAATCGTTCCCGAGGTTGCGAGTGTCGCTGATCGGCCTCGATGGGACCGATAATCTATTAGCCTACTAGGCTAGCTGATCCCCGTTCCAGCTGCGCTAGCACACGCAAAAATGGGGCAGTGCTAGAGATTGTTACGAGTAAAAGATAGACAATCAGAGAAAGTTTATAGCCTTCAATAAAACAGCAAATAAATATTAAATAGTGAATGAATGAATGAATGAATGAATATGTCAATTTGTATAGCGCCCAATTACAGAAGACCTCAAGAGCGCTCGCAGCCAAATAAATGAGTTTTGAGTTTTTTTCGCAAATGTATCTCTGAACAGTGATGAAGTTCCAAGTGGCCGGGCCAGCCACGGCAAAATCCCTCCGACCGATCGTGGTCCTTGTGCGCGGCACGACGAGTGTCCCGCTGTTTGCCGACCGCAGCTGCCACCTGCCGACGACAGAACGAGACCGGGGTGCACACAATCTGCCAAGTATGACGGCGCCAGACCATGGAGGCACTTGAAGGTGAACATCGCTAGCTTGAAGGTGATTCGCTGGCGGACCGGAAGCCAGTGAAGTTGACGCAGCACTGGAGAGATGTGGTCGAACTTCCTAGTTCCGGTCACGACACGGTATTAACGATAAAATATTATCTAGAGCAGGAAACGGAGGTGATTTAGAAAATCAGAATAACTGAAAAAGAAAAGGGAGTTCGTTTCAAATGCAGGCAGCAAATAAGGAAGATGGTGACTGTTTCAGCGAAACAATTCATCGAATGTCATTTTTACGGATAAAGATTAATGGCTCCAAATGTGAAGACCGCAGCTTCTGTCTACGTATTTATTATGATTGGATCCGAACGCTAAGTGACCTAATCATATCGTGCGCTGCTTTCATCTGCATAAAAAGTCGTAAATACCGCGATTTGCGTTAATGACTGGGCGCAAAATGTTCGCGCGTCGTCGTCGTAATAAAGCAGCGTGCCGACTCAGTGTATTCCAGTGACTCTGTCCCCAGAGATAATTGATCATAATCATCGTTGTCATTTCCACTGCTCTGCTGACTGGGTTAAGCCCAAATTCCATTACGCCGCGGGGGAAAGTCGAGAACACAAACCATCTCGACATGTCGAGATGTTTGCGACAAAGTCCGCAGCACTTATACGCAGCTTTTACACATAGGGCACTACTTTAAACAAAATTTCGAAACTTTCCAGATATAACACGTCTTTCTACCACTTTAGTATTATCAGCGCTCAAAACAATGCCGTTTTTGGCTCACCTTGTGCGTTAAATGAAGAGGCTTACATTTTCGTTTTGTACAACAAATCCACAGGAAATCGAAACAAGTAGAGTTGGGATCTTAGAATACTTCGAACGGCGAAAAAAACACGAGATAGGGTCACGACCGACTTCACTGACCGGCGACGAGACGGACAGTTGTTGCCGCAATGTTACTGGCATGTCTATTATCGTCATCCGTCGGCATAGTAACCGCAGCAGCAGCAACATCTAACGCACAACGTCAAAGACGGACCGATACCGATATCGAAAAAATATCGTGGTACTGTGCAGAAAATAAATGCTATCTGCTATCAGAGTTATATCTGCCTATAGCCACACATATTTGAACCTTTGCATGTTTCCTACGGGCTGTAAAATTCGGCATTTTACGGCACGACTTTTAGAGTAATATTATCAAATTTTTTGCTAACTTGGCTTAATCATTAATACGCTCGTATATGCTTTGCGGCGCCTCGACAGCGACATGACATAGCGGTGACAACTAAAGATATCGAGTTTAACATTTAGCCTCATACGACAACGACAACCGCGTTTCTTGCAGTTTATGTCAACCGTTTCTAGAGTAATTTTCGATTTTGTCTGATTACATACAGACTATTAGGCCAAAGCTGTTTGTCAATTTCGGAAATTTGCTTCAGAGATATAAAAACCCGGCATTGCTGTATTCCGATTGACTGTAGCGATGATAGGGTATCTATGATTAAAAACTGCATGGCTATGGCTTCGTGAATAGAATCGATAAACACACTGAAAGAATTGGGAAAAAAACAAATATTATTCTGTATTACATATCTCTAAATAATCACGGCCGAGGAAACCATGTCACTAGTTCATAGTTTAATTTAGTATAAATAATGTACTATTTCTCGCCATGGCTATGCTTATTTGTGTGTTGTGCGTTTACCTCGTGAAATACTAGACATCTCCATGTGTGGTGTCTCGACGCATAATTTTAATAATAACAATAATAATAATATCAGTGGTTTTTCCGCGATTCATTCTGCATCGATTGCCCAGACCGATATGCAATCCAGTATAATTATGTTCTGAGCTATGAACAATTAATTGACTGATATCTAGCAATCTATAGTTGTGATCTCAGAGGCGCTGGCGAGTGGCGACCAACAGCGTCTGGCTGAAAAAGCTAAAGAGACGGCATTGGCGGATACGATGGCTATTTTACGGCTCGAGAAAGGCTTTTATCGTTCTGAAAACTACGCATCTCTTGGGCTGCGGAGAACGCCATGAGATGGGATGGGTCGGTCGGTGATGTAAGCGCGCAGAAATACATGAGGTCGTGGAGCGTCACCCGCTGATCAAACGACCATCACTGCCGCACATAACACGCCGGTGGACCATGAAATATAGTGGCTCAATAATATTGCGCTTCGTGGAAGCTGCACTTTGCCACCGACCTCAGCATGCACTGGCTAACGACGACGACGACGACGACCCCATAATGCATATACACGCAGATGTTCGCGGCGGCATCTTTTTTCCATGTCATCCGTCCTGCGCACGGTAACTTTGTGCAACGAAAACTCAGCTCTGCGATTAATCTCGACGGAAAATTGTTCGGTCTTTGCGCGCCGGTGGGTGTCGTCTGGTAATGAGTAGGACATACACTGAAAGTAACTTTTTATTAAACCCGACCAGACCCGACCCACTATGACCTCATAGTCCGTCCGGACTCGACCCGCGATTCCTGCCCACACTATTTCGTGCCAAGTCTGGCAAAAATCAAAAAGAGTGAAAAAACGGTGAACGATATAAACAAAAATTGGCTTTTAGAGTTTGTTCTATGCCGCTAGGAAGCGTCGCTCTTACATCAATTTAGCGGAAAATAATTTTAGGGGTTACTTTTTTAATTCGTCAGTTATCAGTTTCATCTAACTAAATGGCCCAGATTCATGTGGTAATGCACTTGAAAAAAACTTTTGTCCAGCATTATCACCACAATATGGACTCTAATTTTTAGCTTCTTGCACCAGCTAACAAGTGTCTTTACTTCGCAGCAGATCATTGTCTTTAGGGAATGTAGACCGGTCAAAGATTACCTTAATTAACTTGGATTACAATTACTTGATAGCTCGTTAATGACCACTAGCGTCAGCCGATCGCTTCAGCTTCTCCGTATAATCCTTGTTGCAGGCTCCTTATGCCGCTGCCATAACTCACCGTAGGAACTCGTTATTTCGTCGAAAAAATAAATCATATCATCCCTCATGCCACCATTTATTTATTTCTCATAAAGCAACAGAAAACCAAAACGCAAACTCGCAAAGTTAATGTGACAGATGTAATGTGTATAATGTCAGGGTCTACACGACACTAATACCCCGTTTACACGATAAAGCAAACATAAAGCAAACGTATTCAATACACGTGCCCGACGTGTGCTCTAAGTTTGTTTTATATTTGCTTCATGTGTACTTCATATTTTTGCTTCATGTTTGCTTCATCGTGCAAGCATGATATAAGACACCGGCACGAAATACCGCTAAAACATTACTTAAAACAAATTTGGAGTCCTCGGCAACACCATATACTGGCACAAGATATGTTTGGAGCCAACAGGACAAACATCAAGGTCACTCGGTCAAAGTCAAAAATTGATGTCCGCCAATTCTGGTGCATAGATTTGACTGTTGGAAGATACATGGAAGATGAGTCTCGACTCTCGAGCTGCTGAGCTAGCTTAGCATTTCGCTTTTCTGTTTGTTGTAATCTCGTCATCCCAAGACACTGCCATGCAGACGCCATCTCAGAGTCAGCCACAGGCCATCTCGCCGCCCAATCGTCGGTGCGTAATGAGTCCCCGGAGTAGAGTCGGACGTCTGGATAAGTCCGGTGGCGATCACGCTTCTTTCCGCCTAGTTCCGACGCCCATCCTGTTCATCCTCTAGCGTCGTCGTCGTCCAGTCATTGCACGGTGTGCCCAGCGGCGTTCGCGTGACGCGAGAAAAGGTTACAGTGAATAAAAGATAGCCTCAGTTGAAGCAGTCAACCAAAACTGTCCCGAACTAGAAAACCGAGACTTTGTGCTTTTGGCGACGCTTCTTATCCGCATCACTTGGCGATCTCTGTGTCAGTAGATGCAGCTATAAATCAATCAATCAGAGTAGCTTTACTAGCAAAGCTATTTCAAGGTTAATGGTAAATTGTTATTTTTGTTAGTATGATAAGTGTCTAAATTGACGTTTTGCTGCCGACAATGCCGGATCAACGATTACACAAAATCAACCCGAATAATAGACTACGTGTTTCCCCGGTAACATTTGGACGTGTACAACAAGATTAGCATCTATAGCCTACACACCTACTGTTTTGGACTAATTTGCGGCTCTGCTAGCTTCTCGCGTGTTAGAAATTCATTCTAAGGTCAAGAATAAACGAAGACGTGTGTTCAGTTGTGCTGTTTAACAGTTAAATCAGTGAGAGTTTCGACAAATAATGCAAAAGCGATTTAATGAAGAGCTGGGCGAACTGAATGTAGACCTACTTGAGTGAGGTTAAGCAGCCTCGTAGAACGAGAAAGCAACGGCAACTATCGCATGCAACTTTACTGCCGAAGAAGAACACACTTTCGCGAAACGGGCTTAAGGTGGCCATTTCAGCAGCCAGTAACCATAGTAACAGGATGTGACTGAATGCGATCCAACTGCGGTTATGGAAGAGAGAACCAACGAAGCTCGATCGGCCGACAAGTGACCAAGAAGACAACGACGACGCCATGAATATTAATTAACTCGGGGCACCTGCGCGGCCACAGCCAATGGGACGCACGTGTTTACGTAATACGTGTAGTGTGTGCCGTGTATCGTTGATGACGTCATCAATACGTAATGACGCAATAACCAGAGAGTCGGCTCTGGTTGCAGCAACTGGTGTTTACGATCAGTCGACCACGATTCACTGCCCCTCCTTGGATATTCGACTGCACCAGCTGCCGAACGTAACAGTCGGTCAGTCATTCAGTGTATTTTTCATGTCAGTATTTGACCTTCACTGCATCAATTCATCAGCCAACCTTCGCGAAACGCTTAGCACAAGCATTGAACACCGCTTATTAACTAACCTGTACGTGCTGTAAATTATACTGTACGTGAGGTAAATTATTGTTTTTGTCGAGTTTATTTTCTCGTATATTAGGCCTATTTTCTGTTTTGCCTCATGCGCCAGCGCTGTAGACTAAACTGCTTCCTATGCGCTAGTTTTTAGCATTGTCGTGTCGTATCTCGACAGATGTAAAAAAGCGTGATAAGTTTTATTCCACTTTTTCCACACAGTTTGTCTCTAACAACGACAGTAAAAGACTGACAAAATAAACTGTCAAAGTTAAAAAGTGCAACATTTTCATGGCCCATATAGTGCACAATGTGTACAGTGACTAAGAGTCGATCATAATTAGAATTAAATTAATAACGAACAACACAACAACTTCTTCTTCTAATCATAAATATAAAAAAAAACGTTTTTACGTTTTTACGTTTTTTTTATTTTTGCCACGTGTTTACGTTTTTAACGTTTTTTGTTTATTTCCTTAACGTTTTTTTTATTTTAAAAAATGTTCATTAAAATTTTACTACTAACTACTATTAATGCTACTATTACTACTATCAGACTGGTAGTGCAACAGAATTGTACAATTCACGATTTTTCTAGACAGCAAATGAGATTTTTTACACAATAAAACAGTTGGTTTAAATGTCTGATCGGCGTTGCACACAACACTTACTGGCAAGATGTGTCGGCCGAATCAGTCGGTTGCGTTTCTGTCGTCGGTAAACTGTACATTTTGTCCGTCCGTCCGTCGAGTGGCCGAAGATTGGCGTCGAATGGTCGTGCCGTGCTAGATGGCCCTAATAAATATCGCGTCAGAACATATCTTCACGCAACTCACTGCAAGCGCACTGGTAGCCAGTGAAGTCTTCTTGTTATTGATCTATCTGGTGAAAAATTGTCTGCTGACACGACGACTATGCGACGCAATGGGAGATAGTTCTGAGGCGACAGAACAGCGATCGAGTAGGTTATACAGAAACGATTTGTCAGACCTGACAACAACACGTTGAGAAACGTTAAGCATGAAAATAAAGTAATGTTGATTATTGAATTCGACAAAAAATCGTTAGCGCGCCATGGTGAAAATGAAAAACTGGCTTTCAGTTCCCGGACTGGTACCGTAACGCCACATTTCTTGCGTCAAAACTATTCCCCATCGCGTCATTACTAGTCTTCGCATATCGATAGTCGACGTCATCACTCTGTACTGCCGTGGTTTAATGTGTTATGTTTCAATGTTCATTATGCTCCGTGAAATCGGTTAGTCGCGTATCTGTCTAAAATGTTCCGTGATTACTTGATTACTGGTCTATCTCAGGACGAATAGTCTGCTGATGTGGGATTTGGAATAGCTTTGAGACATCAGTCAGTAGAAGAGGCGCGATTTATCAGACTTAACAGTTCTGTCGGACGGGTGATTGTAAAGGGGCATTTCCACTACGGCGTTGCGTTGCGTTGCGTTGTCGCGCGTTGCTGCGCGTTGCTGCGCGTTGCAGCGCGTTGTCGCGCTAGTAAAAAAAAACAAAAACACAAATTTCCAGCTTATTCAATGGGAAGCATTTCCACTACAGCTGCGCGTTGCGTTGCGTTGCGATGCGTTTAAAATAGAGACGCCGATGATGTTTCTATTTTTTTGTTTACTA